>ENA-OFCD01000400-OFCD01000400.1-metagenomes-genome-assembly--contig:-NODE-400-length-28225-cov-3.973766_pt1 | contig 28225 bp, 22 predicted proteins | sample MGYA00153392_OFCD01 | MGnify analysis MGYA00153392
GCGCACGGCGTCGATCATGGCCTGCGCGCCGACGCCGCGCACGAGCTCGACGTCGCCGAGTCCTTCGCGAACAGCGCTAGCGCTGCCGCGTGCAGGCCGCCGAGCATCAGGCGCGCTCGCTGGGTCGTCGGCTCCCTCACGACGTCGTGATTAGCACCGGTCCCACGTTTCGAGGCTATTTTCCCTTGCGCTGGAGCTGTTGACGCGCCGCGGTCGCCACTGCACCGGTCACGTTCTTCGATTTGGCGATGCTCTTCAGATCGCTCTCGCGCAGGTGCGGGATCAGCTTTGCGACGAACGCGAATGGCGTCCGCGGATTCATGATCAGGTTGCACTTGATCGTGTACGAGCGCGTCCATTCCCGGCTGCGTGCGATGTGCCCGAGCACGTCGTCGCTCACGCTCCGGCTTGCGCTGACGCGCACGATCTCGTTCTCTTGCATCAGCGGGCTCTTGACTGCCGCGGCGGCGACGAGGCGGTTGCTGTCCCGTACGAGCAGCATGCGCTCGGACGGCGTGCCGAGCATCGCGCGCCTGACCTTCTGCGACACGCTCATTTCGTGCAGCTTCAGCTCCACCGGCTCGAACTTCTTCTTGAGGACCTCCTCACCTGTCTCTTCGTCGACCTTGTGCGTGTCGTGGTCGTCGGGGTCGATCGATCGCGCGAGCGCGTCCACCTCGACGAAGAGCACGTCATCGTAGCTGCGCTCGGCGGTCGGCTCCGCGATGAGCTGACCTGCGATCGCCGCGGCCGCCTCCTTGAACGCCGGAATGCCGACCAGCTCCTTGCCGTTGCGAACGGCGAGCTCGAGGATGCGATCGGCCGTCGACATGCGAGTGGCCTTGTTCATGTAGAGGCACTCGATGATCGTCGGGTCCGAGAGCAGGCGCTCTTCGTTGGTGGCGATCAGCTCGGCCACGGCCTCGCTCGCCACCTTTGCGGCCTCCGCAACCGCCACGGTCGGGATCTGCGGCAGCGCGAGGATGCGCTCCATGATGGCCGCGTTCTTCGCGTACAGAGGAGTCAACAGCGCGAGGACTCCCGGCGCGAGCTCGGGAACCAGCGCCCCTTGGAGTAGCGGTGGCGGCAGAGCAGAAAGCGTAGCGCGCGCGATCGCCGCGGCCGGATCCCCCTCGATCTCGGAGAGGAGCGCGACGATCGTGATCGCCTCGTGCGGCTTTAATCCCGGCGCGATTCCGCGCGCGGCCATTTGGCGCAACGCCGTCGGCCCGTTCGGGTCCAGCACGCGCGCCGCGTTGGGCGGCAGTGTCGTGATGTCAACGGGGGGCAGCATGAGCTCTGAGCAGTCTCCCTAAAAGGGGGACTCTTGGACAGGACGTTCTCCATTGATCGTGCCAATGGCGCGATCCGTGAGCCCGTGATGACACGTGACGAGACGCCTATACTGGTAGCGAAGCGCTCGAATGAGAATTATCATCGTGGGGCTTTCGTCTACGTCTGTGTTCTTCGCAGATGAACGAAACCGGAGGGTTGCCGAATGGGTGTGTTCGATTTCGTGAAGCAAGGCGTGCAGGAAATGATGATCGCTCGCCCCGATCATCTCAAGAACCTGATCGTCTACAAGCATCCGGACCAGAACGTCCCGATGTACTCGCAGCTCACCGTCGATAGCGACGAGTGCGCCGTGTTCTTCAAGGACGGTCGCGTGGTCGGTGTCTTGCCGCCGGGCCGCCATACCCTGCAGTCCCAGAACATCCCGTTCCTCAACAACCTCATCACGAGCGTCACGGGCGGCAACGTCTTCATCGCGGAGATCTTCTTCGTGAAGACCTCCCCGATCTTCAGCGTGCCGTTCGGCGGACCCATCGGCGACATGCTCGACCCGCTCACCGGCGAACAGGTGACGCCACGCATCTTCGGCGAGTTCTCCGTCGTCGTGACCGATCCCGTGCGCTTCATCGTCGGCTACGTCGGCCAAGCCGCGGCGCGTGACAACGACGCGGTGCTCGGCTGGGTGAAGGGGCTCTTCCTCAACGGAGTGCGCACGACGCTCGGCGAGCTGTGTGAGGTCGAGGGAAAGTCCGTGCTTCAGTCGATGAGCCTTCGTCAAAAGCTCGCGACGCAGTTCATCGCGAAGTGCCCGGACCTCAACGACATCGGCGTGAAGATCCTCCAGATGGGGGACTACCAGATCAACTTCAGCGACGAAGACAAGAAGCGTCTTCAAGACGCCAACGCCGAGATCGCCAAGGCACAGCGCGCCGTGAAGGTGAAACAGATTGGCGTCGCGGGCGCAGAAGCCGAGGCGAAGGCCAAGCAGTTCGAGCTGGATCAGAAGTACCAGCAGGACGCGCGCTACGTGCAGAACGTCGCGGGCAACTACCAAAACTACGCCTCAGGCCAGGCGATGATCGGCGCAGGGCAGGGGATGGCCGCGCACGGCATGGGCGAAGGCGGTGTCGCGGGCATGGGCATGCAGATGGCCGTCGGCATGAACATGGCGGGCAACATGCAGCAAGGCATGATGGGCGGTGGAGCCGCGGCTCCAGGCGGCGCAGCAGTCGCGGCACACTCCGGACCGCAGGCGACCTGCGCCAAATGTGGAACGCGTCAAGCACAAGGGAAGTTCTGCGCGGAGTGCGGAACGCCGCTCGCTGCGATGAAGAAGTTCTGCACGACGTGCGGCGGTGAGGTCGCTCCCAGCGCGAAGTTCTGCGCGGGCTGTGGCACGCCGGCGATCGCCGGCGGCGGGGTTCCTGCTGCACCACCCTCTGGCGGCTGACGGACATGGATCCGCGACTCACGGCATTCAGGTAGACTAAATCCGTGAGTCGATTGGGCGTAGCTTGCTTGCTGATCGCGATCGCGAGTCGCGATCCCGGTTGCGGCGGCGGTCACGAAGAAGGGAGCGTCGGCTCTCCGTGCACGCGTCCGCGCGACTGTCCGCAAAATGGAACGTGCGCGGCGGGAGTCTGCATCGATCGCGACGCGGGCTCTGACTCCGGAGACGGCGGCGATGGTGGCGACTGACACCATCGACCTGCGGCAGACGATCAAGCGCTGCGCAGACTGCGGTCAGGAATACACCTCCGACACCGTGTTCTGTCCCTTCGACGGCGCCAAGCTCGGGCAGGGCACCATGCGCATCAAGTTGGACCCGCTCATCGGGACGACCGTCGACGCAAGGTACCTGATCACCGAAGTGCTCGGTGAAGGCGGCATGGGAACGGTCTATTCGGTCAAGCACTGCACGCTCGATCGGACGTTCGCGCTGAAGGCGATGCGAGCCGATCTCGCGCAAGAGACGGAGCTTGCCGAGCGCTTCATTCGCGAGGCGAAGGCCACCGCGGCGATCAAGCACCCGAACATCGTCTCCATCAACGACTTCGGCGCGCTCCCCGACGGCCGTCCGTACTTCGTGATGGAGAAGCTCGTCGGACAAACGCTGCAACAGCTCATCAAGCGTGGCGGGGCCATTCCGGCGGCGCGTGCGGCGGCTATCACCGTGAAGGTGGCGCGCGGTCTCGCCGCGGCGCACGAGGCCGGTGTGGTGCATCGCGATCTCAAGCCGGAGAATGTCTTCTTGCTCGGCCGCTCGGACGCAGGCCCAGAGCAGGACGTGCGCGTCGTCGATTTTGGCGCGGCGCAGATCGCGGGCAAGAGTCGCCTCACCAAGGCGGGCATCGTCTACGGCACGCCGTATTACATGTCGCCGGAGCAAGCGAGCGGCGCAGCGGTGGATCACCGCGCGGACATCTACGCGCTCGGCGTCATCATGTACGAGATGTTCACGGGCAAGGTCCCGTTCGAGGGTGACACCTATATGGGTGTGCTCACGCAGCACATGTTCGCGCAGCCGATGCCGCCGTCGCGCCTCGATCCGAAGCTCGCGCGCGACATGGGCGCGCTCGAGGCCATCACGCTCAAGTGCCTAGAAAAACAGCCCTCCGCGCGCTTCGCGACGATGGAAGATGTGGTGCGCGAGGTCGACAAAGTCGTGCGCGTGGACGAAGACGGCGTCGCGAAGGTCTCGCCGTACCTCGACGCGGGTGCCTCGCGCGGAGAGCCACGCATCTTCGCCATGGCCGACGCGCTCGAGCTCCCGAGCTCTGGCGAGCTCCGCGGTCGCGTGATGCGCGTGGCTGATGTTGACGCCGAAGAGTCCAACACGGCGGAGCGCCGGGGTCGCGTGCTCCTGATCGTCGCGGGCGCGATGCTCGTGCTTGCCTTGGGGCTCGTCCTCTACAAGCTACGCAAGAGCGCACCCGCGGAGCCCGTCGCGCTCGTCGCCTCCACGGTGTCGGTGCCATCCTCGGTCGCCGTGCTGCCCGCCATCCCGGCTCCTGCTTTGCCGCCGTTCCACAACGTCGCGATCGACGCGAACGTCGCTTGCGAGGTGTATCGAGGTGCCGCGCTGATCGGCAAGACGCCGCTCGAGCTGCGCGTCGAAGACGGATCAACCACGCGCAGCTACGTGCTCAAGGCAGCTGGGTATTCGGATCAAGAGGTCGTCGTCGGCGCTACCACGACCGATCGCATCGACGTCTCTATGCGGAAACGTGCTGCCGCCGTCCGCGCGCCGCCAGCCGCCACCATTCCATCCACCGGTCCCGCCGACCCATGGAGCACGGCAAGATGATCTTCGTCTCTCAGTGATCGTGGCAAAGGCGCGATCACTGAGGCAGGTTCTGTAAAAGAGACTCGCTTTTAGCGAGACTGCTTGGAGTTAGGGAAGCCAACCCGCCCTCTCGAGCGTACCATCAGGCCCATGGATCAAGGAGTACCGCCGCCGCCTGGGGGATATGGGTTGCCACCTGAGTGTGGCGGTGGGTCCGAGGGGCCGCCTCCTCCGCGTCCGAACATCATTCCGCCTGCGTCGCCGCCGGTGAGCCCGTTTCGCGAGAACTACTACGTCCCGCCGACGAGCAACCCGTCCGGCAAGCGCTGGGCGTTCGGCGGGATCGGGGCTGCCATCCTCGGGGTGCGCCTGCTCTTGCTCTGCGGTCGTGTGGCGGACTCTGGCTCCGACGACTATTCGTACAATCCGTCGTCCTATCCGACATACGACCCGACAGCGTTCGGCGCGCTGTTCGACGCGTCGCTCGTGCCTTCGCACTCGCCTTCAGCACAGCAGATCGCGGTTGGCGCGGATGGCAGGGCCTATTGGCTGGAAGGCGATCAAGTCACCGTACAAGGCCACGACTCGAAGGACGTCCTCGACCCGAAGGCGCTCGGCAAACCGATCCAAGGCGAGTTCGTGCCTCAGTACGGCGCCACGCTGGTCGCGACGGACAAGAGCTTGCTCTGGGCCGCCGGTGGTCGCTTTGACCAGGGGGAAGTTGTCTCGTCGATCGTCGCGATGCCCCTCGCGGGCGGCACGCCGAAAGTGATCGTGAAGAACCTGGTGGCCACGCCCGAAGGGCTCACGTTGGATGCGCAGACTCTCTGGTTCACGGAGCCCGGCGACCAAGACGCGCGCAACCTGATGCGAGTGTCCACGAGCGGAGGGACACCCACGAAAATTGCCTCGTGGAGCGATCCATTCGAGCTGCGTGAGACGCTTGCGCTCGCCGTCGACGCCTCGAACGTGTACTTCGTGCAAACTACACACGATCCCAAGGACGACCTCGTCAAGTCGCAGACGCTCTCGCGTGTCTCCAAGTCTGGAGGCAAGCCCACCGTACTCGCGACGCTTCCAGAGTTCGAGGCGGTCGGCGTGTTCGCCACGACCAAAGGCGGAGTCTTCTTCACGACGACGTCCGAAGACGACGGGATCGGCGGAGACACGAGGAGGCTCTACTGGGTAGCGGCAGCCGGTGGGGCGAAGACTCTGCTGATGCAGACGACGAGCGGGACGTTCGGTGACGTGGTGGCGGACACCGACGGCGTATTCCTCTCTCGTCGGGAGGACTCCACCTGGAACATTTTACGGGTCGGGGACGACGGCGGATCCACCACACGAGTCTCGGGCTTGGCCCGCGAACCTCACTTCGGCGTGAGCCGTTACCTGTTGTTCTGGAGCACCGGCACCGAGGTTTCGTCACAACGCAAGAGCACATCGTTGCCGTAGTACCTTTTGATTGAGAGCTTGACACTCGAGCGGGCGGCAAACGATTCTCATGCCCGGCAGGTCCCCCAAAAAGGGTAGTCTGCAAACGGACAACGCGTGGCCAAGCTCCAGCTCCTTCTCGTCGACGCGGACCCGCGCAGCGTGCGCGTGCTCGAGGTCAGTCTCAAGAAGGCTGGCTATTCCGTCACGACCGCGACAGACGGGCTCGACGCGCTGTCGAAGCTCGAGCTGTCCACTCCCGACCTCGTGCTGTCGGATACGCGTCTCCCCAAGCTCGACGGCTACGCGCTCGTACGAAGGCTGAAGGAGCGCCCCGAGTGGTCGACGATCCCGGTCGTGTTCTTGACGAGTCAAAAGTCGATCGAGGACAAGATCCGCGGTCTCGAGCTCGGCGTGGAGGACTACCTCACGAAGCCCATCTTCGTGCGTGAGTTGCTCGCGCGCGTGAACCTGCTGCTCGCGCGCCGCACGCAAGAGAACATCGCGACGACCCGCACGATGAGCGGGCGAACGCGCTTCACGGGCTCCATCGCCGACATGGCGGTCGTCGATTTGTTGCAGACGTTCGAGGTGTCTCGCAAGAGCGGCGTCGTCCACCTGACGAATGGTCCGAGCCACGCGCAGGTGTTCTTCCGCGACGGCAAGGTCGTCGACGCAGAGCTCGGCCCGCTACGTGGCGAAGAGGCGATCTACCGCGCGCTCATCTGGAACGAGGCCGAGTTCGAGGTCGTCTTCACGGCGGTGAAGAACGACGACATCATCGGCACCTCCACGCAGGGCATCCTCATGGAGGGCATGCGGCGCGTAGACGAGTGGGGCCGATTGTGTGAACAGCTGCCGCCGCTGTCCACGATCTTCGAGATCGATCATCAACAGCTGCTCGAGCGCCTCAACGAGATCCCCGACGAGCTGAACGGGATCCTGCGTCTGTTCGACGGCAAGCGGACGCTGATGCAGGTGGTCGACCAGTCGCCGTTCGAGGACCTGTCGACGCTCTCTACGATCACGAAGCTCTACTTCGAGGAGCTGCTCGTTCCGAAGGCCGAAGAGGCGATCGGCGAGGCCGACACTATCGTGCCCGACAGCGGTCGACACGAGACGTACAAGCCGCCTCCTGGATCCACGAGCGACGAGATGCTCATCGTTCCCGCGGCGGAGACGACGACGCCGCCGCCCGTCGTCAAAGAGGTGCCGCCGGATCAACCGAGCAAGCCCGCGGAGGTCGCGCGCGTACAGCTCACCAAGGTCGAGGCGCGTGGCGCGATCGAGCAGCCCACGAACCCGACGATCACCAAGAACGATCCGCGCTTCGATCCGAAGACGCCCAACCCGGTCGAGAAGGTGGAGTTCGAAGACACGCGCAACTTCGTGGCGACGCTGCGCAACTTCCCAGAGCAACCACCGAAGACCGAGCGCGAGGTGGGGCCGCCGAAGTCCCCGCCGACGGACCACGATCAGCGTCCAACGCCGGTAGCCATGCGCGCGCACGACGAGGTCTCGTCCAAGCCGCCGCCCTCCAAGCCCACGGAGCTCCCGAAGCCTCAGCCGCTTTCGGCTACGGCGAAGATGGCCGTAGTCGTACCGCCTCCCTCGAAGATCGAGGAGGTCGAGCCCGACGAGGAAGAGCGAGTGAAGGCAACGGGGGTCGCGACGCAAGAGAAGCGCGCTGTAGCCGCCAGCGAGCTGAGCCCTTCCGACGAAGAGGAAGAGGACGACGAAGAGGAAGAGCAAGACGACGAAGAGGAAGAGCAAGACGACGAAGAGCAAGCCGAGGAGCCGCCCGCCAAGGCGCCGCCGACGCCACACGTGACTCTCGCCGAGGACCCCGAGGAGCTCGCGCAAATCCCGGGCGCAAGTTCGCTCATGCCGCGCGTCACGGCCTTCGCGATCGGCTTCGCCGTGGTGATCGGTGCGGGTATCCTCCTCTACAAGCTGCGCGGCAACGACCCAACCCTTCCGACACGCACGACGACCACGGTGACTGCGCCGACCCTCGACATTCCGCCGCCTCCGAGCGCGGCTCCGAGCGCATCGGCGTCTCCCGCGGACGCAGCCGTCGTCGAAATGGACGAGCCCGACTCGGCACCTGCGCCGAAACCCTCCGCCACCACGAGCGCGGCGACCTCTGCGACTGCTCCGCCCACCAACAACCCACCCCCAACCGGCAACCCGCTACAGAAGGCGCAGAACGCGCTGGGCGCGGGGAATCTCGGCGCTGCCGTGGGGTACGCGCGCCAGGCGACGCAGCAGAATCCATCCAGCGCAGAGGCGTGGCTCACGCTCGGCGGCGCTCTCGACGCGCAGGGCAACTCTGGTGCTGCCAAACAAGCGTATCGATCGTGTGTGCAGAAGGCGCAGGGCTCGCAAGTGAGCGAGTGCAAGGCGCTGCTGGGCGAGTGAGAGAGAGTCAGGTCTGCCTGACGCGAGGGTCGAGCAGCCGATAGGAGAGATCGACGAGCACGTTCGAGAGGACGATCGCCGTCGAGGTAACGACGACCGTGGCGAGGATCACGGGGCCGTCGCGATCGAGGAGCGAGCTCACGCTGAGCGCGCCGAGGCCGGGCCAGCGGAAGAGCGTCTCGGTGACGATGGCGCCACCGACGAGCGCGCCGAGGTCCAAGCCGACGAGCGTGACGAGCGGGACGAGGGCGTTCCGTAGCGCGTGGCGAAGCCAGACAGCGACGGGTCCAAGACCCTTCGCGCGCGCCGTACGCACGTGGTCTTGCTTGATGAGGTTGATCAGCTCGTCGCGAACGAAGCGTGTGTAGTAGGCCGCGCCCGAGAGCCCGAGTGTGAGCGCGGGCAGGATCACGGACGCGATGTGCTCGCCGAAGGTCTTGCCGTAGCCGTCGAGCGGCAACAGTCGAAGCTGATGGGCGAGCACGAACTGGAGCAGCAAGCCGAGCACGAACGTGGGCATGCTGATGCCGAGCAGGCTCACCCCGACGGACGCGTGGTCGAATATCGAGCCGCGCTTGGCGGCCGCGAACACGCCGAAGCCGACGCCCAGCAGCACTTGTACGAACACCGCGGCGAGCGCCAAAAAGACAGTGCGGCCCATGCGCTCCGCGAGGATGGTCGTAACCGGCCGGTGCTGCTGGTAGCTCTTGCCGAAGTCGACGTGCAGCCACAAGACCGTGCCGCACGTTCCGTGAGAGGGATCCTTCGCGTCTGGGTTGCGCGGGCCGAAATGCAAGAGACGCCGCATGAAGCTGCCGTATTGAACGACGAGCGGACGGTCGAGCCCGAGCTGGGATCTGATTCGCTCCACGTCCTTCGGTCGCGCCTGCTGGCCCGCGACCATGCGCGCCGGATCGCTCGGGATCACCGTGTTCACCACGAACGTCAGCGTCACCACCGCCCAGACGATGAAGACAGCCCAAGCGAGTCGGCGTAAAAGATGACGCATCATCTGTTGCTTCCGAGCACGGATCCGAGGTGCCCGAACACGCCGCTCCGCGAGGTGAGCTCGCGCTTGCCTCGGTCGATCCAAGTGTCGCGCGCGTACAGGTCCCAGACGAAGTGGTCGTGGAAGCCTCTCACGTACGGCTGGTGGACGACGAGTCGCTGCACGACGTACTCGAACGCCCACGGCGCGTCGTCGCAAACGACACGATCGGCCTCACGGTACATGCGTGCGCGCGCCGCCTGGTCGGTCTCTTTGCGCGCGACGTCGAGCAGGGCGTCGAGCTTGCCGTTCGAGTAGAACGCGGAGTTGTTGGAGTTCTCGTTGGCGATCGAGGCGGTCGAGAAGATGGGCTCGAAGAAGTCGGCGGCGTCGGGGAAGTCGCTCTGCCAGCCCGCGGGTGCGAGTGCGACCGTATTGCGCCGCTGCGACATCGCGAGGTAGGTCGCCCAGTTGACGATCTTGAGCTCGATGCGAATCCCGATGCGCGCGAGATCCTGTTGGAGCAGCTGGCTCGTGAACTCCAGCAGGCCCGCCTTCGCGGCAACGTAAATGATCGGATGAGGCCAACCGCCCTTTCCCGTCGCCGGATCGAAGGGGTAGCCGGCGTTCTTCATGTGCTGCAGCGCCTCCGCGAGATCGAAGTGTTGTCCCGGAAAGCCAGGCTCCGCGGGCGCGAGGACTGGCGGCAACGCGCGGGTCTGCACGCTCATGTTCGCGGCGCGAAGCAAGCGCATGTGCTCACGGTCGATGGCGCAGGCGACGGCGCGGCGCACCTCGATGTTGTCGAAGGGCGCCATCTCCACGTTCATGCTCTCGCCGTAGATGTTGCGCGCACCTTCTTTGAAGCCGTAGGGAAGCCATCGCGTGTCCGCGAAGAAGCGCAGCGTGTCCGTCTGCGAGAGGTCTTGTGTGACGTCGAGGTCGCCGTCCTCGAGCTTGAAGCGCTGAGTCGTGCTGTTCATCCCGTAGGTGAACACCACGCCGTCGAGGTACGGCTGCCCAGGCTTGTACCAGCCGTCGTGGCGCACGAGCGTGAGTGATCGACCGTGGTCCCAGCCGTTGGGCGCGATCTTGAAAGGGCCGGCGCCGCACGGCGTCCACGTGTCGTCGTAGCGCTCTCCCGCGCTCTTGCAGACTGGGCGCAACATCGAGATCGCGAACGCGGGTAGGAACGTCGCGTCTGGCGAGGAGAGGCGAATGGAGACGACGTAGCGGCCCAGTACCCTCACACCTTCCAGGTGCTCGGACTTCCTTTCAGTATATTCCTTGAAACCCGTGATCCGATCGTAGAAGCTCGCGAACGCGCTCGGCGTGTCCGGGTGCAGGGCGCGCTCGATCGATCGGCGCACGTCGTCGGCGGTGACCTCGTCGCCATCGTGAAAGCGGAGGCCCTGGCGCAGCGTGAAGGTGTACTCACGTCCGTCCGGCGTCATCTCGAAATGCTCCGCCAAATCAGTCACGATATGACCATTGGCGTCGAAGTCGACAAGGCCGGCGAAGATCCCTTCCATCGCCATTGCGCCGGCGGCGTCTGCGGTGACGGCGGGGTCCAGGCCGCGTACGTCCGCGATCGACGCGAGGCGAAGAACGCCGCCGCGAGTCGGCGTTGCGTCCTCGGGACTCGCGCGTTCGATTGGCGCGGCGAGCGGTGAATTGCATCCACTCAAAAGAACGAGGCCGGCGAGGGCGAGGAGGCTACGCATCGCGAGGATCCAGGGCGTCGCGCAGGCCTTCGCCCACGAGGTTGAAGCCGAGTACCGCCATCAGGATCGCCGTCGCTGGCGCGGCGAGCAGCCACGGCGCGCTCAGGTAGCTGTCTTGACCCTCGAACAACATGCGACCCCACGTCGGCGTGGGTGGCGAGAGCCCCGCGCCCAGATACGAGAGCACGCTCTCCGCGATGATCATTTGCGCGACAGAGCTCGTTGCGATGACGATGAGCGGGCCTGCGACGTTGGGCAGGACGTGCAGGAGCATGATGCGCCAAGTCGGTTGACCGAGCGCCCGAGACGCGAGGACGAAGTCGAGCGCGCGCACCTGCAGCGTCTTGGCGCGGACCACGCGCGCGGTGCCGAGCCACCCAGTCAACCCGAGCGTGAGCAAGATGGCGCCCATGCTCGTCTTGTCGAGCGCGGCCGCGAGCGCCATGACGAGCAGCAGGAAGGGGAAGGAGAGACCGACGTCCACGAGCCGCATGAGCGCAGTGTCCGCGTTGAGTCGAGGCCCCATAGCGAGCCAAGCCGTCTTGGTCGCGACGCCGGCTACGCCTAGCAACACGCCGGCGAGGATCGCCACGTAGGCAAGGAACGGCGGTGCCCCTGCGATGATCAAGGCCAGCGCACCAACGAAGCCGGCCACCGCGACGAGCGGGACGGCAAGGCCTCGCGAGCCCTCGTAATAGCCGGCGACGACGCCAACCAGCGCGCCGATCACCGTCGCCAGGAACGTCGCCGCGAACGCGATGACGAGCGAGATGCGCGCGCCGAACGCGAGGCGCACCAGCTCGTCTCGAAAGAGGCGGTCCGTGCCGAGCCAGTACTCGTGAGACGGACCCACGGGTAGGCCGAGCTTCGTCGCGCCGTGATCGAAGTCGCTCGCGAAAGGGTCGTGACCCGCGAGCATAGGCGCCGCGATCGCGAAGGCGAGCAGGAGCGCGACGAACACGGCGCCTGCGAGCGCGCCGCGGTTCTTGGTGAAGCGCCTGCGTGCTCTCGCGTCGATCAACGCGCCCTCGAGACGTCGCGCTCGCTCGTCCGCGCGGTGAGCAGGAAGTCGCCGAGGAGGCTGACGAATTCGTCCGGGATCTCCTCTGCAGGAGAGTGCGCGCACTCGAGGACCTCGAAGCGACCGCGCTCGAGCTCACGCGCAAGCTTGCGCCCGGCGCTCACGGAGGCGAAGCGATCGTGGCGGCCGCTGATGACGAGTGCGGGCGCAGAGACTCGCGCCAGGCGGGCGACCACACTGCGCGTGTCTTGCAGCGCCAAGAGGGTCGCGTGCGATGCCTGTCGCGCAGCGGGCTCGTCGAAGCTCGCGAAGAGTGTGTCGACGCGCGCCTCGTTCAGGCGCGAGCGGTCCGCGAGCTGTGCGCGGAAATACTGCGAGAACAAGGCGTGTCCGAACAATTGTTTGTAAAATACTCCACCAAGCACGGGCCACGCCGCGGCTCTCTCGGTCCACGGACGCCGCCGCTCGTAGACGTCCGGGGCGAGCAGCGCGAGTCGATCGACCACCGCGGGATACTTCGCGGCGATCGTGATCGCGACGAGCGCACCGAGCGCACGGCCGCAGAGGTGAACACGCGCGGTGCCGAGCGCAGCGATGACGTCGATGGTCGCGTCCGCGAATGCATCGAAACCGTAGGCGAAATGCGAAGGTGGGAGCTTCTCGCTCTCCCCGTGTCCTGGAAGATCGATGGTGACGACCCGAAACTTGCGCGCGAGCTGCGTGACCACGTCGTCCCATTCGACCGAGCTCGAGAGCATGTCGTGCAACAACACGAGCACCGGTCCACGACCGACCTCGACGTAGCGCACGCGAGCCCCACGCCCGAGGACGTCGCCGTGCGCGCGGACGGGCTCTTCAGTACCGGACTCGCGCTCCACGGAGATCGTCACGGCAACCTCTTACCGGAACCGATTTCTCAGGGAGAGACGAACGCGACGTCGCCCGAGACCGTCCTGTTCGTGTGATCGGTCTTGCGATAGAAGTTCGTCAACGTCGGCTGGTTCGGGACGAAGCGCGGGAAGAACCCCGCGAAGCCGTTCTGCTGGGCGACGGTGTGCGCGGTCCATTTGTGCGTACCGCCGTTTGCGACGCCGTTCGCGTAGCGAAGCGCGCCCGCGGTCGAGTCCTGGTAGACGACGATGACGTTGCCGCTGCCGTCTAGCTGGAGCGATGCGTCGTCGCCGATGATGTGGATGCCGTCTTTGTACGGCTTGCCGCTGTCGGTGCCGTCGTCGATGACCTCCGGCTTGAACGCCTGCGCGAACGCGCCTCCGGGGACGAGCATGTACTGCAGCTGCTCCTGGATGCCGTTGACGTAGGCGATGTGCCAGTCCTTGTTCGGCGCGATGGTGAGCGTGCACGCGATGCCGTCGTCGCCTGTGTTCTTGCGCATGGGATCGGGGTTGGCGCCGATTTGGCCGTCCAGGATCGCCGCGTTCCATTTGCCACCGGCGTTCGTCACGCCGATCAAGTTTCCGCGGACGCGATCGTAGACAACGAGCCCGAGCCCATCGGGACCGTTCGCGAGACTCACGTAGTCGCCGAACGCGTTCGGAAAGCTGACGGGATCGGTCGCCGAGATCGAGGCCACACACGTGGCCTTGCCGCCGACGCTGACGCAGGCCTTGCCGGCGCCGCAGTCTGCGGGCGTGCAGCCCGCGATGGGCGCAACGCACGCGCCGATCTTCCCCGCGCCGAGCGCGCCGGTCGGTACGCAGACTTGCCCTGCGTCGCAGAACGCAGGAGCACATGGCGTCTGCTCGTCCACGGCGGCGTCCTCGAACGTCCAGCTCGCAGCGCTGGTCGGACTCGGGACGTTCGCGCGGCCCACGATGACGCGCGACCGCGTGTATCCGTTGGCGCCCTTCTCCATTCCAAGGAACGCGATGACGGGGTTGCCATTGGCGATGACCATCTTCGCGTAACGGCCGAAGTCTGCCTGCGTCTTTTGCATGAGCGAATACGGAGGAGCCCAGTTGGTCCCGTCGGACATGGCGAACTTCGCCTGGTGGTTGGTCGCGTCGTAGTAGACGACCATGGGGTGATCGTTCGGGTCGAGCTGCATGCTCGTCCAGAGGCCGACGTCCGGGCCTGCGTCGCTGATGCCGTGGCGCCAGCCCTTCGGGTTGTTGTCCGCGCACTTCTGTCCGTCGGGGAGAGCCGGGATGCCGTCCACCGTGGCCCACATCACTTGCTTCTTGCCGGAGTCGAACTTGCCGACGACAAGATCGCCGTAGAGCGAGCCGGGAGTGAGCGTGCCGTCGAGCGGCGCGTCGTTGTAGCCAGACACCCAAACGGTGCCGTCCTTCGCGGTGGCGACGGACGTGTACGATCCGATCAAGCCCATCGGCAAACCATCGCCGCAGACCTGATTGCAGTCCGATCCGCAGCCCGTGCCGCCGAAGGTCTGGTCGTCACCGCAGCCGCAGCCAGGGTTGGTCGCGGCCATCAGCGCGACCGCGCCGAGGCCGACGATCGTTGCGCGCGCGCCCATCACTTCACCTCCGAAGCAGCGCGTTTCGTCGACCGACGACGCCGCCAACCCAGCGCGAGGATGCCCGCGAGGCCGGGGATGCCGTAGGCCCAGTTGCCTGCCTTCGTGCTCGGGACGACGCAGCCGCAGCCGCCGCCCGAAGCCGTAGTGCCGTCATCTCGACCGCGAACGAGGCCCTGGCTCTGACTGGCGACGTTGCCTTCTTCGTCCTTCACCTCGACGGTGATCGACGACGCGCCGTTCAAGTCCGCGATCGGGATCGAATGCACCGAAGTCCACGGGCTGAAGTCGCCTGCGGTCTTGCTGCGCATCAAGAGCTTGTCGTCCGCGCTGACGATGTCCCACGCTTGCACGCTGACGGCGTCAGCCTGCTTCTCGAGCTTCAGCATCGGCGCGAGCACGTCGATGGTGAAGGGAACGTCTGCCGGCGTGACGGACTCGCTCTGCATGTTGCCGACCTCGCGCGCGAACACATGCAGCACGTGCTTGCCTTGCAAGAACAGCGAGTCGTCCTTGACGACCAGATTGCGGTTCTGGGCCCACGCGCTGCGCGTGCCCTCGTCCACCGTGTACGAGTACTCGACGAAGTGCGATCCGTTGTCGAGCGACGACGAGAGCGTCACGTGCAACTCGGGGAGCTTGTCGCGACTTGCCGTGGTGAGGCTCATCGCCTCCGGGTGGACGATCTTGTCGGTGAGCTTGGCTTGCACATCGGCTTGGGCGCCGGCGTTGCCCTTGGCGAGCGCGAGGTTCGCGAAGAGGCCGATGAAGTCGTCGGTGTCCTTGCTCAGCTTGCGAATGCCGCCGTCGGGAATCGTCATGCCCATGCCGAACTTCGCGAGCGAGTTCGACAGGTCCACCGGCTTGAGAGCGCCGAGGAACTGACCGGCGATGCCGCCGAGCAGCGACGAGATGGAGCCAGCAACGAGCGCCGGATCGTCCACCAAGAGGTCGTTGTTCGAGAGCGTGGCGCCAGGGGCGATGATGATCCCGCCGAGCACCGGCAAGAGTCCGCCGTTCGGGTTGGTCTTGGCGTCGACCGCGGTGGACAGGTTGATCGGCAACGAGATCTCACCCGTGAAGGTGAACGCACGGATGAAGCGATCGAGGCTCCACACGTAAAAGTCGATCGAGAACTGCTTCAAGGTGATCAAGAGCAGCGGGTCCGTCTTGACGTCCTTGCCGGTGCCGATCTTGACGATCGGCGCCTGTTGCGGGCGCGTGACGATGGCGACGGGGGCCGCCTTCTGCTCGAACGTGAGCGTCTTCATGCCCGGGATGAGCACGCTCAAGAGGCCGCTCTGGAGCTGCGCGAACTGCTCGGTCGAGACGCCAAGGCACAAGAGACCGCTGTTGTAGACGCTGCCGAACGCGAAGTTCAAATAGCGTCCCGAGAGGGCGATGCCGAGGTCCGGACCTTTGTCGTTCATCGGCCAGGGCGTGAGCGTGTTGTTCATCATCTCGTCTGGGATCGGAATGCCCACCGGGATTTTGTTGTCGTAGAGCGGCACGCAGTTGCTCTGCGGCATCGGCAGCGCGCCGCCGAGCAGGCCGAGCGTCATGCCGTTGGGCGTGTTGCCATTGCCGTCCGGGGGCGTGTTCGTGCCGGCCGCGGAGCTCGGCATCATGTCGCCGCCAGCCGCGAAGACGAAGTCGAGACCGCCGCCTGTACCTGGCGAGATCTTCGAGAGCAGTCCGGAGAGGTCGATATGACCATCCGTGCCGAGCTGTGTGGGGACGCAAGTGGCGGGGTCGCTGATGTAAACGCACTTGGCGTTGTTGGCATCGGGCTGCGAGCCAGTCGGACACTGCGGATTCAAAGTCGGCTGGGGCTTCGTGCACAGCTGGGACTCGAGCAAGTTCTTGATCTGGCTCTTGAGCGGCGCGACGAGCTGGTTGAAGACGAGGTTCTTGATGAAGTCGGTGAGCGTGTCGCAAACCACGTTGAACACGCCGCAGTCCTTGCAGAGCGCGATATTGTTCTTGTTGATCTGCGGGTTGATGACCGCGTTCTTCACGTCGATCTTCGTGTAGCCGTCGCGCGGGGCGATCGTCTCGCTGATGAGCGGGAGCAGGACCTCGAGCGGGAAGTCGAAGTAGTCGAAGCCAAGGCCGTTCGGCCCGTTCGGTACGCCACCTTGGCACTTCGGGTTTCCGGCCTGACCGATGCCGATGCCGAAGTCCCCGAGCGCCGTTAGATTAACGGGTAGGTCTTGGACGCGCAGCGGAAGCGTGCCGCTGATGCGAAGTGCGGGCTCGCCGTTGACGGTGGAGTAGTTGGCCGCGTCGAGGTGCAGCTTGGCGCCCGCGAGGTTCACCTCGGCAACGCACTCCTTCGGGTTGACGTTGGCGTTCGCGCCGCCGGGGCACAGCTTGATCGTGATGTTGAACGGGCCGAACTTCTGCGTCGTCGTGCTCGACGGGACGTTGAAGCTGATGATGCCGTTCTGACCGTTCGGCAGAAGCTTGCCGGCGATCGTTCCGAGGTTGTCGCCCAGAAAATCGAGGCCCTGGCGCGTGACGCGCAGCGAGGCGGCGTTCGTGATCACGCTCGGCTTGGGGAATCCGCCGGGCAGGGGGGTCACCCCGCATCCCGCGCACCCGCTCGAGCACCCACCGCCCGAACATGCGGCGACGACCAAGAACAACAAGACAACAGAGAGTCTGCGCCACCAAAGTTGAAGCATGAATCCTCCGGGCGTACGAGTGCGGGCCCGCCCGCAGCTGGTGTGCCTTACGGTCATCAGTGTACACCACATTGTCGTCGCCGGGGGCGAACGACAACGAATAAGCCCGTCTCAGCGACGTCGCAAGGTCAGTCGGCGGTGGAGTCTTTGGCGCCCGAATCGGACCCAGAGTCCGCGCCCGCGTCGGGCATGGGCGTCACACCGCAACCGACGATTCCCGCGCCGTCATTGATCGTCACCGCGGAGGCCGCGAACGTCGAACTCAACCAAAACGCGTCTTGGCAGTCGCCTGCGGTCTGCGACTTGGAGCAGAAGTCGCCCTTGTAATCGACCTTGCCGTTGGTGCGCGTGCAGCCGCCGGTCTTCGGATCGGGTGTGGATTTCGTGAGCAGCACGCAGAGCGATTCGTGGAGCAGGTCGACCTTCACGGCGTCGGCGTCCTCGAGCGTGATGAATCCGCCGATGGTCCCCGCCGTCAGCCAGTGAGAGCAGCTGTCCGAATCGAAGTCACTGCACGAGCTTCCAGCGACGGCGTTCTGATTGAAGCTGCCGATGCAGTTGCCGTTGGCCGAGAGCGTCACGTTCTTCAGCACCGCCTTCTTGATCGGAAGCACGACGACCGAGTCGAGCTTCGTCGGGTCCACGAAGATCGGCACGTTGAGCTGATCGACGGGCTGCGAAGAGAACGTGTCGCTCGTGAAGTCGAGCTTGGCGGTGACGGGTCCGACCAACAGACCGTTCACGTTCTGCTGAAAGAAGCAGAAGCCCTTGGTGAACGGGTCGGACGACGCAGGCGCGCCGCCGGTCTGCAGGGTCTTGGCGGTCTTGTCGATCCGCAGGAGCCAGTTGAACGCGCCCTTGCCGTTCACCTCGGCGCACTCGGGCGCGTTGAGGTTGATTCCGGAGGCCACGATCTGGCTCTGGATCACGGGCTGCGTGAGCGCCGACGGTGCGGTGACGTAGAGGCGGCGGAGCCTGAAATCGAGCGTCTTATTGGGGTTGGTGGTGTTGTCCGAGAGCGGCAAGCACGTCTTCGGGTCGCCGCACTTCGCGGCGATCACACAAGCCGGATCTGGCTTGGATGGACACGTGTTCGGAGTCGGATCGCAGTTGGGGGGCGGCAAGCTCCCAGCTCCGCCCGCGTCGCAGGGGACCGCAGAGGCTGGACCACCGCCGGTGGGCGGCCGCTCCGGATCCGGCAGACACGCAGCAACGACGAGCGCGATGGCCGCGCCAACTCCCGCCAACGAAAACGCGACCGTGAACGATGCCCGCATCATGAACCTCAAGCTAACAGTTTATCGAGCTCAGCGCAGTGAGAGGGACCCGCCGTAGTCGACCATCTTGGTGAAGGCTTCGATGCGGACCGCAAGATCGCCTTTGGTCGCGAGCACGAGGCGCTCGGTGCCTACGCCCTCGACGCAGAACGATGCCGCCGCGGACGCGTAAAACATGGCGCGGCGCATCGAGGCGTGGCTCGTGTCACCCGTGCGGGCGATGTAGCCGACGAGGCCGCCCGCGAACGTGTCGCCAGCGCCGGTCGGATCGAGCACGTTCTCGAGCGGGTATGCGGGGACGAAGAACACGCTGCCCTCTTCGATCAAGAGCGCTCCGTGCTCGCCGCGCTTGATAATCAGGCGCTTGGGGCCGCGCTTGTGGATCTCTCGCGCCGCCTTCAAGAGGTTGTGCTCTCCAGAGAGCTGGCGTGCCTCTTCGTCGTTGATGACGAGCAGGTCGACCTTCGCGAGCACTTTGGCGAGCGCCTCGGGCTCTCCCGAGATCCAGAAGTTCATCGTGTCCACGACGACGAGCTTCGGTCGATCCATCTGCTCGAGCACCTCCAGCTGCAGCGCGGGGTGGATGTTGCCGAGCAGCAGCACTTCGCTCTTTTTGTGGGTCGCCGGGATCTTCGGACGAAAATCCGCGAACACGTTGAGCTGGGTGTCGAGCGAGACGCGGCTCCCGAGATCTTCGGAGTAGCGACCGTGCCATCGGAACGTCTTGCCCTTCGCGCGCTCGAGGCCCGTGACGTCCACGCCTCTTGCGACGAGCATCTCGACGTGTCGCTCGGGAAAGTCTTCCCCGACGACGCCGACGAGGCGCACCGAAGCGAGGAGCGACGCCGCGCAAGACGAGTAGGTCGCCGCGCCGCCGAGCACGTCCTTGAACGTTCCGGAGGGCATCTCGAGATCGTCGAACGCGACGCTGCCGACGACGAGCACGTGTTGGTTAGTTGTAGACTGCACGATGAGATCTCCAAGTGACGGCGAATGACGGGAAGGCTCTTACTACAGCTGCACGAGCCAGGAGAGCTTCTTTCGCGCCTCCTCCGAGGCTGCCGGCCCGTGCGTCATCACCGCCCCTTTGAGCGCCCCATGCGCGCGGCTCCTTCTCGGGTCCGGCAGGCGCGCGGCGAGCGCGGCGAGCGTCGCCTTCGCGGCGTGAACGTTCTTCCGCATGACAGCCATCACGGCCTCGACGGTCACCGCCTCCTCGGAGACGTGCCAGCAGTCGTAGTCCGTGGCGAGCGCCAGCGTCGCGAACGGAAGCTCTGCCTCGCGCGCGAGCTTCGCCTCCGGCATCGCCGTCATGCCGATCACCGACACTCCCCATGAGCGGTACACGTGGCTCTCCGCGCGTGTGGAGAACTGTGGGCCGTCGATGCAGACGTATACGCCGCTCGTGTGCACGCCGTCGGCGCCTTTGACGTGAACCGAACGCGCCGCTTCGACGAGCGCTCCCGCGAGCTCGCCGCACACGGGGTCCGAGAAGCCGACGTGCGCGACGATCTCGTCGAAGAACGTCGAGACCCGGCGCTTGGTGAGATCGATGTACTGGTCGACGACGACGAAGTCCCCGGGCTCGATGTTCTCGCGCATCGAGCCGACCGCGCTCACGCTGACGAGGTGAGTGGCTCCGCTCATCTTCAGCGCCGCGACGTTCGCGCGGTAGTTGATCATGTGCGGCGGCACCTTGTGGCCCCGTCCGTGACGCGGGAGAAACAGCATTCGTACCTTGCCGCTCTTGGTCTCGAGCATGCCGCTCGTGATGACGTCGCTCGGCGCACCGTAGGGCGTGTCGACCGACAGCTCGCGCACGTCAGTGAGATTCTCCAGCTCGTACAGACCGCTGCCGCCTAGCACCGCGAGTGTCGATGTCATGGTCGTCCTATCTGAGTGGCAGTGGCTACTTCTTGCCGATTTCGCCGTTGCGCAGCAACGCCTCGGCGACGGACGCCTTCCGCACGCGACGCGAGCGCTCCGCGAGCACCACGGCGCGCAGCGTGTCGAACGCGCGCTCGAGATCGTCATTGACGATCACGTAGTCGAAGAAGCCGTAGTGCTCGATCTCGCGCATGGCGACTTTGAAGCGGCGCTGCACGACTTCGTCGCTCTCGCTGGCGCGCCCCTTCAACCTGCGGAGCAGCTCGGGCATCGACGGAGGCAGGACGAACACGCCGACGACCTCGGGCACCTTCGCGCGGATTTGGCGAGCGCCTTGATAGTCGATGTCGAAGATCATCCCTCCGCAGCCAGTGACCTTCCGCGCCTTGTCGATCTCGGCGATCGACGTCCCGTAGAAGTTGCCGTGCACCTCGGCCCACTCGATGAACGCGTCTTGTTGCACCAGTCGCTCAAAGGCTGACTTGTCAACGAAGTGGTAGTCGCGCCCGTCTTGCTCGTCCGCGCGAGGCTCGCGCGTCGTGTGGGACACGCTGAAGCGCAGCTCCGGGAAGCTCTCTTGGAGCCGCCGCGTGAGCGTCGTCTTCCCCGCGCCGCTGGGGGACGACAAGATGAGCATCACGAAGTCCGACATGAGCCAATCAAAGTAACCTTCGAGGTAACGTGCTTGCCAGATCAAACTAGACCACGTCCCAACCTTCGGGAGCGGGGAGGGCTCTGCTTAGGACAGACCGCGCTTGCGCTTGACGACCTCGGTCATGCGGGCGTGCTCGACGTCCCAATCGCGCGAGCCCTCTTTAATGTGCTTCAACTGCGAGCGGACCTCGGCGTCCAGGTCTGCGTCGGCGGTCATGTGCTTCTTGAAGATGGGGGCCATCTTGCGGCGCATGACGAGGTCCTCGGAGAAGATCTCCTCGACGTTGTGCGAGTGGCCGAACATCTCGACGACCTGATCGAGCAGATAGTCGAGCGTCTCATCGCCAACGCGGATGCCTTTGCTCTCGGCGATTTGCTGGCGGACGCGCGTGTAGTCCGTCGTGCCGCGGCCAGTGCGCTCGAGCAGCTCGCGCGTGCGCTCGGCCACGTCTTTCTCGGTCTCGAGGTAGCTCTTGAGTACGGCCTCCACATCGGCGACGACCTCACTGGGTCGCTCCGACTCGATGTCGCCACCGGCGAGCAAGGTCTTCACGACTTCCTGGGCGATGGGCGAAACGCGGCCGGCGAAAAGACGCATGGGCGGCGAACGTAGCCGGGTTTGTCGGGCCTTGCACCGAGTTTCGGGCCTGAAATAACGATCGCCGTTTTGCCCTAGAACTCGCCCGATCTCGGATGTGTGGAGCCGCGTTTCTTCACGCGACTCGAAGAGTCGGCGGGGAGTTGATATCGTCCCCCCCCGATGGCGCTCTGCCCGTGGTGCAAAGTCAATGTCGGCGAGCTGCCGATCACCTCCCCGTGCCCGAAATGCAAACGGGTCGGCAAGGAGCTTCCATGGCTCAACAAGAGCGTGGCACCGCCGCCGCTCGCGATCGGCCTCTGGGGGACTGGCCTCGAGCTTGGCGGCGACGAGTCTCCGCAGCGCTCCGTATCGCCCGCGCCTTTCGTCCTGGACCCGCAGCCGCATGATGCAGGGCTCGAGCTCGATTTGGCACCGTCGCCAACGCCAGCGCCACCGCCACCGCCAACGCCAGCGCCGGTCCGAACCGACGCCGCCTACGCCGCGACGATCTCTCATATGCACAGCGTCCCGAGCTTCGAGAGCGAGCTCGATCTCGCGCCACCACCTCCTCCTCCTCCACCTCCACCATCAGTGCCTCGCGTGTCGAACCCCGCGGCGCCGCCAGCCCCCATCAGCGTCCCGGCGCCGAGGAGCCAGCCCGACCTGACGGGCCGCAGCGTGTTGGACGACGACGACGAGCTGATGTCCGGCGGCGACCTAGCGCTCGACCTCGACGTGGGCAACGGCACCGCGCTCCCTCAACGGCTCAGCTCGCCGCACACCTCGATGCGAGCACCGCCGTCTGGATCGCTCCCTCCGAACGCGAGCGGCGGGTTCGCGCGAGTGTCCGCCGCGCCTGCTGCGCCCGAAGACGTCGATCCGTTCGAGGCGCGCGCTCTCGGCGACTTCGGAGACGCACCCACCAACCCGCTCTTGTCTCCGCTCTACGCGTGGCGTGTGACCCGGCGGCGCGCTGAGCTCGGGCGAAGGCTCGCGCTGCAGAGGGAGGACGCCACGCGCACGCGCCAGCGCGCCGAGGATGCGCTCGTCGCGTTCGGCCAGCGGGTTCGACCCGCAGTGGAGCAAGCCCAGTCGCGCGGACTCGATGATGTTCACGCCGCAGAGGAGGTCTTGCGCTCGCGCGACGGGGGTCTCGCCGTCGAGATGGACGCACATCGAGCCGAGCTCGCCCAGATCGACGCGCGCCTCGACGTCGTGGAGTCGGAGCTCGCCGCCGCGCTTGCCGACGAGAAGCAGATCGCCGAAGAGCTCGCACGCGCCGCCGAAGTCAGAGACCGCGCGATGGCGAAGATGAAGCGCGCCGAGATCGAGATTCGCAACGCCACCGCGATGCTCGGCAAGGGAGGAGCATCGTGAGCGAAGCGATCGAGGCGCAAGTCGCGGCGCGCACCGCGGAGAAGGCCGCGCTCGCCTCCGAGATCGCGCGCCAAGCGCCGGTGATCGCCGAGATCGAGACGCGGCTCGCCTTGGCGAGGCGGAAGGTCGCCGAGGTACAGCAACGAGCGACCGCCGTGCGCAACGAGCGCGCAGCTCTCTTGGCCGCGTTCGGTCGCCGTGCCGGCACGCGCAGTCAAGGCGTGGAGGAGGCCAACCGCGCAGTTCGCACCGCACTGATCGCGTTCGCGCAGCGATCGCTCGGAGACGCGTCGCCCGAGCTCGCACCCGTCGTTGCCGAGCTGCATAAGGTGGAGGAGGCCGCTCGGCGCGCCGATCGCTCCGTTCGTCTGCACGAGGCCGCGATCGCGTCGGCCGATAAAAAACAGGTTCTCCAGGGAGCGATCATCGCCGTCGGTGCAGTCCTGCTGCTGTTGGTGTTGCTGTTCTTCCCCCTGATTTACAGGGCGATCGTCGTTCCCGATCCCGTGATCCCGCGCTGACGCGTCACGTGAGCCACGCGTGGCCAAAGAAGAAAATCGTCAGCGACCACGCGAGCACCAGCACCAGGATCCGCACGCGCGCTACCGAGATACGCCGCGCGAGCGCAGCTCCCGCATAGCCGCCGATCACCGCGCCGACGGCGAGCGTCCCCGCGACGCGCCAGTCGACGAGCCTAGCAATCGCGAACGCCGTCACTGCCGCCCCGTTGATCAGCGCGCCGAGGACGTTCTTGATGCCGTTCATCTCGTGGATGTTCTCCATGCCGAGCAGCGTGAAGATCGCGAGCATCATGATCCCCATGCCTCCACCGAAGTAGCCGCCGTAAGTGGACACGACGAGCTGCGCGACGGTCGCCGTGACCACTGCGATCGCGCCTGCGGTCTTGGCCTTCGCGAGGCGCGCGCCAATGGTCCTTCCGAACGTGAAGACGAGCGTCGCGAACAACAGCAGCCACGGAAGCAGCTTCACGAACGTGACGTCGCTCGTGCGCAAGAGCAGCGTGGCTCCGGCCGTGCCGCCCACCAGGCTCGCGACGACGAGCGGCAGAGCGCGCCGACGAGCATCCTTGCCGATGCTGTCGCGGTAGCCGATCACGCTCGACACACTCGCAGGCCACAGGCCCGCCGCGGTGGTCGCGTTCGCCATCACGGGCGGAGTGCCCGTGAACATCAGCGTCGGGAACACGATGAAGCTCCCGCCGCCCGCCACCGAGTTCAGTGCGCCTCCCGCCGCTGCCGTCACCAACAGGAGCGGCAGCGTCGTCATGGCTTCTTCGTGCGCTTGTTCGGCGAACTCTTGCCCGGAGGCGGCGCGCTCTGGCGTGCCGGGATTTTCGGCTCGCGCATGCCCATCTGGAGCCGGCGCATCACCGCGCGCTTCTGGCGATCCTTGTATTTGGCGTGAGAGGCCTCACCAAGCTCGTTCTTCGACTCGGTCTCGCGGTCGATGACTTGAAACTCGCAAATCACGAAGACGACCGGCGCCAAGTCCCAGGCGGCCGCAGGCGCGCGCTCCAGGATGTTGCGCGGCAGTCGCACGGGCATGTCCACGACGAAGTGAATGACCCGGTAGTTCTCGGCGCTGAATCGATTGTCGCTCGGCGTCAGATCGTCGTCTTTGCCTGCCTGCATCTCCGGCAACATCGGCCCGAGGTGCGGGTTCTTCAAGGAGTAGCTCTTGAAGTGGAACATCGAGTTGATGCTCTGATTGGGGATTACATAGTTGAACGGAAAGAGGCGCGTCGTCAGGTACGAGATGACCGGGAAGATGTCGTCGTAGTGCCTCGTGACGATCCGAAAGCGCAGCTTGTCGTAGATCTGCGCGGCGACGGTCTCTTGTTTGGAGAGCAGCTTCGTATAGAGCGAGTCTTTGTTCTTCCGCCCGCCGACGAACTCCAAGATCGGAAAGCCGCCCGCGAGCATGCCGCCGATCACGCGGTAGACCTTCTCTTCCACCATGTGGAAGACCTCTTGGTCGCTGAGCGGCAACATGAACAACAGCTCGCGCCCCTCGAGGTGGTGGATGATGTGCATGCACTTCAAGATGGTGCACGCGCAGGTTTGGCGGTGGCCTTGGCTCGAGGCGACCATGAGCAGCTGCTCGACGCTGGCTTGCTCGATGGGCTTCGGGATCGGGAACTCGAAGTGACGGCGCAGGTAGTCGATCGCCTGCTGCTTGATCGCGTCCATGCGCTTGCGGTCTGCGGCCTCTTCGGGTCGGAACTCTTGCGCGCGCAGTAGCTCGTCGACCTGCTTTTCGTCCTCGAAGTTGAGGCGGTGCCAGTCGATCACGGAGTCTCCGCGCAGGATCAGGCGAACGGCCTCGAGGTCCATCAGCGAGAACTCGCCGAGCGTCTTGAGGCGGTCGGGCTTCTGCGCCGGGGCGTCCGAAGAGGGGCGGCGTGATTCGGCCATACGTCGGCGAAGGTGTATGACAGATTCGTACGCGCGTGTGGAAGAACGATTCTAAAGCCATCAAGGCCACACTCGATCGTGTGCGTGCACGCTGCGACAACGAAGCTCGCTTGCGCGCCGATCCGGTGGGCATCGTGCATCGGTACGAGGACCCACTCGACCAAGAGATCGTCGGACTGGTCGCGGCGTGCATTGCGTTCGGCAACGTCAAGACCATCCGCAGCAAGCTCGAAGAGGCGCTCGCTCGCATCGGCGAACGGCCAGCGGACGCGGGCGACGACGGTCCCGCGCTCATCAAGCGAATGAGCGGTTGGAAGCACCGCGTGTTCTTGGGTGAGGATATCGCCAAGCTCGTCATCGGCGCTCGCATCGTCCAAAAACGACACGGCTCGCTCGGCGCACGCTTCAAGCTCGATTGGGACGAGACCTCCGATCTCAAAGAGTCGCTCGCACGCTTCGTAGACGCGATCCGAGACGCGGGGAAACTGCACACGGGCAAGAGCGGGCGCCGCGGCCCCGCTCACCTGCTCGGAAGTCCGCGTGCAGGCAGCGCGTGCAAGCGCTTGATGCTCTACCTGCGCTGGATGGTACGACCCGCGGACGGCATCGACTTCGGGCTGTGGCCCATTTCACCGAGCATCTTGCTCTTGCCCGTCGACACTCACATTCACAAGCTCTCACGCAACTTGGGATTCACACGCCGCCACGACCTCTCGTGGAAGACGGCGGAAGAGATCGCCGCGGCGCTCGCCGTCTTCGATCGGAAGGACCCAGCGAAATACGATTTCGCGCTCTGTCACCTGGGCATGCTGCAGCGCTGCCCTTCGCGGAGAGACGCGGCTCGCTGCGAAGGATGTGGCGTGCAGCCCGTGTGTAGACACTGGCGCTAACGGAAAGTGTGGCGAGTCGGAAGTTCGCCGAGTTGGTTCGATCTCCACACTAGGAAATTCGCGGGAGCAAATTTCGGGGTGAATCGACGAGCGTAGCGAGGGCCTCACCAGGGCGACTAGTTTCCAGAGCCGCAGGCCGCGAGGCGGTCAGAACAAACACTAGTGGCTGACGATCTCGCTCGGATTGTCGTATCTCCACACGTGCGCGATCTTGTGATCGCGTAGCTCGACGACGTCGATCACGTTGAGCGTGACGAGCTGCGAGCTCTTGAACGGAATGTTGCCGATCGGCCCCTGCTGCTCGCCGCTGATCGTGTACTCCACGATCACGAACGCGCCCGCGCCGAGCGTGTTGTTGACGAGCGTGTCGAGCTGGCCGATTGACGCTCGCATCGAGCGAAAGTGAGCCTTCGCTTGGTCCTTGCCGTGTAGCGGATCGGGACGCCCAGTGTAGAGCTCGACATCATCGGTGAACGTAGAGAGGTAGCCCGCCTCGCCCTCGATCAGGGGTGCCGCCTTGCCCGCGTCGAGCCTCTGAGACTCGTGTGTGCGCACCTCGAGCGCGTCGAGCGAATCGCGTACGGCCTGCACGTTCGTCGCCTCGTCCGGCGAGGCCGTGCTCTCGAAGACACGCGCGGCCGGTGAGGTCCCCTGCGTTGCGGCGCCGAGGAGTTGCGCCTTGACCTGCGCGACGTCAAACATGACGTGCACGTCTTCGATGCTGCCGTCGTCGCTCGTCCACACGAGCATGATGCCCTTGATCGTGGCTTGTTTCTGGGTCGCCGCGAGCCCCATCCAGTCACGCGTCTGCGAGCCGGTGATGGAGAACTCGATGGCTTGGTAGCGCTCGTTCATCCACACGCGTGACGTCGCGACCGTGCGCTGCGCGAACGCGCCGAAGATGGACTCGTGCATCGCGAGTGCCGCCTCGCGGCCGTGGGCGGTCTGCTTGCCGAAGCGCATGTTGGCGCTCTCGCCGAGGAGCTTCGGGAGCGTGCCGAAGTCTGCGAGCGCCTTGGCGTACGCGGATGCGACGAGAGCCTCTCGCTCGGTGGGCTTGAGCTGACCCGCGTCGGGTCTCGGCTGCGGCTGCAGGGAAGCCCAGTTCACGGGCGGCGCAGGCGGAGGGCCCACTTTGTCGCTCGAGCACGCGACGAACAGCGCGAGGGCGAGAGTGATGGGTCGGCGCATGGGTGCCTCTCTTAGAACGCGAAGCCGATCGACGCGAGCGCTCGAGGCCTGAGCCCAGAGTTCGCGAAGACGTCGGCGGGGAACTGTTGTTGAGGGATCGTCGTCGATGTCGCGAGGTACTGCAGACCCATGCCGAGCGACAGCGAGACGCGATCGAGGACGAGTGCTTGAAAGCCGATGTCCACTGCGGCACCGAGCTCGAGGTAGTTCTTCGTGTCGCCGTTCTGCGCTTCTGCGACGAAGTCCGCGAGCACGAGTGAAGGCCCGAAAAACAGCCCCCGCGGACCTCCTCGGCCGAAGTAGTACCGGTAGCCGAGCTCACCGCCGCCGCCCGTGAACGTCTGACGCGGCAGCTGCGTTGGGTTGGCCGCCGCGTCGTAGATGTAGATCGGCTTTGTAGCGGTAAACGCGAAGAACGGGCTCAGTACGATCGCATGGTGGTCGGTGGGCACCAGGATCACGTTCAGGCTGATCTTGTCGATGATGAGCGCCACGGGGTTGAACTCGATCGCGACCCATCGTCGGGCGGGCGGCGTGTCCGCGAACGTGACGTCTACGGCCGAGGACGCATGGACCTCCGCCTGCGTAG
>ENA-OFCD01000401-OFCD01000401.1-metagenomes-genome-assembly--contig:-NODE-401-length-28193-cov-15.994491_pt1 | contig 28193 bp, 27 predicted proteins | sample MGYA00153392_OFCD01 | MGnify analysis MGYA00153392
CGTCGCGTGGCGGCGTCGTCACCAACGCGCTGGTCGACAAACTGCGCGACGAGGGCGAATACTGAAATGCCATCTCGCCGTGCACCGAAGGTCGTTCAAGCGCGCGAGCCGCGTGCTGCCTGCCGCGCCGCACGACCGAAGCGCGCCTTGCTCGACGTCAACGTGCTGATCGCGCTGCTCGACACCGACCACATCCACCACGCCCGCGCCGCCGCATGGCTCAGCGACAACATCGGCGGTGGTTGGGCCTCGTGCGCGATCACGCAAAACGCTTGCGTGCGCATCATGTCGCAGCCGGGCTACCCGAACGCGCTGCCGACTGCGCGCGTGGCGGAGCGCCTCCGAGAAGCGACCGAAACCGCTGCGCACGCCTTCGTGCCCGGTGACGTCAGCCTGCTCGACTCACGGCACTTCGACACGGAACAACTGCTCGGTCACCGACAGGTGACCGATGCGTACCTGCTTGGGCTGGCAGCGGCCAACGATCTTCGCTTCGCGACCTTCGACGGCGCGATGCCGTCACGCGTGGTGCGCGAGACACGGCCGGCGTATCTCGTGGTGCTGTAGCAGCGCGTCGGCGCTGAGCCGCCCTCAGACGGTCAACGGCGCCGCGCAGTTCGCGCAGAAGCGCGCGCCGGCCGGTGGTGCCGCAGGTGCTGCAAACGCGCTTCGCGCCCACGTCGCTGATGACCGCAGCTCTGGTCTCGCGCTTGGGCTCACGCGGGGAGGCGGAGTTTCAGAGCCGCATGTTGAGCGCGATGCGGTTTCGGTTCGGGGGGGATTTGGAGAAGAAGTGAGCCCGCGCGATCTCGTCAATGCAGATGACGCGCGCCGCACGCGAATCGGCAGCCTGTCGCTATATTCAAGTGGTGCCGCGCGTCGATCGCGGACGCTAGTACGCAAACCTAGAAGGAGTGGCAATGATGCGAGTTCAACATGAACGGCGTTTGATCGTGGTGGGCCTTTCGATTCTGGCGGTCGCCTGTACGAGGGTGGAGCTTCTGACCTCGGACCCGTTCCCGCCGCAGAAGCCGGAGTTGTCCTGTACCACCAGTGGCAATTGCTCGATGGATGTCAAAGTGCGTATCGCGAGCGACGAATCCTGCGAAGTGACGACCGAGTACAAAACCGTTCGGGTTGCCCCAAAGGAGACGCCGGATATGAAGTGGTCGATCGATGATTCGCTCGACAACAAAAAAAAATATGACTACCAGTTCATCAACCTACCGACCGCCAGTCCGCCGGTGCACGGGATCGAGATTCTCAACAATAGAGGCGGCGTGTTCACGTACCCCGACTACGACGGCGGCAGGAAAAAATACAAGTGGAAAAACAACCACCAGTCCCCGATGCCGGCTTCACCATTCGACTACGAAGTCAATGTCGAACGTTCGCTCAAGGGCGCGAGCAACTGGATGCCCTGCAAACGAATAGACCCGCGGATCATCAACGAGTGAGGGCGTTAGCCGCAGTCTGCGTCATGCCGGCATGAACGCGATTGCCCGCGCCTGTTGTAGCGCCAGCCCGAACTCCGATTTAGCCGAGGTGTCGCCGACCGCGGCCGCCAGTTCGCTGGCTTGATGAAGTGCTGCTCCGGCGGCGCCCAAATTGCCGGCGAGGTGATGTGCTTGCGCACTGGCGCAAAGCAGAATGCCCAAGCTGACGCGATCCGACATGCCTAGCAGCAAGGCCTCGCCGGCAGCGAGGCACTCACGCGCCGCCTCGACGCGCCCCTGCCGGGCGTGCAGCAGGCCGACATGGCCGAGAAACTGCCCCTCTGAGCGCCGGTCTGCCAAGTCGCGCGCGAGCGTGAGCGCGGCCTCGTGGTGGCCGAGAGCCGCTGCAGGGTCGCCGCGTGCTTCTGCGACAAGCCCGAGGTTGCACTGCACGATGCACAGAAGCCGCGCGTGGCCCAAGTCTCGCGCTGTGGCGAGCGAGGCCTCGAGCGCGCGCTGCGCGTCGTCGAAACGGCCCTCGGCGTGATGCAGAAGGCCGAGATTGCACAGCGCGTTGGCTTCCCATTGACTGTCGCCAAGTTCGGTGGCAATCGCGATCGATTGTGCGTAGAGCGTGCGCGCTTCTGCCGGGCTACCTTGCGAGGCAAACCAGCCGGCCAGATTGCCCGCGGTCCCGCCCTCCCAGCGCCGATCGCCGACCGCGCGCGCCAGCGCCAGCGCGCGCGCGTAGAGAAGTCGCGCCTCGTCGATCCGGCCCAGCGATTCGGAGAAGGCGCCGAGGCCGTTGAGAACGGCGCACTCCTGAGACCGGTCGGTGCCATCGCAGGCGCAGGCCATCGCGCGTTCGTAACTCTGCGCCGCCATGTCAATCTCGCCGGACTGGGCCTGCAGGGTCGCGAGTGGGTGCAGCGCGCGGCCTTCAAGATCGCTGTCGCCCAGGGCGCGCGCGCCGGCCTGGGCCGCAAGCAGCCGGGCCTGCGCCTGCATGGCGAGTCCGCTAAGCTGCAACGCAGAGCCGAGTATCAGATCGGCCTCGACACGGTCTCGGCCCTCGAGTGGTGCGATCCGGTTCACCGCCTCGGCGAGTTCGATGCCAACCCGGAACGGACCGCGCAGTCGCAGCACGCCCCAAGCCCGGCGGAGCGCGGCGACGGCGATGGCGGCATCGTTCCAGGCCGTCGCGCGCCGGCAGGCGGCGACGAGATTGTCGAGCTCTGCGCCGGCGCCACTGGTGGCGACCTTCGGGTCGAGCCGGGCGAAGAAGCAACTATGACGGGCTTCGGCGGCGGCTCGTGTGTCCGGCCCGCTGCCCTCGAACCGCCCCTCCGTTCGCAAGTGCTCAGCCGCGTATTCGCGCACGCTCTCCAGCAGGTCGAAGCGTTCATCGCCGATCTGGCGAACGAAACTCTTGTCGACCAGCCAGTGGACGACATCGACTGGCGAGGGGGACTCGCCGCCGGCGGAGGGCAACTCAAGCACCGCCGAAACCGATTCGGGCGTGCAGCCTCCGCGAAACACCGACAGCTGTGCGAGCGCGGCCTTCTCGATTTCACTGAGCAACTCCCACGACCAATCGAACGCCGCGCGCAGCGTGGCCTGCCGATCTCGCCGGCCGGCGCGCGACAGCAGCACGTTGAAGCGTTCGTGCATGCGCCCGACCAGGGCGCGCGGTGTCATCACGCGCACGCGCGCGGCAGCGAGTTCGATCGCGAGCGGCAGGCCGTCGAGCACCTTGACGAGTTGCTCGATCGCCAGCAGGTCCGCAGCGCTGGCCGCGTAGCCGTACTTCGCCGATTCGGCCCGGCGAAGAAACAGCGCTGCCGCATCGGTCATGCCGAGCGGGTCGAGCGCCAAGGTCGATTCGCCGACGATGGACAACACCTCCCGCGTCGTGACCAAAAAATGCGCCAGCGGTGCGCGATCGAGCCAGTGGCCGAGTGTTTCTTCGGCGTGCCTGGCCACCTGCTCGAAGTTGTCGAGAATCACCAGGCATTTGCCGCGCCCGGCGATCGCGTGGGCGAGCTGCACGACCGGGTCGGTCTTGCCGAGCGGCACATCGAGCCCCTGCGACACCGCGAAGTGAATGCCATCGACCGTGCGCGCCTGCGCGAGATCGCAGAACCACACGCCGCCGGGGTAGTCGCCGAGCACCGTCCATGCGAAGCGTGTGACCAGCCGGGTCTTGCCGGTGCCGCCGATGCCGAGCACCGAGACGAGCCGCACGCCATCAGCGAACTTGGCTGCGAGCAGCTGCAGCGGCTCTTGCCGGCCGACGAAACTGTCGCGCTCGGCGGGCACGCTGTGACGCACCTCGCGCATCGGTTGCCAGAGGTCGCCCTGGCGCATCACGCGGTAGACCTTCGCGCTGTCGGGCGGCGCGTGGAACGGGGCGCCGCTGTGCTCACCGCTGGCGCCGGGCTTGCCCGTTTCGCCGGCTTCGCCGACCTCGAACAGCTCGACCGGGTCGACCACGCCGTGCATGCGCCAATGGCCGTGCGACACCACCCGCTGCGGCACCACGCCGAGCGCAAGCCGGGCATCGGCGCTGAGCAGCGTCTGCGCACCGAGCGCGACCGACATCACGCGCGCCGCGATCGGCAGCGCGAGGCCGTCGACCTCGACCGGCTTGGCGCCACGCGCCACGTCCTCAGGCGGGTTCGGCCGCAGGCTCACCGGGCCGACATGGATGCCGGCGCGCGCCTTGAACGGCAGCTCGCGGGCGGCGAGTGCACGGTGGTAGGCGAGGGCGTAGCCGACGGCGTCGCGCACGTCGTCGAACAGCAGCAGCATGCCGTCGGTCTTGTCGATCTCGCGGCCGCGCCACAGCGGCAGCAGGTCGCGCGCGATGCGGTCGTGGGCGGCCCAGAGCCCGGCCATCGCTGCGTCGCCGAGTTTCTCGGTGAGCTGGGTGCTGTCGACGACGTCGGTCAGCAGCAGCGCATGGAGGATCGGCATGGCGTCGGCGTGTCGGTCGGTGTGTCGAGCGGCGTCAGGGCGGGCGCATCAGGCGGCCAGTGCTGCCGCGCAGTTCGCGCAGAAGCGCGCGCCGGCCGGTGCGGCGGTGCCGCAGGCGCTGCAAAAGCGCTTAGCGCCCGGTGTGGGTGCCTCAGCCGGCACCACGCCACCGACCGATGCGATCGCCGCCGCCGCATGCAGATGCTGTTGCACCTGCGCCGCGGCGCCGCCGGCATCGGCGGTCGGCAGCATCGTGTGCTCGCCGGCATTGAGTGCGGCCATGCGGACCAGGTCTTCGCGGCTGTTCGGCGCGACCAGCACGCTCTGGCTGCGCGCGAAATTCGTCAGGTCAGCGCTGAGTGCGAGCGCTTCCTGCTCGGTCGAAAACATCGCGGTGACCTGCCGGCTCGCATCCTTGCCGAACACGACCGATTCGATGCGCGCGCGCCAGATGCGCAGCGTCATCGCCTCGGTGCGGATCACGTCGTTCTCGGTGTTCATGCGGCTGCTGAAATTGTTGCCGGTGCCGATGCGCGAGGTCTGGTAGGTGCCCACCATCTCGACCCAGGTCAGCACCGACTCGAAGTTGAAGCGCCCCCACAGCCGCGCCGCCGCCTGGAAACAAAACGCAGCGACGACCGCGAGGATTGCCGAGGTGCCGATCAGCGAAAAGCGGTTGTCGCGCCACGGCGCGCTCACGTCGAACTGGCGCACGAACATCAACGACATCACGACCGCGCCGCTCACGAGCACGGTGGCGTACAAGTCGAGTGCCAGCAGCGCGCGATGGCGCGGCTCGGCGAGCGCGGCGCCGAACGAAGGTGGCTTCGTGCCGGCGGCGGGCAACGGCTGGCTTTCTTCGAACAGCTCACCGGCGAAGCTGCCGCTCGGCGTCGCCGCGGTCGTGGCCGGGTCGATGCGCGCGTAGCGGCGGTTCGGAATCGCTTCGGTCCATGACGACTGCATCAGCCGGTCCAGCTCGTCCATCAGGCTGGCGGGCGGCGCGTTCATCGAAAGGCGGCTTTGCAGCGCGCTGGCGCGCGTTTGCGGTGCGCTGTCGACCTGCGCCAGGATCGCGATCACCGCGATGCCGCAGGCCACGAGCGAGCCGATCAGCATCACGAAGGTCTGCGTCGTGGTCTCGAAGCCATGAAGTGAAGGCAGCTTGTTGCCGACCAGCCCGATCGCCACCGGCGCGAGGATCGCCGCCGCGATCAGCCCGACCAGCGTGAGGCGCGAGAACTTCGCGCGATCGCCCGAGACCATCGGCTTGAGCAGCACGAACAAACCGAACGCGAAGTACAGCAGGCCGATCCACGGCCGTGTGGCCGCATTGCCGAACAACAGCCACGAGACGATGAAGCTCGCGAGCGTCGCGACGATCGCCGCGAGGTTGAACACGTAGCGCTGCGCCTGGAACTGCACCTCGAACGGCGACGTGATCAGCTTGGGCGCCCAGTGGTAGAGCATGCCTTCGACCGCGCCTTGCGGCTCGGGGTAGGTGATGCCGCCCTGACGCAAAATTTCCTTGACGTGGTCGGCCAGCTTCGAGCCGCCGCTGGCGCCGACGGGCAGGTCAGGCGCGAGCGATTTCGGCCGGCCGCGGCCGAAGAAAAAGCGCATGCGGCGTGCCGACGTGGCGGCGCAGACCAGCCCGGCGGCGATCATCGCCAGGCCTGCGATCAGCGGCCCGGCGACGAGGCGCAGTGCGTTCTCCTGCATCGCGGTGCGGGCCCAGAAGAGGGCAATCACGCCGCCGACCATCAGCACCGCGGCGCACAGCCAGAGCAGGCGGTTCTGCAACTGGTACGGGTTGGGCAACTCGAGGACCTTGGACTCCGAACTGTAGTCGTACGACATCGAACTCCCCGGCGATTTTGTTGATTCTGCTGTGCAGTTTAGTGGGCACCGCCCACGTCAGCCAGTGAGGATCGGTCGCAGCGTCTCGACCTCGTCGACGATGAAGTCGAAGAACGCCGACACGCGGGGCGTTCTGCGAAGTGCCGGTGTCGTGAGCAACCGCCACGCGCGAGTCAGCTCGGGCACGGCATCGATCACGCGCACCAGGTCGGCCTCGGAATCGCCGAGCGCGACCGGCAGCGGTGCGATGCCGACGCCTGCCTTCACCGAGTCGACCAGGCCGAGCACGCTGCTGCAGCGCCCCGCGAACTCGATGCCCGGCGCCACGGTGGCGAGCCATTGCGCAGCGCGGTGACCGGCCAGCGACTCGTCGAAACCGACGAGGGCGTGGTGCGGCAGGTCTCGGGTGCTCGCCGGCCCTCCGTGGCGCTCGATGTAGGCACGGCTCGCGTACACGGCCCACAACGAGTCGCCGATCTTGCGGCCGACCAGCGTCTCGTCTTCGGTGTCGCCCGAGCGCAGCGCGACATCGGCATCGCCCTTCGTCAGGTCGAGGTAGCGGTCGCTCATCACGAACTGCACGCGCAAGCCCGGGTGGCGCGCGTGAAAGCGATCGAGCAAGCCGGCTTGCGTGATCCGCAAGACGATCGGTTCGGGGCAGGTCATGCGGATCACGCCCGAGGCATCGGCCTTGAGCAAAGCGAGCTGGTCGTCGAAGGCGCGCACCGCCTGCTCGATGCGTTCGGCAAACGGCAGCAGGCTCGTGCCGAACTCGGTCAGGCGGTAGCCGGTCGCGTGGCGCTGCACCAGCGATTGCCCGATGTGCCGCTCGAGCGCCATCAGCCGCCGTTGCACCGTCGACTGGTCGACCTGCAGTGCGCGCCCCGCGGCGAGCGTGCTGCCGTGGCGCGCCACGGCCAGCAGGTGCTTGAGGTCGTTCCAATCAAAGCTGTTCGAGTTATGCGTCATTGCGGCCCCCACATTGCAATCTTGCGCCTTCCGCCGGGGCGGGCAAGCTCCTAACCTCGCGACAGGTCGAGCCCGGGCGGGCACCGACGCCCCGCCAACCGGAGACTGAAAATGACCTACCGCGCCTCGTTACCCGCACTCTGCCGACCGGGTCGCCGCTCGGCCTTCGGCATCGCAGCGCTGCTGCTGAGTGTGGCGGCATGCGGCGGCTCGGGCGACGAGGAGCGCAGCGTCGCCATCACCTCGACCGGGCCGAACGCCGTTTCGTACTGGAACGACATCGCCAACAAGACGGTCAACGCCACCAGCACCGTGAACACGACCGCCGAGGAGCAGCGGCCGAGCTACGCCGTCGACCTCGCCACCGTGCACGTCGCGATCTACGACGCGGTGACCGCGATCGATGGCCGCTTCAAGCCGTTCGCGATCAGGCCGTCGGCACCGGCGGCCGGCGCCTCGATCGATGCGGCCGCGGCAGCCGCGGCCTACGGTGTGCTGCGTGCGCTGTTCCCGAACCGCGGCGCGCAGTACCAGGCCGCCTACGACAGCGCCATCGCCGGGGTCGCAGCGGGCGAAGCGCGCGTGAAAGGCATCGCGCTCGGCAGCGAAGTGGCCGCGGGCATCGTCGCGCTGCGCGCCGACGACGGCCGCAACGTCGCACTCGCGCCGTACGTGTCGGCCCCCTTGCCCGGCAAGTTCAGGAGCGCGAACGCGACCCCGTTCAACCGCTACGTGCCGTACATCAAGACCTTCTCACTGACCCGCGCCGACCAGTTCAGGCCGGCCGGCCCGCCGCCGTTGGAGAGTGCGGCATACGCAACCGATTTCAATCAGAGCAGGGCCGCAGGCGGCAGCGTCAGCACCGCTCGAACGCCAGAGCAACTCGAGACCGCACGCTTTCACACCGAGCTGCCGACTTTGTTCATCACGCGCAACCTCGGCCGCTTCGCGACCAGCACGACCGACGTTGCCGAGGCGGCGCGCCTGATGGCGCTGATCTACGTCGTGCATGCCGACGCGATAACTGCCTGCTTCGAGGCCAAGTACTTCTACGAGTTCTGGCGCCCGCTGAGCGCGATCCCGCTGGCCGAGACCGACAACAATGCGGCGACTACCAGCGACCCGGCCTGGACGCCTGTCGTGCCCTCGCCGAATCATCCCGAGTACCCGGCCGCTCACTCGTGCACTGCCGGCAGCCTCGGTGAAGCGCTTTACCGCTACTACGGCACCCGCAAGGTCAGCTACAGCTTCGACAGCGCCGCGACAGCCACGACCCGCAATTACGCCAGCACCGACGCACTCGGCGAAGAGAGCGAAGTTGCGCGCGTCTACGGCGGCATGCACTTCCACTTCTCGACCGTCGACGGACTCACGCTCGGCAAGCAGGTTGCGCAGTGGGTCGCGCAACGCCACTTCGGCCCGCGCGACTGAGCGGGTCGACCCCGCCGCCGGCGCTACTTGCCGCTCGCCTGCGGCACGCGCTCGATCTTGGCTGTGTCGTAACCCTGCGTGCCGACGAAGGCGATCAGCTTGGCCAAGTCGGCCTCGGGAATCGTCGGCGTGCGCGCCAGGATCCACACGTAGTCGCGCTTCTCGCGCGTGATCACGGTTTGCGTGTAGTCGGGCGAGAGGTACGAGATGCGGTAGTCGGCCTTGATCGGCCAGATGTACTGCTGCCCCCAGACCGCATTGGCGCCGCCGTCCATGATGAAGCCCTTGGAGCCGTAGGTCTTGCGCGGGCCGTCGAAGGCGTCGGCATTGAAGCTGAAGACGGTGGGAATCGTGCCGTCGGGCGCGAGCGTGTAGCTGTCTTTCGCGTTGTGCGCGCCTTTTTCCAGGAAGGTAGGGATGTTGGCGATCACGTACCAATCGCCCATAAAGCGCGGCAGGTCGACCTTCGGGACGAGGGTGACGGGTTTCATGTCGGCTGTGCTCGCGCATCCGGCGACGAGGAAAACAGCAACGAATGGGGACAAACGAAATGACAAACGCATGGTGCGGCTCCTGGCGTGCGAGGGATGTTTTTCATTGCAGGCGATAACTCAGCTTGCGGCCGCCGGCGACGGTCGAATCCAGCCCGACCCATTCGCCCAGCGCCGTGTACCAGACGGCGATCGGGTTGGTGGCACCGGTGATCCGGAACTCGGTCGCCTCGACCGGTTTGCCGCGCACCTCGACCGAGCCGGCACCGGCGCGTGTGACCTGCACGGTCTCGAACTTGCCGGTCTGCGCATTGAGCAGGCGAGTTTGTGTCTGGATCGCGGGGTTCCAATAGGCGAAGCTCATCACGCAGCCTTTGAGCGTGGCGTCGTTCGGGCCGGCGCGCACGCTCTCGGGTTTGCCGTCGTCGTCGGTGGTCGCGTTCATCGCCGTCAGGCAGTTGCCGCGCCATTCTTCGGTCGCCTTGTGGCGGTAGCGGTAGGCCGTGATGCCGAGGAACGTGACGGCAAAATCTGCCTGGCTGACGACCTTGCGCGCCTCGCCTTCGCCGCTGACGCTGAACCGGTGCTGGCCGATCGGCTTGCCGTCGAGCAGCGCGCGAAAGTTCCATTCGCCGGTGGGTGGCGCGGCCGGTTCGGCGCCGGCCGAGAGTGCGGCAGCCATGAGCAGCGGGCCGATCAGCATGCGCTTCATGGCGACCCCTTGCGGCGCGGCGGGCCGGGGAAAAACGCATTGGTGCGCGCGATGTAGTCGCGGTACGCCGGGCGGCGCTCGCCGATGTCTTTCTCGAGCATGGTCACGCCCGAGACCTTCAGCAGCAGCACCGTCATCAGGATCGGCGAGACGATCGTCCACGCGCCGCCGATGCCCGCGCCGCCGAGCGCGACGAGCCAAAAGCCCCACCAGATGCAGGTCTCGCCGAAGTAGTTCGGGTGCCGCGTGTAGCGCCATACGCCGCGGTCCATGACCTGGCCTTTGTGGGCGGGGTCGGCCTTGAAGCGGGACATCTGCGCGTCGCCGATCGCCTCGAACGCGATGCCGAATGCGGCGAGCGCGAGGCCGATCACGTCGAGCGCGCCGATCGGTCGCGCGCCCGCCATCCCGGCGAAGAACGGCGCCGAAACGGTCCATGCGAGAAAGGCCTGCAACGCGAACACGAGGTACAGGCTTTTGACCGCGAAGTTGGGCTGGTTGCGTGCGCGAATTTCTTGGTAGCGCCGGTCCTCGCCGTGGCCCCAGTTGCGCGCGGTGATGTAGAGGCTCAGGCGCAGTGCCCACGCGACCGCAAGCCCGAGCATCCAGGCGCCGCGCGTGCCGTGTGCAGGCAAGAGCACGAGGTACACCGCCGCCGCGCCGGTGATGAAGACCGACCAGGTGCGGTCGACCAAGCTCACGTCGCGCTGCACCACGCTGGCGACCCAGGTCAGGAAGCCGAGCGACGCGATCAGCGCGAGGCCAGCCAAAGCGATTTGCAGTTCAGACACGTTCGACCCCTGCTTCCGTCGAAACGCCGTCGAAGCGCATCGACAGCCAGACAAGCAGCGGCATCGCCACCGCGTAGATGCAGACCAGCGTGACGAGTGCCGGCGTTTTGTCGACGAACGCCGCGCCACCGAGCCGCACGCCAGCCGCGAACGCCATCGGGCCGCCGACGGCGCCGAACAGCGCGGCGAGCCACAGGCGACCCTTCATCCAGCGCATCGTCACGTTCAGCGCGATCGCCAGTTCGCCCCATAGCGCGACCATCCAATACGGCGCCAGCCCGGCCACCGGCTGGCCCGACGGGTACATGACGTGACCTTGCATCGCAACAGCACTCTCGACCACGAAGCCGATCACGCAGGCAAGCCCGATCAGCTTGGCTTCTTGCGCTGGCCGCGCACAGATGCCGAGGTGCCACGCAATTGCCGCGATCACGCAGGCCGTGCCCCACAACGGCAGCTGGTGCGCCGCGCCGAGCACCGCCGCGAACCACGCCGCCTGGAAGACGACGAAGTTCGCGACCTGCACGCCGCGTGTCGGCGCAAGCGGTGCGGGCTGCACGGTCGACGCGTTCATTGTGATCATCGCCACGCTCAGCCGCGCCCGTCGCCGCGCTTGTCGAACAGGTAGTGGCTGACCCACCACTGCTGCCCGCCGTCATAACCGAACAGCTCGGCCACCGACATGAAGAACAGCCGCCAGCGCATCCACCAGACGCCTGCCTGCTCACGACCGTAGGTCTGCTCGAACAGCGGCATCAGCGTGTCGCGGTGGTCGTCCATGTTGCGCAGCCAAGCCTCCGAGGTGCGCTGGTAGTGCGTGCCGTCCCAGCGCCAGCGCTGCATCAGGCGCAAATCGTCTTGACAGTGCAGCGCGAGGTCGTCGCTCGGCATCATGCCGCCCGAGAAAAAGTGCTTGCTCATCCAGTCGCTCGCGTCGCGCTCGACGAAGGCGTACGGCGCCTCGCGGTGCGCGAACACGTGCATAAAGAAGCGGCCCTCCGGGTTCAGCCAGCGCGCCACGCGTGCGAAGGCATGCGGCCAATTGCGCAGGTGTTCGAACATCTCGACCGAGACAACGCGGTCGAAGCGCTCGGCGGTGTCGAACTCGTTGATGTCGCGCGTGATCACGCTCAGGTTGGTGAGGCCGCGCGCGGCGGCCTGCGCGTCGATGTACTCGCGCTGCGAGTTGGAGTTCGACAGCGCCGTGATCTTGCTGTTTCGGTAGCGCTCGGCCATCCAGAGGCTGAGTGAGCCCCAGCCGCAGCCGAGCTCGAGCACATGCTGGCCGTCGATCAGGCCGGCGCGGTCGCAGGTCAGTTGCAACGCGGTCGCCTCAGCCTGGCCGAGCGTGCGCGCCGCACTTTCGCCTTCGCCCCAAAAACAGCTGCTGTACTTGCGATGCGGGCCCAGCACCGGGCCAAAAAATGCCGCCGGCACCTCGTAGTGCTGCTCGTTCGCTTTGTCGGGCACCAGCGCGAGCGGTGCGCTGCGCAGTGCATCGAAAAACGATTGGGTGAGCTCGGCGACGGCGACCGCATCGCCACTTTTGAGTTCAGCCAGCCGAGCCTTCAGCAAGCGCCGAATGCCGAGCCGGATGACGGTGTCGGGCACCAGACCCTGTTCGACCCAATTGACGGCAACGGCAGTGCTGTCGGCCATGTCCACGCTCCTGTTTCGGCGGGCAGACATGCCCGTTGTCAAACCCGATACGCGGACTCTAAACGATCAGATGCCTTTTCTGCACCGATCGGTCACAAAACGACCTGATCAGTATTTCGGCCGGTTCAGGCGGCGTGAGCCAGCGCGTCCGCCGCATAGACGCGGCCGAAGCGGTTCGCGAGAAATGCCGCCAGCGGCACGTCTTCCTGGCGTACGAAACCGCGCCGCGGGAGTTTTCCGGCGGCGAGCAGATCGAGCATTGCGCACAGGCTCGATGCGGTCGTGATCTGGATCGCGCTACGCATCTTGCCGGCCAGCACATGGCTGTAGATCTTGCGGGCGTAAGTGTCTTGTTGCAGGCGGCCGTCGCGCAGGCCGGCGACGGTGACGAACACGATGACCACGTCTTGCATCGTGGTGGGCAACGCGCGTTCGAGGATGTCTTTGAGCACGTCGCGCCGGTCTTTGAGGCGCAGGTCGTGCAGCAGCGCCTTCATGATCGCGGCGTGGCCGGGGTAGCGGATCGTGCGGTAGTTCAGCGTGCGCACCTTGCCGGCCAGCGTTTCGCACAGCGTGCCGAGGCCGCCGCTGGTGTTGAAGGCTTCGTAGAGTACGCCGTCGAGCGAAAACTCCTCGCGTTCTTCGAGCGCCGGCACCTCGCGCTGCTGCCCGTCGACGATCGCTTCGCACGGCTCGCAATACTCGTTGATGACGCCCTCGGTGCTCCAGGTCAGGTTGTAGTTCAGCGCGTTGCTCGGGTAGGCCGGCAGCGCGCCGACACGCATGCGCACCGAGTCGAGCGAATCGAACTGCCGCGCCAGGTCGGCGGCGACGATCGAAATGAACCCCGGCGCCAAGCCGCACTGCGGGATGAAGGCCACGGGTTTCGCGCCAGCTTCGCCTCGCGCAATCTCGCGGATCGCGCGCGTGCTCGCCACGTCTTCGGTCAGGTCGAGGTAGTGCACACCAGCGCCTCGCGCCGCCTGCGCGACCTTGAGCGTGAGGTGAAAAGGCGCGGCGCTGAGCACGGCGAAGCGGCCCTGCAGTGCGTCGCACAACGCGACCGGATCGGCCACGTCGAGCAGCAAGGTTTTGAGCCGCGGGTTGCCGCTTGCCGTGATTTGCGCGAGCGTGGCGGCCGAGCGGTCGGCCACCGTGACGCGGTAACCGCCTTGCTCGGGCGTATCGACCAGCAGGTCGGCGACCACCGAACCGATCTTGCCGCCGCCGATGACGAGGATGTTGTGCATGGATGCCTCCCGAGTGAGCTGTAAATGGCCGAATTCTCCCGGGCGGTGGTGCAAAACGCATCCGTCAGCACGACGATATGCCGTTCATACTTCGGCGATGTGCTGATGTATGGCGGTTGATATGACCAAACTCGTTCTCGATGCGACCGACATCGCGCTGCTCGCACTGCTGCGCGACGACGCCCGCGCGCCCACCGCCGAACTCGCGCGCAAGCTGGGGTTGTCGCGCACGACCGTGCAAAGCCGGATGGAGAAGCTGCAGCGCCGTCAGGTGATCGTCGGCTACACGGTGGTCGTGCCTGACGCGCTCGAAGCCGACCTCGTGCGCGCCCATGTGTTGATCACGCTCGCGCCCAAGCGCAGCGGCGCGATCGAGGTCGCGCTGCGCAAGATCGCCGAGGTGCGCGTGCTGCATTCGGTGAGCGGGCCGTTCGACCTGATCGCGGTCGTGGCGGCCGCGTCGATCGGTGAGCTCGACGCGCTGATCGACCGCATCGGCGGGCTCGATGGCGTCGAGCGCACGACCTCGGCGATCGTGCTGTCGACGCGCATTCAGCGGTAACGCGCCGGGCCGCCGCAAGGCCGCGGAAAATGGCGCAGGATTTAAGTCCGGCCGGTGTTCGCCGATATCCCCAACAGGCGCCGTGTGTTCTTCACACTCGCCACAACCGCATGAAAGCAACAGCAGCAACCAAGGAAATGATCGAGGTCGGCGGCCTGTGCGTCGGCATGTTCGTGTACCTCGACATGGGCTGGATGTCGCACCCGTTTCCGCTCGGCAGCTTCAAAATTTCCACCGACGAAGAGATCGCGACGATCCGATCGCTCGGTCTGCAACGCGTGCGCTGGAGCCCGACGCAGAGCGATGCACTGCCGCCGGCCGAGCGCGCCGGCTGGACCGGGCCGGGTCCGCTCGACGCTGGGCCACAGTTTGACGCGGGCGCCTCATCGGCGCCTGCCGCTGACGCCGGTGCGCCATCTGCGCGCCTGCCGCTCGCCACGCTCTTTACGATCGCTCCGGCCGGCTCGCTCGGCGCCTCGGCCCCGCTCGAATCGCCTGAAATCCTGGCGCGCCGGGTTCACAAGCGCGAGCTCGCCGCGCAGCGCGCTGCGCTGCAACTTTGCGAGCGCCAGTTCGCCGAAGCCGCACACGACTGCAAGCACCTGATCGATCTCGCGCAGAGCCGCCCGACCGAAGCCGGCGCCGCGGCCGAGCAGTTGTCCAAGGCGCTGGTCGGCAAGATGGTCGGCGAGCGCGAGCTCTGCATTCGATTGCTGACCAACGCGGCCGGCGACAAGGCCGGCGTGCACGCGCTCAACGTCACCATCATCTCGCTGCTGATGGGCCGCACCTTTGGCCTCGCGGAGGCAGACATGCTCGACCTCGGCGTCGGCGCGATGCTGCACGACATCGGCAAGCTGGACCTGCCCGAACGCGTGCGCCACCGCGACGACAGCTTCAGCGGCTCCGAGGTGCGCTTTTATGAAGAGCACGTGGCGCACGGCGTCGTCCACGCCCGCAAGATGGGTCTCTCGTCCGGTGCCACGCTGGTGATCGCGCAGCACCACGAGCATGCCGACGGCAGCGGTTTTCCGCTGCGGCTCAACACCGACCGCATGACCGCCGCGGCGCGCGTCGTCGCGCTCGTCAACCGCTACGACAACCTGTGCAACCCGAATTTCGCCGCGCGCGCGCTCACCCCGCACGAGTCGCTCTCGTTGCTGTTCGCGCAGGGCAAGAACAAGTTCGACACCGCGATCCTCGGCGCCTTCATTCGCATGATGGGCGTTTACCCGGCGGGCTCGACCGTGCAGCTCACGGACGACCGTTACGCGATGGTCGTGGCCGTCAACTCGAGCCGGCCGCTCAAGCCCCGTGTGCTGGTGCACGAACCTGGCGTGCCGCGCGACGAAGCGTTGATCGTCGACCTCGAATCGACCCAGGGCATCGGCATTCGCCGCAGCATCAAGCCCGCGCAACTCCCGGTGGCCTCGCTCGAATACCTCGCGCCGCACCCACGCGTTGCGTACTTTTTCGAGCCGATGCCGCCCGCGCGAGATGCGCACGATGCCGCCGGCGCGGCGGGCACAGCGTGATCGGCGCAACGTGAACCGCGACCCTGTGGCCGGCACCCCGATCACCGAACCGCTCGCGATCTGGTCGCGGCTGATCGAGGCGATGCTCGACGCCGTGTGGCTGGTCGATGCGGCCGGCCTGCGCGTCGTCGCCGCGAACCACGCCGCTGGCGAGCTGATGGCGATGACGCCGGCCGAACTCGTCGGCAAGCCGGTGGTCGAACTCGTGGGCACGCCCGAAGACCTGTGCTTCTGGAGCGAGGTGGCGCAGGGGCTGGCCGAGCAGATCGAGTCCGAAACGTTGCTCACCAGTGCCGACGGCGCGACCAAATCGGTGATGCGCCGCGTCAGCAGGGTGCAGGGCGCAGAAGGCGCGGCGTTTTTCGTTGTCGTGCTGCACGACCGCAGCGCGCAAGTGGGCATCGAACGCGAACTCGAAAGCGTGGCCGCCGATCTGCGGGCCACGCTCGAATCGACACAAGACGGCATCTTGGTTACCGACCTCAGCGGCCGCATCCGCAACTTCAACCAGCGCTTCGCGAGCCTGTGGCAAATACCGCCCGAGTTGCTCGACCGGCGCGAAGACGATGCGGTGCTCGAATGGATGCGCCGCAGCGTCGTCGACCCGTCCGCCTACATGCGCCGGCTCGCCGCGATCGACGACGCGACGATGCTGCAGGCGAGCGACGTGCTGCGCCTGCACGCGGGCCAGGTGTTCGAGCGCGTGACGATGCCGCAGTGCATGCACGGCCGACCGATCGGGCGCGTCTATTCGTTTCGCGACATCACCGCCAAGCTCGCAGCCGACCAGCGCATCGAGACGCTCTCGTACACCGACGCCTTGACCGGCCTGCCCAATCGCCGCCTGTTCGCCGATCGGGTCGAGGTGGCGCTCGCGCAGGCCAAGCGCGAGGGAACGTCGTTTGCGCTGCTGTTCCTGAACCTCGACCGCTTCACTCACATCAACGAAACGCTGGGTCGCGTTTTCGGTGACCAGGTGCTGCTCGACGTGGCCGGCCGCATCAAGGCTTGCGTGCGGCAGGTCGACACGGTCGCGCGGCTTGGCGGCGACGAATTCGTCGTGCTCGCGAACAGCGCCGACGACCGTGGCGCCGAGATCGCCGCGTGGCGCGTGATGGACGCACTCGCTCAGCCGTTCACGCAGGGCGGCATGAGTTTCACGGTGACCGCGAGCGTCGGCATCGCGCTGTACCCGAACGACGGCGCTGGCCTGGACGAACTCGTGCGCCGCGCCGATGCCGCGATGCGCGACGTGAAACTCGCCGGGCGCGCGGGTTTTCGCTTCCACCGGCCGCGGCCAGAGGGCGACGACGCGCATTCGCGCTCGCGCATGAAACTCGATCACGCGATGCGGCTGGCGCTGGCGGAGGGCCGGTTTCGGCTGCACTACCAGCCGCAGGTCGACCTGCAGACCGGCGCGGTGATCGGTGCCGAGGCGCTGCTGCGCTGGCGCGACCCCGAGCTCGGCGAAATTTCACCGGGCGAGTTCATTCCGGTCGCCGAAGAAAGCGGCTTCATCGTCGCGATCGGCGAATGGGTGATCGCGCAAGCCGTGACGCAAGCGGCAGCGTGGGTCGCGGCGGGCCGCGCGACGACGGTTTCGGTGAACGTTTCGGCGTTGCAGTTCCGGCAACCCGGCTTCGTCGACGGCGTTGCGGCGGCATTGCGTGAGGCGCATCTGCCGCCGCAGTGGCTCGAGCTCGAACTCACCGAATCGTGTCTGATCCAGGATGCACCCGACGTGATGCTGCGCCTGCAAGCGCTCGCGCAACTCGGCGTCAAGTTGGCCATCGACGATTTCGGCACCGGCTATTCAAGCCTGGCTTACCTCAAGCGCTTTCCGATCGGGCGGCTCAAGATCGACCGCAGCTTCGTCAGCGGCCTGCCCACCGAGGAGAGCGACGTGGCGATCGTGCAGGCGATCATCCACATGGGCCGGGCGCTGCGTCTGCAGACCGTGGCCGAGGGCGTCGAAACCGAAGCGCAGCGCCGATTTTTGCAAGACGCGGGCTGCGACCTGTTCCAGGGCTATCTCTACGCGCCGGCGCTCGACGCGGCGGCGTTCGAGGCCCGCGTCGGCGTGGCGTCGATGCCCTGAGCGCCCTCGACACCGGTTCGCCATTGTCCGTACAGTCGGCCACGCAGGAGGTCGACGATGAATGCGATGGTCGCGTTGCTCGAACGCAAGCTCGACGGGCTGACCTTGCCGCTCGCGCTGGTCTTGCCCGATGGCCACCGGATCGGTGTGCGCGACGCTGCGATCACGATGCGGCTGAAGCACATGGCTTCGCTCGTGCACATCGCGGCCGGCGAGGTCGGCAAGGTCGCGCAAGACTATGTTGAAGACCGGCTCGATTTCGACGGCACGGTGCGCGACCTGATGGTCATCGCGTCGCAGTTGATCGCGACAGACCCTACCCACGACGACAGCAGCACGCTGAACTGGTGGCGCGAGATCCGCCTGAACGCGCGCTCGCGCGCTCGCCACCAGGTGCATGCCGACGCCCAGCAAATTCAGTTTCACTACGACGTGTCGGACCGGTTCTACGCGCTCTGGCTCGATCCGATGCGGCTGTACTCGTGCGCCTACTACCGCGATGACGGCATGACGCTCATAGATGCGCAGCAGGCCAAGCTCGACCACATCTGCCGCAAGCTGATGCTGCGGTCGGGTGAGCGCTTTCTCGACATCGGCGCCGGCTGGGGCGGCCTGCTGATGTGGGCGGCCGAGCACTACGGCGTGCGCGGCCACGGCATCACGCTCAGCCGCAACCAGCATGCACACGTCAACCATCTGATCGATTCGCGCGGGCTGCGCGGGCGCGTCACGATGGCGTTGCTCGACTACCGCGACCTGCCCGAGGACGAGCCCTACGAGAAGATCGCCTCGATCGGCATGTTCGAGCACGTGGGTCGCGCACTGATGCCTGCATATTTCGCCAAGATACAGCGCCTGCTCAAGCCCGGCGGCCTGTTGATGAACCACGGCATCACCGCAGGCGGCATCCACAACCACCAGCTCGGCGCGGGCATGGGCGATTTCATCGAGCGCTATATTTTTCCGGGCGGCGAGTTGCTGCATGTGTCGAAGGTCACCGAGTTGATGAGCGATGCGCAGCTCGAGCCGCTCGATCTGGAGAACCTGCGCCCGCACTACGCGTGCACGTTGTGGGCCTGGAGCGATGCGCTCGAGGCGCAGCTGCCGACGGCGCGCGGGCTGACGCGTGAAAGTGTCGTGCGCGCCTACCGCATGTACCTCGCGGGCAGCGCGATGGCCTTCGAGCGCGGCTGGATGGCGCTGTTCCAGATGCTCGCGGCGAGGCCCGACGGGCGTGTCGCTGACCGGGGTTTGCCGGGCGCACAATCGCAATTCCCGTTCAACCGCGCGTACATGTACCTTCCATGATCTACAAGTTCAAATCCAAGGCGGCTGGCGACGTCATCATGATGGGCCCGGCCGGTGACGATGTGCTGCGCTTGATCGGCAAAATGCCCGCGACGCAAGGCATCTTCGAAGCCGCATCGATGGCCGCAGCGATCGCCGCGATCGAGCAGGCCGTGGCTGCCGACGAAGCTGCGCGCGCTCAAGCCGAAAAAGACGCCGCGGCCGAAGGCAAGAAGCTCGCGCCGCGCGACGGCGTGAGTCTTCGTCAGCGGGCCTGGCCGCTGGCCGAAATGATGAAGCGCTCGATGGCCGAAGGCGCCGACATCGTCTGGGGAATTTGATCAAGATGAAGCTCTGGAGCGATAGCTGGATCAACGGGGAGCGCATCCCGACCAAGTACGCGGCCGGCAAGCCCGACGTGGCCAAGGGCGTGACCTTCTCCGACAACATCAGCCCGCACCTCGCGTGGAGCGAAGTCCCGGCTGGCACGAAGTCGTTCGCGCTGATCTGCCACGACTTCGATGTGCCGAGCCTGGGTGACGATGTCAACAAGGCCGACCGCGAAGTGCCGGCCGACCTGGCGCGTGTCGACTTCTTCCACTGGGTGATGGTCGATCTGCCCGCCGCATGCACCGGCGTCACCGAAGGCCAGTTCAGCCGCGGCTTCACCGTGCACGGCAAACCCGGCCCCGAGGTGGTGGCGCTCACGGGCTCATCACCACAGAGCGCACGCCACGGCCTCAACGACTACACCGGCTGGTTCGCCGGCAACGCCGAGATGGCGGGCGACTACTTCGGCTACGACGGCCCGTTTCCGCCGTTCAACGATTCGCTGATCCACCACTACGTGTTCACGGTGTATGCGCTCGGGGTCGACCACGTGCCGGTCGAAGGCCAATTCACCGGGCCGATGGTGCGCGCGGCGATCTACGCGCACATCCTGGCCGAGGCCACGCACTCGGGCACGTACACGCTGAATCGCCGGTTGATCTGATGCCCCCCCGTCGCTTCGCTCCTGCCCCCCAAGGTGGCGCCGGCCTTCTTTGGGGCGGCCCGGCGGAAGGCCGCTGATGGAGCCGGACCAGCAGCCGACGCGCATCCTCGCGATCCGCCACGGCGAAACCGCATGGAATGTCGACGGCCGCATCCAGGGCCAGCTCGACGTGCCGCTCAACGAGATGGGCCGCTGGCAGGTGCACCGGCTTGCGCTCGCCGTTGCCGACGAAGACATCGCCGCGGTGTATTCGAGCGACCTGTTGCGCGCGCTCGAGACGGCGCAGGCCATGTCGCGCGGCTGCGGTGACGCAATCGTCACCGATGTGGGTTTGCGCGAACGCGGCTTCGGCGAGTTCGAGGGCCTGCACCACGCCGAGATCAACGCCCGCTGGCCCGAGATGGGCGAGCGCTGGCGCAAACGCGACCCGACCTTCGGCGCGCCCGGCGGTGAAACGCTGAGTCAGTTCTACGCCCGCAGCATCGCCGCCGCCACGCGCTTGGCCGCTTTGCACCCGGGCCAGACGATCGCGCTGGTTTCGCACGGCGGCGTGATGGACTGCCTGTACCGCGCCGCCTCGCGCGTCGCGCTCGACGCGCCGCGCTCGTGGCAGCTCGGCAACGCGGCGATCAACCGCTTGCTGTACACGCCGCAAGGCTTCACGCTGGTCGGCTGGAGCGACACTTACCACCTCGACGACGACGCGCAAGGCGAGTACGCCGATGTCGATGCGCCGATGAAGCCGGCGCGGTCGGCGAAGGATGCGGCGTGATCGCAGCGGCCGCCGCGAAGGTCGGTGACACGGTCGACAGAATCGACACGCCGGCGCTGGTGATCGACCTCGATGCGATGGAGCGCAACCTTGCGGCGATGGCCGCGTTCGCGCACGCACACGGCGTCAAGCTGAGGCCCCACGCCAAGATGCACAAGAGCGCCGCGATCGCACGGCTGCAAATGCAGGCCGGCGCGGTCGGCGTGTGCGTGCAAAAGGTCAGCGAGGCCGAGGCGCTGGCCGATGCGGGCGTGACCGACGTCTACATCAGCAACGAGGTCGTCGACGCGACCAAGCTCGCGCGCGCGGCCGCACTCGCAGGCCGCATCACGCTCGGGATCGCGGTCGATTCTTCGATCGGCGTCGACCGGCTCGCCGCGGCGCTGAAGGCCGCCGGCACGCAGCTCGATGTGTTCGTCGAGATCGATGTCGGCCAGGGCCGCTGCGGCGTCGCGCCTGCGGCGGCCGGCGCGCTCGCGCACCGGGTCGTCTCGCACGGCCTGCGCTTCGCCGGGCTGCAGGCGTACCACGGTCGCGCGCAGCATTTGCGCAGCGCAGGCGAGCGAGAGGCGGCGATCCACCATGCCGTCACGCTGGTGCGCGCGGCGCAAGCGAGCATCACCTCGGCCGGCATGCAGTGCCCGCTTGTCACGGGCGCCGGCACCGGCAGCTTCGCGTTCGAGGCGGCAAGCGGCGTCTACGGCGAGCTGCAATGCGGCAGCTACCTGTTCATGGACCGCGACTACGCCGACAACGAGCCGACGCCGCACGCACCGGCCTTCGAGCACGCGCTGTTCGTCAAGTCGCAGGTGATGAGCTTGGGCGCCGCGCATGCCGTCGTCGATGCCGGTCACAAGTCGCATGCGGTCGATTCGGGCTTGCCGCGTGCGTGGCAACGCGAGCTCACGTACGCCAACGGCGGTGACGAGCACGGCATCTTGCTGCCGCAACATGCCGGCACGCCGCTGCCGCAAATCGGCGAAACCATCTGGCTCGTGCCCGGCCACTGCGACCCAACCGTCAATCTGCACGACCACTGCATCGCGGTGCGCGGCGGGCTTGCGCGCGGGGTGGTCGAAGCCGTGTGGCCGATCGACGCGCGTGGCCGGTCGATCTGACTTGCGGCGAAGGCGAGCACGCCGATGACCGGCCCGCAGACGATTGTCCTCGCGGCGCCGCTGTTCCTGTTGCTGATAGCCATCGAGTGGTGGGTCGGTCGGCGGCGCGGGCGTGACACCTACCGCCTCAACGACGCGCTCAACAGCATCGGCCTCGGTGTGATGAGTCAGGTGACCGTCGTCTTCAGTGCGCTGCTCACGTTGGGCATCTACGCGCTGGTGTTCGAGCACGCGGCGCCGTGGCGGTTGCCGGCGAACGCAGCGTGGGTCTGGGTCGTCGGCCTGGTGTTGTATGACTTTTGCTACTACTGGCATCACCGCTTCGGCCACACGGTGGCGCTCTTCTGGGCCGCGCACGTGGTGCACCACCAGGGCGAGGACTACAACCTCTCGACCTCGTTGCGCCAGACCAGCAGCGGCTGGGTCGGCGGCTGGGCCTTCTACCTGCCGATGGCGCTGGCGGGTTTTCCGCCGCTGGTGTTCGGCGTGGTCGCACTGATCGATCTGCTGTACCAATATTGGGTTCACACCCAGCAGATCGGCAAGCTGGGATGGTTCGACCGCTGGTTCTGTGCGCCGAGCAACCACCGCGTGCACCATGCCGTGAACGACCGCTACCTCGACAAGAACTACGGCGGCATCTTCGCCGTCTGGGATCGGCTTTTCGGCAGCTACGCAGAAGAAGACGACGCCGTTCGGTGCGTGTACGGCACGCGCTGCCCGCTGCGCAGCTGGAATCCGCTGTTGGCGAACCTGCACAACTACGCTGACATGGCCAAAGACAGTTGGCGCGCGTCGAACTGGCGCGATCGCTTTCGGGTTTGGTTCGAGCACCCCGGCTGGCGCCCGGCCGACGTGGCGGCGACGTGGCCGAGGCCCGTGTTCGATCTGCGCCGAATCGAGCGCTTCGATGCGCCGATGGCGCGCGGCGCGCAAGTCGCCGCGGTGGCGGTGTTCGGTTTGCTGCTGGTCGCCGCCACGCTGTTCTTGTGGCACGCGCACCGGCTCACGCTGCCCGAACAGATCGCCAGCGCGGCGGGCGTGGTGGCAATGCTGTGCCTCGTGGGCTGGTTGAGCGAGCGGCGGAGCAACGCAATCGCCTCGGTGTTTTCCCGGTAAAAACGCATGCAGGCCTTGCGGTCCGCGCCGCTCTGAAAGAGACTCCGCGACGGGCCCATTGAACCGCGTTCAGCCTGTTGAACGTTCGATTCGGTCGGCCCCACCTCGGAGACCATCCTGCTCGCCACGCCCACCTTGCCGCGAACCCTGTCGCGCCGCCTGCCGCAAGCCGCGGCGCCGTTGGTGCCGGCCGTGACGCGCGCGCTGACCCTGCTCGATCGCCTCGCCCGGCAGCGCGAGCCGATGAGCCTGGCACAACTTACGCTCGAACTCGCGCTGCCCAAGAGCAGCGTGCACGGCCTGTGCAACACGCTGATGTCCTTCGGCTACCTGCGGCGCCAGCCCGACGGCGCGTTCCTGATCGGCCCGCGCGTGATGAGTCTGGCCGAGGCCTTCGTCTCGGGCACCGACGTGGCCCGCGAGTTCAACGCGCTGTGGGCCGATGCCGGCGCAGCGCCCGCCGAAACCGTGGTGCTCTCGGTGCTCAGCGGCGGTGACGCGCTCTACGTGGCGGTGCGCAACAGCGCGCGGCCGCTCGGGCTGGCGTTCAACGTCGGCATGCGGCTGCCGGCGTACTTGTCGGGCAGCGGGCGCGCCATGCTCGCTTTTCGCGAGCCCGACGACGTGCGCAAGCAGTTCCCCGCCGGCCTCGGCCCGCACCTCACACGCAAGGGCCCGCGCGAGATCGAATCGCTGCTGAAGGAGCTTGCGCTGACCGCCAAGCGCGGCTACAGCATCGACGACGAATCGGTGCGCGAAGGCGTGTACTCGTTCGGCGCGCCGGTGTTCGACGCAAGCGGGCATGTGGTGGCCGGGGTGGCCGTTTGCATCAACAAGGCGCTGCTCGGCGCCGACCGCGGCGACCGCCATCGCGATGCGATCCTCGCGGTCGCGCGCACGCTGTCCGAGCGGCTCGGCGGTGAAGTAAAAACCGCGCGCGCATCGGTGCGCCGACGCAAGGCCGGAGGCCATTCATGAGCGGTGAATTCATTCTCGAAACTCGCGCGCTCACGAAAGAGTTCAAGGGCTTCGTGGCCGTCAGCAAGGTCGACCTCAAGGTGCGGCGCGGCAGCATCCACGCACTGATCGGCCCGAACGGTGCCGGCAAGACGACCTGCTTCAATTTGCTGACGAAATTCTTGATTCCCACGAGCGGCCAGATCCTGTTCGACGGCACCGACATCACGCCCGAGAAGCCGGCCGCGATCGCGCGCCGCGGCGTGATCCGCTCGTTCCAGATCTCGGCCGTGTTCCCGCACCTGAGCGTGCTCGAGAACGTGCGCGTCGCGCTGCAGCGCAAGCTCGGCACCTCGTTTCACTTCTGGAAACCCGAACGTTCGCTCGAAACGCTCGATGACCACGCGATGGCGCTGCTGCGCGAGGTCGATCTGGAGCCGTACGCGCGCCTCCCCGCGGTCGAGCTCAGCTACGGTCGCAAACGCGCGCTCGAGATCGCGACCACGCTTGCGATGGACCCGAAACTGATGCTGCTCGACGAGCCCACGCAGGGCATGGGCTTGGAAGACGTCGACCGCATCCGCCAGCTGATCAAGAAGGTCGCGGCCAGCCGCACGGTGTTGATGGTGGAGCACAACATGGGCGTGGTCGCGAGCATCGCCGACACGATCACCGTGCTGCAGCGCGGTGCGACGCTGGCCGAAGGGCCGTACGAGCAAGTGTCGAAGAACCCCGCGGTGATCGAGGCCTACATGGGTTCGGCGAATGTCGAAATGAAGGGAGCGCATTGACATGGCAACTCCCTTCCTCGAAGTCAAAGACTTGCACGGCTGGTATGGCGAATCGCACGTGCTGCACGGCGTGAATTTTCACGTGAACGAGGGCGAGGTCGTCACGCTGCTCGGCCGCAACGGCGCGGGCCGCACCAGCACCATGCGTGGGGTCATGGGCTTGATCGGCACGCGCAAAGGATCGATCAAGGTGCACGGCAACGAGACGATCGGCATGGCCACGCACCGCATCGCGCGGCTCGGCCTGGGCTATTGCCCGGAAGAGCGCGGCATCTTCTCGAGCCTCTCGTGCGAAGAAAACCTGATGTTGCCGCCGACGCTGGCCGAAGGTGGCATGAGCGTCGAGCAGATCTACGCCATGTTCCCGAACCTGAAAGAGCGCGCCAACAGCCAGGGCACTCGCCTCTCGGGCGGCGAGCAGCAGATGCTCGCCGTTGCGCGCATCCTGCGCACCGGCGCGCGGCTGTTGCTGCTCGACGAAATCTCCGAGGGCCTTGCGCCGGTGATCGTGCAAAAGCTCGCCGAGATGGTGATCGCGCTGCGCAAGCAGGGTTACACCGTGTTGATGGTCGAGCAAAACTTTCGCTTCGCGGCGCCGCTCGCCGATCGTTTCATGGTGATGGAGCATGGCGAAGTGATCCAAGAATTCACCCAGGCAGAACTGCCGTCGCGCCTCGACCGGTTGCACGAATACCTCGGCGTTTGATGCACGCCACCCGGACACCAAGCTACCCCAAGCAAAGTTAATTTTTCTCAACGGAGACCCTCGATGAAACTGACCCAACTCTCTACCGCCTGCGCGCTCGCCGCGACCACGCTGTTTGCCGCCTCGGCCCACGCCCAGATCTCGGGCGACGTGATCAAAATCGGTTTCATCACCGACCTGTCGGGCCTGTACGCCGACATCGACGGCCCGGCTGGCGCCGAGGCCATCCGCATGGCGATCGCCGACCTGGGCGGCGCCATCAACGGCAAGAAGATCGAGCTGCTCGTCGCCGACCACCAAAACAAGGCCGACGTGGCTGCCTCGAAGGCGCGCGAGTGGTTCGACCAGCAAGGCGTCGACGTGCTGATCGGCGGCACCAACTCGGGCACGGCGCTGGCGATGGCAAAAGTCGCGGCCGAGAAGAAAAAGCCTTTCCTCGCGGTCGGCCCCGGCAGCTCGGCGCTGACCAACGACCAGTGCTCGCCGTACACGATCCACTACGCCTACGACACCGTCGCGCTGGCCAAGGGCACGGCACCGGCAGTGGTCAAGGCCGGCGGCAAGAGCTGGTATTTTTTGACGGCCGACTACGCGTTCGGTACCGCGCTGCAAGCCGACGCTTCGGCCGCGGTGAAGGGTTCCGGCGGCACGGTCGTGGGCGCTGTGCGCCACCCGCTGGCATCGAGTGATTTTTCATCGTTCCTGTTGCAGGCGCAGGGCAGCAAGGCCGAGATCCTCGGGCTGGCCAACGCGGGCGGCGACACCGTCAACGCGATCAAGGCGGCGAACGAGTTCGGCATCACGAAGACGATGAAGCTCGCCGGCCTGCTGATGTTCATCAACGACGTGCACTCGCTCGGTTTGAAGGCCACGCAGGGCATGTATTTGACCGACAGCTGGTACTGGAACCAGTCGGCCGAATCGCGGGTGTGGAGCAAGCGCTTTTTCGACAAATTCAAGCGCATGCCGTCGTCGATTCAGGCGGCCGACTATTCCGTTGCGCAGTTCTACCTGGCGGCCGTGAAAGCCGCGGGCAGCGATGACGGTGACAAGACCAACGAGCAGATGCGCAAGAGCAAGGTCAACGACATGTACGCCAAGGGCGGCTACGTGCGCGCCGACGGCACGATGGTTCACGACATGTACCTGATGCAGGTCAAGACACCGGCGCAATCGACCACCCCGTGGGACTACTACAACGTGGTCGCCACGACCAAAGGCGAGGACGCGTTCCTGACCAAGGCCGAGTCCAAGTGCGCGCTCTGGAAGTAGTCCGCAACGACTGACCCGCACGCCATGGAAATCTTCGGCATCCCGATTCAGGCCTTCCTCGGCCAACTGCTGCTCGGCCTCGTCAACGGCTCGTTCTACGCGATGCTGAGCCTGGGTCTCGCGGTCATCTTCGGGCTGCTGGGGATCGTCAACTTCGCGCACGGCGCGCTGTACATGGTCGGCGCGTACGTCGCGTTCATCGCGCTCGACAAGTTCGGCATCAACTACTGGTTCGCGCTCGTGATCTCGCCGCTCGTCGTCGGTGCGCTCGGTGTCGTGATCGAGCGCACGCTGCTCAAGCGCCTGTACAAGATCGACCCGATCTATGGCCTTCTGCTGACCTTCGGCCTCGCGCTGATCGCCGAAGGGCTGTTTCGCTATTGGTTCGATGTGTCTGGCCAGTCGTACCCGGTGCCGGAGCTGTTGCAAGGCGCGACGAACCTCGGCTTCATGGTGCTGCCGAACTACCGCGCCTGGGTCGTCGTCGCGTCGCTGACGGTCTGCCTGGGCACCTGGTTCGTGATCGAGCGCACGCGCCTGGGCGCCTACCTGCGCGCCGGTACCGAGAACCCGGCGCTGGTGCAGGCATTCGGCATCAACGTGCCGGTGATGGTCATGTTGACCTACGGTGGCGGCTGTGCGCTCGCGGCTTTCGCCGGCGTGCTCGCGGCGCCGGTAATTCAGGTGACGCCGCTGATGGGCAGCAACCTGATCATCGTCGTGTTCGCGGTCGTCGTGATCGGAGGCATGGGCTCGATCCTTGGCTCGATCGTCACCGGCCTCGCGCTCGGCATCATCGAAGGGCTGACCAAGGTGTTCTACCCCGAGGCCTCCAGCATCGTCGTGTTCGTGATCATGGCGATCGTGCTGATGATCCGGCCGGCCGGGCTGTTCGGGAAGGAAAAGTAATGAGCGCGGCCGCCGAAAACTCCGACAACCGCATTCAACGGCTCAGCCGCATCGGCCTGTGGGCCGGCCTCGCGCTGCTGCTCGCGGCGCCGTTCATCGGCCTGTACCCGGTCTTTATGATGAAGGCGCTGTGCTACGCGATCTTCGCGTGCGCGTTCAACTTGTTGCTTGGCTACACGGGGCTGCTGTCGTTCGGCCACGCGGCCTACCTCGGCGCCGCCGCTTACGCGACCGGCTGGCTGGTGCGCTCGGCCGGGTGGTCACCCGAGCTCGGCGTGCTCGCGGGCACGCTGATCGCCGCGGCCTGCGGCCTCGTGATCGGCCTGATCGCGATCCGCAGGCAAGGCATCTACTTCGCGATGGTGACGCTCGCGATGGCGCAGATGCTGTACTTCGTGTTCCTGCAGGCGCCGTTCACCGGCGGTGAAGACGGGCTGCAGGGTGTGCCGCGCGGCAAGCTGTTCGGGCTGTTCTCGCTGGCCGACGACCGGGTGCTGT
>ENA-OFCD01000404-OFCD01000404.1-metagenomes-genome-assembly--contig:-NODE-404-length-28074-cov-6.854349_pt1 | contig 28074 bp, 22 predicted proteins | sample MGYA00153392_OFCD01 | MGnify analysis MGYA00153392
GAGCCAACATCGAAGGTGAGGAAATTGGTAAACGCCGCCAGTAATTCATCGGCATTGAGGACAAATGGGGTTGCCGATGGGATGAAAGAGGGTGAGGTGGTAGCAGTGGGATTTAGTTCATCCAATGGGGGCATTCGTAACTGAGGCGGCTATCTAAATTCTACTTGAATTTGGGGGGGGATTTAACGGGCCGCTAAGACTCTTTAGCGGAACGTCTTGAGATTAGAGTTATTACTAGGATGGGCTTTTAGCCACTCACTTCATTTTGATGATTTTCGTTAAATTCACACCAAATCGGCTAGCGTATTAGTAGCAATCGCCTGATATTTATGGCGGTTATCATCGTAGCGATTGAGGGTGTTGAGATTGGAGTGACGACTCAAGCCTTGAGCCGCGCGAATATTACCGTCGCTAGCATCGAGATAGGCGGTGATCGCACTGTGCCTGATTCGATGGGGAGAGACTACCTTATCGATTCCGGCTGATTCACTAAACTTTCGCACCATGCGATAAATAGTGCTGCCATCGAGCCGATGTCCCTTGCTGCGACGATCTAGACTGCTAAGTGCGACCTGAAAAGGTCGGTTAAAATAGAGTCTAGCCCTTGCTAGAGAAGGGTTTCACAACCTACACCAACTCTATTAAAAAAGGTATGGGGACTCATCCAATCAGGAAGAGAATCAGTACAAATGATTTCCGAACCCCCTGTCGATTCATACCGACAGCCCTCATGTAAAAGACTCTCCACAGAGTTTGAGTGGAAGGAAGGAGTAATCCGACCGGAATTAGCAACTCACAAATGTAAATCTAACTACTAGCCTAAAGCGGTTAGATTGCTAGAGGGATGTCTCTCATGGTGAACGAAAGTGAAGTGTTCGTTTAAACTGCGTTATCTAGAAAGAAGCTAAATAAGGCTGATAAGCTTCGACCAAAAGGTAAATAGGTAGAGAAACATGCTTTATCATCATGTTTCTGTATGAACATCACTCCTATCGCAGAATAGACACCACCTAAAAGAGACGCGAAAACCTACCGATACAACAGGATAACCCCTACAGAGTCTAGGTTAGGTCGATTAACCTAGTAAACCAACCGTAAGGAAGGTCGAATCCTCTGGAGGGAGTAGGAAAGGGTAAGAAGCAAAAGCCTATTTGTAATAAACAGGATATGGGTTCAAAATTTGCCCATGAGCGAAAGCAATAGCAGACGTACCTTCGGTCTTATGTGAAAGAGACTAAAGACAAAGAAACCTAATAATTCTTACAAGTTAGATATTATGCGGCAACGCCTAGTAAACGGAGAGAATCAGCGGTTAAATGACTGGAGCCAAATTAACTGGCGAAAAGTCAAGAAAACCGTGAAGAATTTGCGTCACAGAATCTTTCGCGCCCGTCAACTTGGTAACTGGCGAAAACTGCGGAGTCTTCAAAAGTTAATGTTACGAAGTCAGTCGAATCTATTGTTAAGCATTAGACAAATTACACAGGTTAACACCGGAAAGCAGACAGCAGGGGTAGATAAGGAGGTTATAAATACTCCCCAGCAGCGTGTAAAACTGTACCAGGAAATGGCGAAAACCGCCCACACGGTCAAACCCGTAAAGCGAGTACATATACCAAAATCCAATGGGAAGAAACGTCCGCTCGGAATCCCAACCGTGCGAGATAGAGTCATGCAAGCAATAGTCAAAAATTTGCTAGAACCAGAATGGGAATCTGTATTCGAGGAAAATTCCTATGGATTCAGACCTGGAAGGAGTTGTGCCGATGCCATAGAACAGGTATTTAATAAGATATCGACATGTGGCACCGCCAAGGGAGACTCATGGGTTCTAGATGCCGATATTTCAGGATTCTTCGACAACATTTCTCACGCTCATATTGAGAATCTGATTGGCAATCTGCCAGGAAGAAACCTCATCAAGATGTGGCTTAAATCCGGCTATTTGGAACAAGGAATCTATCATGAAACCATCCAAGGAACCCCACAAGGCGGTGTGATTAGCCCACTCTTAGCAAATATCGGACTTCACGGTCTAGAAACAGCTATCAAGGCAATACCATACCGTTACCGCGATGGGGCTAAATCCCAAAGGGGTATGGGTACTATCCGGTATGCAGATGATTTCATAATCACTGCCAATTCACAGGAGTATATCCTAGAAGCAAAAGGGGTAGTAGAGAAATGGCTAGAAGACCGCAACCTGAAATTAAGCGAGGAGAAAACACAAATAGTACACGTTGAAGATGGCTTTAACTTTCTAGGCTTTAATATACGGACATACAGGGAAAAGACGTTAATCAAACCTTCCAAAGCCAAAGTACTGGCGTTCTGCAAGGATATAGGATTAATAATCAAATCTCTAAACGGTTCCAAGCAAGAAGCCATCATAGCCAAACTCAACCCCGTTCTCCGAGGTTTTTCTAACTACTATAGAGGAGTGGTTAGTAAAGAAATCTACAACTACATAGACAATCGTGTATGGAAATACCTCTGGCGTTGGGTTAAACGACGACACCCAAACAAATCAGCAAAATGGGTTAAAGCGAAATACTTTCACCAAATGGGCAGAAGAAATTGGGTCTTCGCTGTAAAAAGCAAAGACCGCAGGGGCAAAATTAAATGGGTCGAACTCTTTAAATGTGCCTCAACTGAAATCATCCGCCACGTTAAAGTGAAAGGAAACGCCTCACCGGATAATCCTGAAAATCAGGAGTACTGGGTCAAACGCAGACAAAGAATGGGCAAAAATCGCTGGGCAAAAGGTAGCAAGTATTACGTTGTAGCCGAAAACCAAAAATGGAAATGCTCAGTCTGTGGAGAAGACCTACTCAATGACGAGGAATTAGCCACCCATCACATAGTTCCTGTGAAGGATGGAGGAACAGACGACCACTGGAATCTCATCCATTTGCACAAGGCTTGCCATATACAGGAACATACTAAAACCAAGATACAGGCTAGAAGTAAGGCTTGAGCGTAGTGATGGGAAACTGTCACGCTACGTTCTTAGGGGGGTTTCGGGGATGGTGACATCCCCTTCCTACCCGACAGAGGGGATCGGACGAGCGATAATCGTCTTTAACCGCCAACCATTGTGAGAGCGCGATGGTGGTTGCTGATGATAAGTCGATCTGGCTTTTTTGGATTTTGCCTTTGCCTAAGATCGCTAGTCTTCCAGATGCACTAAAATCGCACACATCCAAGCTACAGATTTCATTGCGGCGCAGCGCATTGTCCCAGAGTAATCTCAGAATGGCATAATCTCTGATGCCTTTGATGGTGGTGCGATCTGGTATTTGCAGCATTTCTCTAAACCTAGCTACAGCAATCCCCGTAGTGTCGCCATAACTATCGACTTTTAGACAGGTGACATCAGCCAGATTAAAGTTACACCGCTCTACGGTACGTGCGTAATCGACGAAGGATTTTAAGGCTGACAGCCTTACGTTAATCGTGCTGGGGGCTAGCTTGGCTTCAATCAGCAGTTGTCGGTATTGTAGGGCTTGATAGACGGCTTCGGGCTGGTGTAGGGAAAGAAACTGACTCAAAAGCTGCTCTGATGCTTCGTTATTATAAATACGGCGACAAAAATCGGCGATTGCTTTGCTGTAGTTTCTCCGAGTATTGGCAGAAATTTTCAGGCGCAGGAACTCAGCCAGAAGATCTGAAGAAGACCGAGCTACTTCAGGTGAGTTGGGTACTGAAATGGTTTTGGGCACTGGCGATCGCATGGAATTGATAGGCAAGCTACAGAGCGACTTTACTTGGTACAAGTATTAGCATTTTAGCTCGAATTAAGAACACGACAATGAATTTTGTCTCACCCATTAAAGCGAAAGTATCCTTAACCCAGTTTTTGGTTCAAATGCTACTCACCACTCATTATGTACGATGGACAAATACGCTAGATCTGTCGATCGATCCAATCACGATTAAATATCGAGGCATAAATTCGATTTTGAACCATGAGCGTACTCTGACGTTTGATGACAATCCCTGACAATAGCAGTTCCCGTTCGATGGGAGTATTGGCGATCGCAACTTCTGAGTGTGCCCGGACTTGTTGGTAGAGTGCAAGCAGTTGAGGAGCTTGTTGACTTTTGGTAATGCGATCGCGGATGGTTCTTAGGTGTTCTGGCTCATCTTGGGATTCCCAATTATCGACGATCTGCGTCTGTACTACATGCTCGATCCACTCGGCTTCGCCGTTGGGAGGAATGGGAGCAGAAGTATTGCGAATCAGCTTACAGAGCTTTTGGGTGAGGAACGGTTGTCCGTTCGTCCAGGCTAGGACTGCTTTGAGGATGGTTTGGGGGTTGGTAACTCGTTCTGCCAATCCTTGGAGGAGGGGTTGGGCTTCGTGTTCTTTGAAGCCTTCTAGTTGAATGGATTGGCCGATATTGAAGGGGGTAATCTGGGTATGGGTAATTAACTCGGAAGGGGTGGCAACACCGAAGAGGGCGAAAGTTATTCGTTGATATTCGGGTTTGAGGCTGCGCTGGTTGTAGCAGGAACGAATCAAGGCGAAGAAGTCATTGACGGGGAATTTTAAGCCTAAGACGCAATCGATTTCATCGATGAAAATGACGAGTTGGGTTGAGGGCGTGCCGACTTCCACCAGTAGGACTAATTCGATAAATTCACTCAATCGCTGCACTGGTGAGAGATCTGAGCGATCTTGCCACCAAGCTTTGAGGTTGACTTTACCACGTAGCTCGAAATGTCGGGATAGTTCTGAGGCGATGCCCTTGTACCATTGTTCGGGGGTCACGGTTTCACTCCCAATCCGAGTCATATCGATCGACGCACACCACATCCCTTCGTGTTGGAGGTGATTTATCATCCTTACCATCAGGCTGGATTTACCCATCTGGCGAGGATTGAGGACGTAGCAAAACTCGCCACGTTTGAGGGCTTTGTAGAGGTGCCTGTCGGCGGCACGGACGACATAGGTGGGTGCGTCCATCGGCAGGCTACCACCGACTTGATAGTCAAAGGTGGTGGGTGGTTCGGCACTGCGGAGTAGCTGGTTTTCAAATAGGAGTTCGGATTGGGTGGCTTTGAGGATACCGAGGGTGTGGGAGAGTTCTTGAGTGCGTTCGAGGACTTTGTGTTCTAGAGTGCGGCTGTATTCGGTTAATTCATCTCTGGCTTGTTCGAGGGCAAGATTCTTCAGTGCTAGCTCTTTGGCGAACTGAATCCGCTCGGCTTCGGTGTGTTGGCGTTGGGTGATATCGGTAAAGGCGGCGATCGCATATACGATTTGACCATGCTCGTCGAAGACTGGGGTTGCTGACACTTCTAGGGGGATTGTTCTGTCAGCTTGGCGAACCTCTAGATCGCTAATGGTGATGCTCTCGCCCTGTAGAGCGCGGACGATCGGCTGCTCGTCAGTGGGATATAGTCGATCGGTTCCCGCTTGGTAAGCTTGATAGGTTTCAGTCAATTGAGTAGTTGTGGACTTAGTGACGATGCCCTTACCCAGAATTTGTTGGGCTGTCTGATTGGCGTAGTAGGGTTGGCTATTAGCATCGATGACAAATACGCCGACTGGCATGGCTTCGAGAAATTGCGTCAGCCTACGTTCATTTTCACGCAAGGCGACGTAGAGTTGGGCATTTTGGATCGAAATTGCGGCTTGAGCAGATAGGAGTTTGAGGACTTCTAATCGATCGGGTGTAAAGGCATCCGCAGTTAGATTATTCTCTAGATATAAGATCCCATTCAGTTTGCCTCGATCTAGTAAGGGGATGCACAGCACCGATTTGGCTTGGGTGGCGACAATATATGGATCGCGAATAAATTGTCCGGTCTGGGCTGCATCATTGAGGACTAAACTTTCCTGGGTGCGGGCGACATAGTTGACGATCGAGACTGATAGGAGCGGAATCTGGCTGTTAATATCTACTGTGTCGATCGGGATCGATTTGAGGATATTAATGTCATCGGTAGCTACTGTTCCTTCTGCTTCGATGACCCAATTATTGCCTCGTTCGAGGATCAGAAAGCCCGATCTAGCACCAGCATTTTCGATCGCCACTTTCATTAATTTTTGCAGGAGATTTTCTAGCTTAATTTCACCAGAAATTGCTTGAGATGATTTAAGAATAGTGCTTAAATCGAGAGTCTCTCCATCAGATCCCGTGCTGGATATAGTCGTGCTAAGTTTAGACTTGCTTCGATCGGTTATACCTAGTAAATATTGGGGATATTCCGCCTCTAACTGTTTGAGCTTGGCTTTTGCACCCCAAAGACTGTAGCAATGATGAGCACTTCTAAGATAAAGTTGACCGATTTCTTCTCTACCTAATACTAGATAGAATTCGGCAGCTCGTTCGTAGGCTAAAGCTTCTTCATGAATATAATTGTACTTTTTAGCACCTTGAATCGCTCGTTCGTAAAGTTCTGCAGCTTGCCAATCTCGTCCTAAAATCCTGGCTTGTTCTGCTGCGACTAGATCGTATTTATGTTGAAAATTTTCTGGGCAATTGTCTGCCCACATTTTCATGGTTTGTTGATTGGATAATACTTGGGCTAAAACTCCATCTAGTCTAGTGAGTTCGGTCGGATCGATATCTCTCAAAAGTGCTAGGGAATAATAAAAGTTATGTTGGGCTGTGACTAGATAGGCAGCAGAACTTTCAACGGTCTGGGCGGCGGCGATCGCACTAGTTAACGCTCGATCGTAGTGTTTGAAAAAGTAATAAGAAATGGTTTTGGCTAAATAGGCACTAAATAGCAACCATTCGGCTCGCTCTTGAGTCCACTGCTCTAAAATTCGTGCTTCTTCTGGGTAAGAATCTCCTACAATTAAACAGTAATTATTTTCATATCCATTTATTAAATTAAATGAGATTTTACTACAGTTATTCATATAATGAACTGTATAAGATTGTTGAAGCTTATTTACTAGATCTAGATATTTTTGATAATCCCGATCAATTTTTTGCAGCGGAGAACCTACAAATAGAGAAAACAAGCAATATGCAGAGGCATTATAAGAGGCATGTTCGATATCTCCACTATTGAGTCCAACTTGAATCGCTGTATGCAATGTTTCAATAATATTGCTGCTGCTAATCGACTCTTGCCAGGGTCGGATAAATCCAGCACTGTAATGCAAAACTAGGGATTGAAATTCTTGGGGTTTAAATTTCTCTAACAATCTTAGTGCTAGTTGACCGAACTGATAGCCAGGATCGAGATCGTTCATGACTCCACATAGTAACTTACCGTAAAAAATATAGACACCAGCCGCTTGAGGTGGATTTCCATAGACAATGCAGAGATTGACAGCGGTGATAGTTATCGAAAAATATAATAAAGGATTAGTAATAATTGCTGCTGCACTGACAATTAGCAATATATCGATCGCCGCTAGTTTATGAGGGTCGGTCATATTTGGGAGATCGGATAAACCCTCGATCGATTTATCAATTAAAAGCGATTTCAAAGATTGATGTTCTCGATCGATCTGCTGTTTGCTAGTTTGTTGGTGCAAATCGATATCGAGTTCTTGTAAGATCTCGATCGCCAGATTTATTGCTGCTTGGAGTTCAAGTCTAGCGATATCGGAACGAATTTTAATTTTATATACTTTGACTCGATCGAGTAGTGCTGTAGCTCGTTCTAGTAGGATAGCAGCAAGGATTTCAGCTCGATCGAATTGAGTATTGACATACAGCAGTTCGACGGTTTCTAAATATAAATTTAGTGTTACTTCATATTGACATTCCCAGCAATCGGCGGATAATAGTTCTAACCCTAATTCTAAATATTTTAGAGCGGGTAGATAAGCCGCTGCTGATTTTGCTTTTTTTCCAGCCTGAAGATTTAATTTAGCTAGGTTATCTTTTTCTAATCGATCGTTAATTAAGATCGAACCTTCATTAAGTCGATCGACAACTTCAAAAATATTGTACTGTATTTCTTCTGCTTCGATCTTTGCCAGCAGTAGACGACCGATTTGTAGATGAACTTGAGCTTTTTCTAAATCTGGAATTAAAGAGTAAGCAGCTTGTTGAACTCGATCGTGTAAAAATCTATATGAAATATCTGGTTTATATTCGCTGTTAGGTTCTAGATCGAGATTAGATAATGCTGATGAATCCCACTGCTGTAGAATATTGACCAAATTTGCTGCAAGAGCAGGTTGAAGTTCTCCAGCAGTAACTAGCAGAGATTTATTATTAACGATCGCTAGAGTTTCTAGATTAAATTGGTTGCCAATACAGGCAGCTAATTTGAGTATATTCTGAGCTTGCTCGTCTAATGTGGCAATTTTAACAACCATCAACTCAACTACATTATCGGAGATCGATACGCTCTCGATCTGCTCGATATTCCATTGCCAATAACATTGACGATCGTTAGCTAGCGGTTGAGATCGCTCGAAGACTAATAATTTTTCTCGTTCTAAGGAGTACAGCAGTTGACTGAGGAAAAAAGGATTTCCCTCAGTCTTACGAGTTAATAATTCAGCTAAAGGCTGAGAAAATTCTGCCGAACAATTTAACGTGTCAGCAACTAATCGAGCGATCTGACTAATATCTAAGGGGTGAAGATCGATTCGATCGATAGGAACTTTTGCCGACTCTAATTTCTCTGTGAAGTGTACTAATGGGTGACTGATACTAACTTCATTATCTCGATACGCTCCGACGATTAAGAAATATCTTGTTTCGGAATCTGATGTTAATTGTTCGATTAAATTTAGTGATGATAGATCTGCCCATTGCAAATCGTCGAGAAAGATAACTAAAGGATATTCCAATCTGCAAAAAACACCTAAAAATCTTTTAAAGAGTAAATTAAATCTATTTTGGTTTTGAGTACTATCTAGCGGCTCGACTTGTGGCTGTGTGCCGATAATTTTTTCAAGATTAGGAATTAGATCGACAAGAATTTGAGCGTTAGTTCCCAAAGCTGTGAGGATTTTCTGTTTCCAGGTTTGGATCTCGATCTCTGGTTCGCTTAATAGTTGTTGGATTAAGTCTTGAAAAGCTTGGGCGATTGCTGCATACGGAACATCTCGGTTTAAGAGATCGAACTTACCACTAATAAATTGTCCGTTTTTCTGGGTAATAGATTTGCGAATTTCATTAACTAAAGCAGATTTACCCACCCCTGAACAACCAGCAATTAGCATCATTCTAGTTGTCCCAGCACTGACTTTTTCAAAAGCAGTTAAAAGTTGAGCTATTTCTGCTGCTCTACCATAGAGCTTTTGTGGGATTTGAAGCTTCTGGGCAACATCCTGACTCCCTAACGAGAATTGAGCGATTTGCCCGATCGTCTTTAATTGACGATCGCAGGCTTCTAAATCGGCTGTAATTCCCCAAGCACTTTGATATCTATCTTCTGGTGCTTTAGCTAACAACTTTTCGATAATATTAGCGATAACTACCGGAATATTTGGAACGAGTTCGTGAACTGGCACTGGTTGTTGTGCGATATGACAATGGACTAACTCCATTGGCTCGGTAGTTGTAAAAGGAAGTCTATTTGTCACTAACTCATAAAAAGTCACCCCAAGAGCATAAAAATCGCAGCGGTAATCGATTCCTCGATTTATTCTACCTGTTTGTTCTGGGGCAATATAAGCTAAAGTCCCTTCGATTTGATGAGAGGGAGAAATTGATAAAAATTCTTGAGATAAACGGGTAGAAATACCAAAATCAATGATTTTGAGTTGTCCGGTTTCGGGGTTGTAGACAATATTCGCAGGGTTAATATCTTTGTGGATGATGTTCGCTGCATGAATTGCCGCTAAACTCTCAGTTATCTTAATCGCGATCGATAGAAAGTCGGCTAAGTTAAATTGCCCCTGGGATAGTAATGATTTTAAAGAGCGAGCACCAAAATCTTCTAACAGCATGACTAAACTATTTCCATGCCGCTGCAATTCATAGGCTTTAATTACACCATCGACATTCAAAGAACGAGTTATTTCATACTCCTGCTGATAGCGGGCGAGTTCTGCTGGAGTAGGATAATTTTTTTTGAGGATCTTGAGAATAATCGATTTCGCTAGGCGAACGTTCCGCGAACGATTATCTGTGGTGAGGATCGCTCGATAAACTAAGGAATTAGCACTTTCGTAAATTTTGGCTAAAATCTGATAGTCAGCATTAAGATCGCTCATTTTTCTACACCATAGAAACGAGCAGGGTTATCCCAAAGAATCTTTTGCACTGTTGCACTAGGTAGTCGATCCCGAAGGACTCGATCGATATCCAAAACTGCTGGTGCGGCTGCGTCGATCTGCCAATGAATGTGGGGATAGTCAGAACCAAATAGCAAGTTATCGGTACCAACATCTGCAATGATTCGATCGAGGTAAGGTTCTGAAGGCTCAAACGTAATAAAGCACTGGCGACGAAAATATTCTGAAGGCTTCATCTTCACATTATCCTTAACTTCCCAGTAATGGCACTCGTACTCTTCATCCATCCGCCACAACCAGTATGGTAGCCAGCCACAGCCTGACTCCATAAATCCGACTTTGAGTTTGGGGTGACGTTCTAACACCCCACCTTCAATTAAGGCGAGCATCGCCATCATTTGCTCCATCGGATGAGAGCAAGTACGCAAGGCAAACCGAGTATTAAACCGTTCTGCTCCAGTACTGGGTATCCGGCTATGTGTACCTTCATGAATACCGACGGCGATTCCCAAATCCTCGCACTCTTGCCAAAAAGGTTCGTAAGCGGGGTCACTTAGCAATCTGCCCTTGACCGGATTCGGTCGCAAACAAACAGCCGTCCAGCCAAATTTGGCGATGCGATGCAGTTCCGGTACCATTTCTGCTGGATCGTGACGATTGACAACACCGATCCCTTGAAGTTGCTGTGGTGCATCGCTACAAAAATCTCTTAACCAGTTATTGTAAGCACGGGTAAAAGCTCCCGCTACTTGGGGATTCATGGTATCGATCGATTGAATTGCCAGTCCTAGCGTCGGATAAAGAAAGGAAACATCGATTCCCATTTTCTCCATGCTAGTAAGGTGAAGTCGATCGGTAAAGCCATTGAGCCGCGCCTGCGGATGAGCCGTCAGGATTTGCTTAGTCCAGTGGGCGATAACTTCAGGAGAAACTTTGGCATAAATTGGCTCGCCTTGAATTTTCATGTCGGATGACGGGGCAAAGCTTTTATATGCAGGTTCTAAGTATTCGCCCCACATATCCAGCGGCTCAAATACATGAGCATCAGTATCAATAATTCGATGATTTTTGAGCATATCGGAAATTATCCAAATTTAAAATTGATGATTTTGAAAGATCGATTACATCCACATTGGAAATGGGTTGAGTTGATGTTCTGCTAATGGCTCCTGCAACCAGCCCATTTTTACCGGAACCTCATAGAGTCGCCTCGCACCAAATCGTCGCCACCAGTGGCATAGCCCTGGCACGATTACTTTGACAACATTCAATCCGATATCAACACGAGTCAGATCCAGTACCAGCATTTCCATCCCGTTAGTTTCCACGATTTGCTGGCAGAGCTGGACATCCTCTAGCAAATCGTCATGTTGAAATTGTGGATAACCAGCACACACTTTGGCGGTGACACTGCGATCTGGACTTAGGTAAGCTTGATTTGCTGAAGTTGCCGTCTTCCACCATTGAATCGGCAAGGAATCTGAGGAAGCGGGATATTGAGTACTACCATCTGCCTTGGTAACTAAAACGTAAGGAAGACCCTGGTTCATTTCGGTCAACGCTCTACCGATCGCAATTTTGGCATCAAAATGGGCACCAAAACCCAAGATAATATCTTCCACTTCTCGATCGATTCTGCGGCTAATCGCGACAAAGGTCGGAATATTTAGATCGCTGGTAATATCTAAAACCCACAGTTCTCGATTCAAGGTCTGATAATAGTTTTTTAAGGTGTGAAAATAGGGATCGGCGAAGCTATCTAAATCTACCTGCGGTTTGGTGAGGCGGTTATACCACCATAAAGCAACACAATCTCGCTCGACTAACTCCATGAAACCTTGCAAGATGGCTTCTGTTAAAGTATTTCCAGCCGCCCCACCATTGAGATCTGCCCAACAATCAGGATCGGGAAGATTTGGGTAGTTGAAGTAACAGTAAGCAGTCGGCAAATACTTAAACTGCTGATGAGTCAACGACCAAACGGGTGTCCAATCGATTTCCCGATCTTCATCAAAAGGTACTGGAACGTGCTGGAACCAGCCAGAACACGATCGATTCCATTGGTGGCGGTCTTCGTATTGTTCTAGGCTAAGTTGCATACAGGCATTGGGATGAATGGCTCGATCGACCATTGTTCGGTAACTACCTGTTTGCCGAATTTCATCTCCTTGAAATACGTGAGAATATCGCTCGATCGCTTCACAAAATCCACTAGCCTTAGCTTGCGAGTCCGTTCGCCCTTTACCCGCACTTCTGCCGCTAATATTTTGCCGTAAGGAATCAAGATCGTCAAATATAGTAGCGAAATGATGACTTGCTACATAGGTATGAATTAAGCCCTGGGGGTCTTGCTGGCTCTTCCTCAGCCCTCGAATAATGCCTGTGATAGGACTAATGTGGTGCTGATATTTATGCAGGGTTTCTACGGGAGTTACACACCGATGCCCACCGTCGAGAGTAAATGTTTTTTTACAGTGTTCTAAAACGATCGGCTGAGGTTGGCGATGACGATTGAAGATCGATCCACAACTCTTACACTGGGGGCGTTTGGCTAGAATGTGAGATTGAATTTCGACAGTCAGGGTATCATAAGTAACGATTCGTCCTGCCAGATCCAAATTTTCACCGCTCACGATCCACTTAAAAAGTTCGGTGGCTGCCATATTTAAGGCGATTTGGCGAGTAGTAGGCAGAGATCCCAGTGGGGATAATGGGGTGATGGAGCGATCTTGACTGGCAATAAACTGTTCGATTGGTCGGTTCTGTTGCAAACGTTGAGCTAGGCATTGCCAGCAGCCTGTTTTTCCAGGCAAAAACATCGGGCCGATCCAAATGATGGTTCCTAGTGGTTTAACTAGCATCCAGGGGCGCGACTGGGTTAAGGCTCGATCGTTTAAGGCTGCTAAACCATCGGTAAGATAGTCATCAGTCAGAATAATTTCGATATCACCGCGATCGACAACTTGAATATTTAGGGATTCAAGGATGGTTTTGAACTCAGATATAGGCAGGTTGGAGCCAAACGATTCAATCGATACACTTGTATTTTGCAACTGCTGGGAGGCGAAGTAGGGATCGACTTTTAAGTGTTCGCAGAAGATAACGAAATCAGATGTCAATAAATCTTCACTTTCGAGATCGCGTTCAGTAATATACCCATGTTGCTCCATCCACATCAAAGCATAGTAAACTTCAGCCGCAGCTACTTTTGCTTGCAGCAGATCGACGATCTCGTCAACTGTTTGATGTCCATCAAGTAATGGTATTAAGAATTCAGATAGGCGATCGCTCAATAAGACACTATTTCTCTCGGTTAGCAGAAATATATCTGGCAATGCTGCAAGCTGAATCGGTTGAAAACAATGTTTTAATTTTGGTCGATTCAACATATCACACCGCTCGATAGTCGATTATTTATGCTGCACTGTGCGAGTGCTAATCCCTGTTATGGTCTAAGATAGCAATCCCGAATAATTTTCAGGATTGCTATTACTCGATCGAAAAACATGCTGCTTTATTTTAAACTCGATCCACACTCAAAATTTAGCAAGTGTAAGGTATCCAGCGGCTAAATTGAAATGGTTCCCAAGGCTCAGACTCTGGTGAAGTAGCCAACCAGGAGCGCAATTGCTCTTCTGTTAACCCCCAATCGCTTTCGATTTTTTGAGGATAGGGGATATTAAAAATATACTTTACACTTGTGTCAGGAAGACCCTCATCATCCAGATGACCCAAAAATGCTGCCGATGGAGGTGCCAGTGGTTTGGGATTGGGGTCTATATCGAACCGAAAAAATTCAACTTCACTGTTTTTTACAACTCCTGCCTGCACCATCAGCTTTTGAATTTTATCCTGTTCCCCAGAAAGTAGTGTTGCCTTTATTTCTGCTGCTTCCACTCCTGGCAACCACGATCTGGCAATCAAATGGGAAAGTTTTTTATTACTAATGTTGAGAGCGTCAATTAATCGAGAGATTTCTCGATTAATTGAGAAGTTATCCTTGGCTTGTTTTAATACATCGAGCGTAATTTTCTCGTTCCCCTGGTCGAAAAAGAATTTTGCTGCACTTAAAAGGTCAGACATTGATATTTTCTCCTAAAGTTGGATAGCTTGAAAAGAACTGTTGATACAATTGACAACTTAGTGTTTGATTTTCGCGATCGAGTTTAATCAATCCCATACTACTTAATTTGTAAGAGAGGATGGGATTGACTCGTGCAAAGTCAGAGGCACTAACGATCGATTGAAGTACGCTGGCTAATTCCGGCTGTGCTTCTAGAGTTACCCAATGCCGCTGCAAATGATGGTGATAAATTCCGGTAGGTGTGGCGGCAGTTTGTAGCAGTTGCGCTAGAGTGATGTCGCCACGACTCAGATGATAGAAGCCAATATTCACCAGTGCGGGATGTCCCCCCACCAGCTCCATTAGTTGCCCAGCTTCCACTCCATCTTCCCAGTCGAGTCCATAACATCGAGCTAACTGCTGCACCTCTGCTAGCGAGAAAGTATTTAACTGAATTGGCAATCCCACATTAAACGGGGATTGGTTAAGCTGAAGGGGAATGTAAATTTCCGTCGAGTGAACCACAATCAGGCGGAGCTTTTGCCAAACCGGGAGGATTTTGGCTTCTTCATACCAAGAGCGCAGCAACGGCAAAAAATCATTAGCGATCTGCGGATGCTCGAAAATGTGATTTAGCTCATCGAATACCAATACCAGCGGCGTAGAAATTTTTTCTAATAGATAGTGTTGGAAGTAGTCAGTGCAGCTAATTTTGCTGCCGAGATCTTCATCCCAATACTCGTCGAGTCTCGGTTTGAGCTGGAGCTGACGAGCTACATTCGTACAGATACAACGCAAGAATCGATCGAGATCGCTCAAAATCGATTCGTCAACTTGCGCGAGATTGAGGCTGACAGTATGGTATCCCAAGCTTTGCGCCGATGACAGTACCCTCAGTAGCAGGGATGTCTTACCCATTTCTCGCGGTGCTTTGATCCGCACCAATGCTCCTGGCTTGGTAATTTCGCGATCGATCTGCGCTGCAAAGGGGGTGCGCTCTAAATAAAATGGCGAGCCGAGCGGAACTGCACCATTAGGGTAGCGAGGTGATGTGTCTGGCGGCAGAAAATCATTGGTGAAGCTTGTCTCAAAGACGATCGATCCGTTCCCACCAGCACAAATCGACTCAGGCTGGAAAGTCTGCGGCGATCGCATATCTACTGTTGAAATTTCGCGCCAGTCTAATTTTAGTTTCCGACAAAGTTCTTCAAAAGTTGTATAGTCAACAGCTTTACCCGTCAGAAATTTATTAACCGTAGCGAGTGCCAAGCCGACATCCTCAGCCAAAGAGCGTTGACTGGGAAAGCCATTGTAGTTGAGTGCTAGCTTGACTTTATCGATGTAATCCTCCTGAACTCTAAGGGATCTGGGCATAGCACCTCTTCCGATTGACATACCAATCTTACAGGATATTTCACAATTTAGATAGTTTTGAGATATAAATAAGTTATAAACAAGTTAGTCATTCTTAGGTGCGAATTTAGTCAGCAGTCGAGTTCAATAGATGTACCGAATGCGCTCGAACCGAATCTAATTAAGATGTATTGGGAATCGATTATGCAACTACCTCTAGGCCCCCAAACCCCCGCTTTTGTCCAACTCACGCGCTGGATTTTTAGCCCGATGTCGTTCATGGACGAATGCGTTCGCCGCTTTGGAGACATGTATACCCTCAATCTGGGTAAAAGCAATCCAAATCCAGTCTTTGTCAGCAATCCTCAAGCCTTGCAGCAAATTTTAACTCAAGATACCAGAGCAGATTTTCATGCTCCAGGCGATCTGAACGGTTTAGCAAAATCCTTGCTAGGTGACAACTCGGTAATTTCCTTGAGTGGGGCACAACATCAACGCCAACGACAGTTGATGATGCCACCATTTCACGGCGATCGAATGCGAAGCTATAGCGATGTCATCAATCGAGTCACGACGGAAACGCTCGCGCAAGTCCAGATCGGTCAAACTTTCGACGTGCGGACGACAACCGAATCGATTACCATGCGGGTAATTATGCAAGCGGTGTTTGGAGTAGATCGGGGAGAGCGCGCCGAACAATTAGCACATCTATTAAGCAAACTGCTCGATCGCAGCGGTTCTCCCCTGAGTGTCTCGATGTTATATTTTCCGATCCTCCAACAGGAATGGGGTGGCATCAGCCCCTGGGCGATCCAAATGCGCTGTCAGCGAGCGGTAGATGCCCTAGTCTACGCCGAGATCGCAGAACGTCGGACTCACCCCGATCCCTCCCGTACCGATATCCTCAGCCTATTGATGGCGGCGCAGGATGAAGCGGGTGAATCGATGACCGATGTTGAATTGCGGGATGAATTGATGACGCTGCTGTTTGCCGGACATGAAACAACGGCGACAGCTTTAGCGTGGGCATTGTATTGGCTGCATAAATTACCAGCCGTCAGGGATAAACTAGTAGCGGAACTCGATGACTTGGGTGCAGATCCAGATGTTAACGCGATCGTCAAAGCACCCTATCTCGAAGCTGTTTGTAATGAAACCCTGCGGATTTATCCGGTAGCAATGTTGACTTTGCCTAGAGTTAGCCTCAAATCTGTGACGCTTGCCGGACGCGAAATACCACCAGAGACAATCGTATTGGGATCTATTTATTCAACCCATCAGCGAGCAGATTTATATCCCCAACCCCAGGAATTTCGCCCAGAACGCTTTCTAGAGCGAAAGTTTTCTCCGTTTGAGTTTCTGCCCTTTGGTAGTGGTGCCAGACGCTGCATCGGTAGTGCGTTTGCCATGATGGAACTGAAACTTGCCCTTGCCAAGATCCTCTCGCGGTGGGAACTGGAATTGGTAGATAAGCGGGATATCCATCCCAAACGCCGAGGTTTGGTTACGGCTCCCGAACGCCCGATTCAACTATTGGTCAAAAGTCAGCGATCTGCGATCGATCTCCACCCAGTCCAGGCAATCGATCGACTCTATCTACTGGGGTGATGAAAAATCCCGCAATAGCAGCTTGACGTTGGTAGAGTCGATCTAATTTCGTTTAGTAGTTATCATCAATCTTCATCTAGAACACAAGACTATGACAACAATTGCATTCTTCGCACTGTTCTCTGGTATCTTTTGGGCAATTACTTATCTACTAATTCTCCACCGATCGATTCAAGATCGAGTCATCGGGATGCCAATGGTGGCACTCTGTCTGAACATCGCGTGGGAATTCATCTTTTCATTTGTATATCCCAGCCATATCGGTACAGCAAGGAAGCGTACATCTACAACGCCGCAAACTGTTGGCTCAAGCGTTTCAACCCAGAGTGCTTGCTAGCTATATTGCCAGCATGATGGATGTGACCCGTAACTATCTCGATCGGTGGGAGCAGCAAGGTACGCTCACTTGGTATCCAGAACTGCGAAACTACACGCTAGATATTGCTTGTCAGCTCCTGGTCGGAGTTTCATCGGGTTCGCAGACTGCCTTTGGACAATGGTTTGAAACTTGGGCACAGGGTGTATTTTCTGTGCCCCTGCGGCTTCCTGGAACGAAGTTTAGTCGAGCATTACGGAGTCGCAAATTGCTGCTGGGCGAAATCGAACGAATTGCCCGATCGCGCCAACAACACGCAGGCACAGGACAAGATTCGTTGGGAATTTTAATGAATGCTCAAGACGAACAGGGAAACAAGCTGAGTTTGGACGAACTCAAAGATCAAGTATCGATCTCTTTTGCTTTGGAAGTCAGTCACAAGTCAGTCACAAGTCAGTTATTCTTAGGCTCGAACTCAGCTAGTAGTAGAGTTTAATCGACATATCTGGTTCAAATAAAACGAGCTAAATCTTCGACTAAACTCAATTTCTGCTCTGACAAATTATGCCTAATAACTCCAGAAACTCGACCAAAGAGATTCTCTTGTCATCTCTTAGCGTACTGATTATTATTAGTTCTACTATGGTTGGTTTGACTATTTTATGGAAAGAATGTTCGCCGCTAATAACTAAAGATCTCATCTACCCTTCCGCTTGGCGATAGGTCACAAACCGATCTCGTTGACTTGCATTCATTCGATAGACATTACATTTTGTTTAAATATCGGATAAAAGATTTTTATTAATAGAACAAAAATCTGATAGTCGATCTAATTGCAGAGTAAATTTGCTCCTGAGAATATCGGTAACAACTATGCTAAAACGACTTTTTATCATCAAACTTGGTTTGCTCTTATCCTGCTTGTTACCGCTGCCAGTCTTAGCGCAAAGTACCGAGGGGATAAATATCTTTGGTGATAGCCTGGTAGATAATGGCAACGCTTTTAAAGCCACTGGGGGACTAGTTCCGCCCAGTCCGCCCTATTTTAACGGACGTTTTTCTAATGGCCCTGTTTGGGTCGAAGGTTTTTCTACCGAGTTGAAATTACCAGCCGGAACGACTAATAACTTCGCTGTAGGCGGAGCTACCAGCGGTACGGGCAATACAATTAATGTCGCACTTCCAGGTTTAACGACTCAACTCAATGGCTTTTTACTCCTTTCACCTACAGTCAATCCCAACCAATTATTTGTCATCTGGGCGGGTGCCAATGACTATCTCGGCGGCGGTATTACCAATCCAGCCACAGTAGTTGGCAATCTATCCACAGCTACTCAAAGGTTGGTGAATGCTGGAGCGCAACAAATAGTCGTCCCCAATCTCCCCGATTTAGGCAAGATTCCGGTTGGCTCGTCAGATCCAGTGCAAAGTGCCGGACTTTCCCAATTATCAGCAGCACACAATAGTGGCTTGAGGACATCCCTGCAAGTTCTGTCTCAACAGAATCCCAATCTATCGATCGTGCCGACTGATATGGCAGCATTATTTAATGCCGTTATCACCAACCCCGCTCGATTTGGCTTTACCAATGTTACTCAACCTTGCTTGAATACGACCACTGGGGCTGTTTGCGCTAGTCCCGATACAACCCTATTCTGGGATCCACTTCACCCCACTGCTGCGGGTCATAGACTGATCTCTGCCTATGCTTTAGATACTGTTACGGCGGGACGATCGATCGCCGCTCAGTCGGAAACTGCTTTGGGCAATGCCAACCGCCAAACCCGCGATATCAACGGTCGTTTACTCGCACTGCGAACTACCGCGCGTCCGATAAATGGACAGCTCGGTGTATTTGTCAATGGTGACACGAATTTTGGCGAGCGATCGACCACTACTACCAATACAGGTTATAAGATCGATACCAAAGGTTTTACAGTTGGTGCTGATTATCCAATTACTCAGAATCTCGCTGTAGGTTTAGCGGTGAGTTCTGCAAGTACTAATAACCAATTGAATGATAACCGAGGCAAGGTTGCAGTTAGCAGTACCTCTGTCTCTGTTTATGGCAACTATACTCAGGACAAATTCTACACCGATGCCCTGATTAATTATGGTTGGAACAGCTTTAATATCGACCGCAACATTCAGGTACCAGGTTTTACCACAGCCACTGCCAAACCCAATGGCAATCAACTATCATTGCGAATAAATAGTGGCTATGATTTCGGCTCCAATAATGGCTTATCATTTGGGCCAACAGCGGGAATTCGTTATGCCAAAGTCAATATCGATGGCTACACCGAGCAAAACGGTGATATCTTAAATCTCAAAGTCAATCCTCAAGATCTAGACTCGTTGATTTTTAATATTGGTGCCCAAGTATCTTATCCATTTAAAGCCTCTTTTGGGACGATCTCACCTTACTTTGCGGCTAACTTCGAGCATGAATTCGCTCAGAATGGTCGGCAGATCTCAACCGAACTCGTTACTCAGCCTGGTATCCCAATCCGCACGAAAATTGGTGCTAACGATCGAGATTTTATCCGCTTGAGTACTGGTTTTCAAACGGAGTTTACCAACAGTTTATTTCTCAATTTGGGTTATGAAACGATCGTCGGTAAAGATAACTTTAGCGATAATTATCTCAATGCCACAGTCCGCTATCAATTTTAATCGGACTACTCGATCGATCGTCGTCAAGATAAGATCGGTTTGATTCAGCTTCGAGCTAGCCGACCTCTGCTCGATTGCTCCAGAAGAATCAATTTATAATGAATTTGAGAACAAACGTGCTCAGATCCTGATGAAAAAGACTCCCGAACAAACGAGAGATATTATCCGCTGGGGACATCAACATCGCCGGATGCTCAGAGAAAAATATCGTCGTCAATTTGTCGCTTATAGTGCCACTCGGCTATTAGCAGCGGGGAGAGATTGGGATCTGGTAGAAGCCCTCGCCGACGCAGAGGGCGAACCCTATTTAGTCAAGTGGATTCCTGCCCAGACATCAGAATTCCAATTTTTTTGATTTAATATCGAGTCGATCCAAGCAGAGGAGCGGATTGAGTTTAAGTGGCGTGGCAACTTAGATCTGACGATCTATCGCAAGTCAGTCACAAGTTAGTCATTCGTAGTCCCGAACTTACATAGGAGTCGAGTTAGATGGATCTATGAGATTCAAGCCAGCAGCATTTGAGCTATGTCGTACACCATCATCGACGCGCTAGATCGAGTCATCCCATCATTGGCACAGCCGCTGCCGAGGAGCATCGTACCGACAGAGGAGACACTAAACAAATACACTAATTACCTCTGCGCTAGTCGCGGGAATTTTCCCCATCAAAAACTACTCATGCCAGACTATGAACTCACTTGGTCGATTTTAGAGCGCGATCGATCTCAATGTAGTCAGGAGGTAAGTGCGGTAATGGTGACAGTCTGGGAAGCCGCTGGAATTAATTGGCAGCAACGGGCAGTTATCAATCTCAAAGTGGCATCTAGAGAGCTGTGGACGCATCGCCAGCTCCGCCCGGATGGCAGCCTGCTGATGGGAATAATGCAGCACGATGATGGGTTTGGTTCGTCCCGTATTCTGCTGTCTGGCTATCTCCAACAGCATTTTCCCGATGGTTATTATGTGGCAATTCCCGATCGACGAATCGGCATTGTCACGCCGCGCAATCTCTCAGAGAGCGAACGGCAAGAGATTCAAAATTTGCTCCAATCCTATTACGATCGAGCCTCTGTGCCGATCGGTTTGCAGCTACTCGCCCCTGAAGATCTGCTGCCTCAACATTACTATTGGAAATAGCAATGAGATTATTAACTGTCAATCGCCGCATTCGCCGCTGGATGGGCTGGCTGGCTTTAATCTCGATCGCGAGTCTCCTTGTCATCCTGTGGCAACGCTTTACTACGCTCCAGCCAGTCGTCACAACGCCAGCACGGGTAGAAATAACTAAAACTGACGAACCGATCCAACCCATTCCGCAAGAAATCGTGACAGATAGACCGAAAGTTGCTTTGGGCGAGCAATTATTTCAAGACGTGCGCCTGTCTAAAAATAGCCAGAAATCTTGCCTGAGTTGTCACAGTTTTAGCTTGGGTGGCGCAGATCGGCTCGCACATTCGATCGGCATCGACGGAGCTACCACTAGAGTGAATACCCCGACGGTATTTAATGCGCGGTTTAACTTTCGATTTAATTGGGATGGGAAATTTACCAATCTTTTAGATCATCTCGATGCGCTGATGACTAACCCGCGCACGATGGGTACTCAATGGCCAACCGCAATTCGATTGCTCCAACAGGTGCCAGCATACGTGCGTGCTTTTAGTCAGATTTACCCTGATGGCGTAACTGCCACCAATATTAAAGATGCCCTCGTCGCTTATGAATTGTCGCTCAATACGCCAAATGCGCGGTTCGATCGCTTTTTGTTGGGCGATAAAACAGCATTAACAGCAACAGAGAAAGAGGGCTATCGGTTATTTAAAAATTATGGATGCGTTAGTTGTCATCAGGGCGTAAATATCGGCGGTAATATATTTCAACCCTTTGGTGTCATTGGCAACTATTTAATCGATCGCGGTCAGATTAAACCCGCAGATTTAGGACGTTTTAATGTTACTAAAAATGAACCAGATCGTTATGTTTTTCGGGTGCCGAGCCTACGGAATGTGGCTGTAACAGCACCTTACTTTCACGATGGCTCGGCGCAGACTTTGACTGAGGCGATCGAACAGATGACTAAATATCAACTCGGTCGTTCGCTAGCGAAAAAGCAAATCGAACTTATCGCTGAGTTCTTAGGTACGCTCACTGGGGAGTATCGAGGTAAGCCGTTATGAGAACAGCTTTTTACCAAAAAATTAGAACGGCGATCTCAAATAAACCGCGCCGAAAAAGAGATTATGCCCAGATGCTCCAAATACCGTTTTTTGCAGATCCCCGCCAAAAGGAAGAATAAGCAAATTTATAGCTGGGGACTACTCGATCTTTTGCCCCTCTGTCACCGTTGCTCTTGTCGCTTGAGCAATGATTTGACTGCGCGATCGGGTGATTTAGCCGCCCGTTCTAGCCATTGCGCGATTGCCTCTTCCACAAGAATCTCTTTATATGGGGCGTTACGTCTGCCCATCTCGATCTGTAACTGCAAATGGTATCGGTCTAAATCCGCTAGGACTGACGCATCCACCTGAAATGTAGCTTTCCGAATTGTTGGCTTGCTGACTTGTTGGCTTGCTGGCTTTTCAGGTTGTTGACTTGTTGACTTGTCTGATTTCAATTGATTACTTTCAACATCCAACTTGTTGACTTCCTGACTTGCTATGTTGTCAGGTTCTTGACTTGTTAATATTGAAGCTTCAACAAGCTGACTTGTTGGCTTGCTGACTTCCTCGGTTGCTGGGTTGTCGGAATTATTGTCTCGATTGGCTAACTCATTCTGACTTGTCAAATTGTCAACTTGTTGGCTTGCTATATTTTCAGCTTGCTGGATTGCTGACTTGTTGACTTGCTCGGAAGTTAGCTGGTCGTCTTGTTGTTCCTTCACTTCAGATGCTTGACTTGTTGACTTGTTGACTTGTTCGTATCCTGCAAGCACTCCATCTGTAGCTGTCAAAGGATTGCGGTCTGTAATTCTTGCTCGTTTGGTGGACATAATTATACCTCCACTCCCGATTCTAATAACTTGATAATTGCTAGATATGGTTCGATCAGTTTTGGATCTTGGGTATAGAGATGAATTGGTAATCCGGCCACATTCGATTCGGAGAATTTAATCGATTTGGGAATGGGAGCGAAAATCCGCACATCTTCGAGATCGGTAGTGAGGGCAGCGATAATATCCTGAGTCATCACTGTTTTTTTTTCGGCCATCGTTGGGAGTACTCCCAAGATCTTCAAGTTGGGGTTGAGGCGTTTTTTCACACTTTGAATCGTCTCTAGCAGGGCAGCTAAACCCTTGAGTGCGAAAAATTGACACTGTACCGGAATCAAGATCGCATCTGCTGTCGTCAGCGCATTGATCGTGAGTAATCCTAAGCTGGGAGGACAATCGATCAGGATATGTTGATATTTATCCTTGACTTCTTCTAGCGCGTCTCGCAGTAGATAGAAATTACCGACTTTAGACAGAATTTCGGGTTCGCCTTTAGCAAGATTGATATCTGCTGGCATCAGATCTACTCCCGACTTGGTTGCGACAATTACATCGGCTGCTGAGTTGCGTTCGGTAATGACTTCGTACATCGTAAGTTGGTTGTCGGCTAACTCTATTCCCAACCCAGTAGTTAAGTTGCCTTGGGGATCGAGATCGATGGCCAGAGTCGAGCCGCGTGCTGCCAATAATCCACCCAGTCCGATCGTGGTAGTAGTTTTAGCTACGCCACCTTTTTGATTCGCGAGTGCGACAATCATCGCTACCTCCTATATGACAAGCTGACTGGTTAACAAGTTAACTTGTTGGTTGCATTCTGTCAATTGGTATCTAATCAGGATTCCGTCGATATACTATCTAAATCGGTGCCAGCCTTTAAAGATGGTCGCTTAGTTTAACTAACCCTAAGATCGATCGAGTGGCAGCTTCCCCAAAATTGCAGACTAAGCTTCGAGCCAGAACTAGCTTAAATTTGCTGCTTCAAAACCATCAGACTCCACTTTGGCACATTAATACCTTGCAGTAATCCAGCCAGGGCAACCGCACATGTTTCTTAACAATTTCCACGATCTAAGAAGTGACTATGTTTAAGGCACTAAGCACAGTCTTGAGATAGTTGTCATTCCATCCAGCCTTGAGTCGTCTGGTTTTAACTCCTACTTTACTTTCTCGATCTCTGGAGAGTAAATTTATGCCAACATGACGAATAACTGCCAGATTTTCAGCACTGTATCCAGAGCAGCTTTGAGCGGTATCTTCAGCGAAACCCACATCTAAAATCCAATGGAGTTGGTTTTCAATACTCCAATGACTTCTAACAGCAGTGGCAAATCTTTGGACATCACTCTCAATACTAAGAATGTAATATCTTTGTTCGATACTAACTTTACCGTTCATCTCACGCTGTGATTCAACCATCCCAATACTTTTCAACCCCAACCACTTGTGGGCACCAATTAAATACTCTGTATTACCCATCGTCCAATAATGACGAGTTTCAATCCGCCCATGTCCTTCAGATACTGTTGAATGGAACTGATGCTCGATGTTTCTGAAGTTTTGTTTTCGCGCAGCAGTAAACAATTGAGCCACGTCATTGTGAAGATCTCCCTGATTGCCTTTGAGAGCTAAAACGTAATCAGCACCTTGTTCGATAATAACTTTGGCAATCTCAGTCTGACATCCCATGGCATCAATACTCACCAAGCAGCCTCGAATTGCCAGCATCTCCAATAGTGGCGGAATTGCGGTGATTTCATTTGATTTTTCACTTACCTTTGTCTGTCCGAGAACCAGATGTTGGGAAGCTGACCAGACACTTACCATGTGAATTAGACTACGGGAATTGCCAGCTTCTTTTGCCCCTCGGAGGGTTTTGCCATCAATGTTGAGTAGCTCTCCTGCTGTGACTTTTGCTACCGCTTCCATCCAGCCCATAAAGCACTTTTGCAATTCGGTTGGTTTGATTCTAGCTAAAACGCGGCTGAACGTATCTGGTGATGGAATTCCACTGGGTAGTTCTAGCCAGGTTTTTAACCAGTCTTGTTTCGTTCGACCATATTCGGCAATTGCTTCCCAATCATTAGCTCCACAGATTGTAGCACAGATGGTGATAATCAGAATGTCTATGAGTTTGTGTTCGATGCGGGATGAAGATCTTGGGTCTTTTAATGCACCGAAATGTGTCTCAATTAATGCGGCTGGGCTAGCTGCTGTAGTCATGGATATAAATCTCCCGCAATTCGTTGGCGGAGCCTCTCAGAATGAGAATCGATTCTCCTACTTCAACACATGCCCTATTTTCCGTCCGTTATTTGTTAAGAAACATGTGCGGATGCCCTGAGTCTATTTTTTTTCGATAGAGTCTTTTCTTAAAGAAATGGATTACTTTAGCAGTGAAGTCACGATCCTTGACTGAATAGGTTATAACTGCTCTTTTTTTTCTTACCCCAGCAATCAGCATCACTCGATCGCATAGTCTGTCGATCGAGTGATGCTCTCTTTTTATTACTACTTCTACCCGATCGAATGATGGAAATATATGAAATACTGCTACTCAGTAAAAAAGCGAAGATATCACTAGCCAACGTGAAATTATGACAGACACAAAAGTCTCCGAAGGCACCAAAGCATACTATGAACTATTCTATGCTCACAAAATGAAATCGGATATTCTGTACAATTCTCATGGACTCTCTAATGTGAGTTTCTCGGATTTAATGTCGGCAGAAGTTGAAGCGATGAAAAAGCTTGATACTTTTAATACTTTTGATACCAACTCTGATGAATATAAAATAGCTTGGCATAACACGCTCGAAATTCGAGATGAACAACGAAGATTCCACAAAAGTCTTTATTGGGCACAACATGCAAAAGGAATTACAATTCTCCCATCGGTTGACTATGTAGACCCGCTATTCTAATCCTCGAAAAAAGCAGCAGCCATATTATCAAAAGATTATAGATAACTTTAATATGCCCATAAATAGTCAAAAGTATATCAAAATACGGTGAAATAAGTGACAACTATTGATATTAGTAAAGTAGCAATATAGAATACTGCTACGCAGTAATAATATGTTGTATAAAATAATTGTCATGGGAAAAGGTAGTCCTCCGCCACTTTGGAATTCAGAATTGGAAACTGTGCTTAGTAAACCAGTGCAACATGTATGGCTTGTCCAACGGCAAGGTCATACTGAAGGCATTTTTGACAGCCTAACTGCTGTCAAAAATGCCTTCAGTATAGATTGGCAACAAAATCGTGGTTGTCTCTTGAATTACTTTGCACACGATAATGAAGACTACTGGACAGCAAGTTTCATTGCCGTTCAGACTCTAGCTCAATAGATAATCAAAAGAAAGACTCCAGCAATTAAGTTGGAGTCTTTCTTTTGATTTAGCAAAATTGTCAATTATAACATTCACTTGGAATTCATCAAGTTATTAGAATCTATTTTTTTGCTCAATCGAGTCTTTTCTTAAAGGAATGAATTACTTTAGCAGTAAAATCATGATCCTTGACGGAATAGGTTATAACTACTCTTTTTTTTTACCCCGCAATCATCGTCACTCGATCGACAGGCTATGCGATCGAACGTTGCTCTTTTTTTTTATCACTTACGATCTCGTGGGGATTCGATCGCATCAAACACTCCAACCCGTCACAATCTAGCTACGACAATACTCAATCTGAAATAGATCGATCGCAGAGAACTAGATATTTTCTAGAAAACAATGCCTACTTCAGCCATTTTGATACTACTTTAGCTAAATACTTGTAGCGTATCTTAGAATAACGTTATTCCCAGCTATATCATGATTGGCGATCGAGTTATTCTAAGTAAGGTCATCAATGACTATCTATTAAAGTCTACTGATACTGCAATAGATAGTCCTACTATCTACATTACATTGCAACATTTGTTGGAATTACATATTCCAAGTCGCTTAAAGGCAGACATCATCAAAGATGCCATGATTGTAGATTTTAGAGAGGAAGTTACTCACGGAAAGAACAGCAAGTAATCTAATATTACTACGAGATGGAAAAGAGAGCCTTAACTTAATATATAGTTAAGGCTCTCTTTTTTTTAAGCTTAGTCAACAAAAGACAATACCCTTTACTTGATTATCTCCACACTCAGCAAATGTTGTTTTGATGCTAGGTATTCCTCGTCTGACATTTGTGATTCGTCATCATCCTCATCATCGTCCTCATCCTCTTCATCTTCCTCTTCGTCATACTCATCTTCTTCCTCAGCTTTTTTAGCGATCGGTATTTCCTGTACTGCAATCACCGAAGATTGTGACGGAATTGCAGGAGAAGCAATTACTACTCCGTTCTCATTCTGAGCCGTTACCCCAACGATATTAGTTGCAGATGAATATTGAATTGCTGGCAAAAGTCCGAAGCAACTCAACATATCTGGAGTAATATTGATATCTCTGCAAGCTTTGATCAAATTGACTTTATAAGCCGATTGAGCTGCATCGTTAGATAAAGATTCAATCAAAGCAAGTAATACTTCCTGGTCTGTTTTAGTAGGATCTAGACATAATGCGATCGGATAATGTCGATCGATCGCACAATCAAGGAAATGCTGAGAGATGCTACCTCTTTTAGTCTTCAAATAAACTTCTGTCCCAACTATCTTTTCACAGTTACTATAAATTGAAAGGTGAAAATTATATTTACTAGCAGCCATATTATCAAAATTGTAGATAGCTTTAGTATGTCCATGAATTTCTGAATATATATCAAATTACGGTAAAATTAGTGATAGTTATTTATATTGGTGAAATAGAAATATGGAATACTGCTCCGCAGCAATGATACGTTGTATTTAAAATAATTGTCATGGGAAAAGGTAGTCCTCCGCCACTTTGGAATTCAGAATTG
>ENA-OFCD01000409-OFCD01000409.1-metagenomes-genome-assembly--contig:-NODE-409-length-27693-cov-3.005065_pt1 | contig 27693 bp, 18 predicted proteins | sample MGYA00153392_OFCD01 | MGnify analysis MGYA00153392
TATTTTAAATTTATAATTAAAGCTTATGCCTTACCAACTAACCGTTAATGGCAAAACCCATACCGTTGATGTTGATCCACAGATGCCGCTTCTTTGGGTGATTCGCGATTTTATAGGATTGAAAGGTACAAAATTTGGCTGTGGCATCGCACAATGTGGTGCGTGTACGGTTCATTTAGATGGTGTACCGATTCGCTCATGCAGTTTAGCAGTTTCGGATGCGGACGGAACAAAAATTACAACTATTGAAGGTGTAGGTAGCGTTGAACTTAATGCCATTCAGAAAGCGTGGATTGAATTGCAAGTGCCGCAGTGCGGTTACTGCCAATCGGGACAAATTATGTCTGCAACGGCACTGCTAAAAAATAATCCGAAACCGACCGATGCAGATATTGACGCAGCAATGCAAGGAAATATTTGTCGCTGCGGCACTTATCAAAGAATTAGAGAAGCCATTCATTTAGCTGCGAATAATAAAGAGCAAAAGGCTAAAGTCAAATAACAAAAGGCAAATGTTAAACTATTATCTTCAAGAAGAAAGTTTTAAGATCATTTGACATTTGATTTTTGCCATTTGCTATTTGTCTTTTGTAATTTTCAAAAAATAACTATCAACTATAATGATAAAACGCCGAGAATTTTTTCGTTTAGCAGGCATCACGGGTGCTGGACTTGTTTTAGGATTTCGTGCTTTTGCCGAAGGTGATAGCCTTGTGCCTATATTAGAAAATCTTTCTGATGTCAGCGAGGCTTTTGATGTTACACCTTTTGTTAACATCGAAAAATCGGGCTTGATTACAATAATGAACCCACGACCAGAAATGGGTCAAGGTACATTTCAATCCCTACCCGCTATTATAGCTGAAGAATTGGAAGTATCTCTCGATAAAATTAGGATTAAACCTACTTCTGGGGAGTCTTTTTTTGGTGCGCAAACGTCTGGCGGATCGAGTTCGGTGAGAGCAAATTACAATGCGCTTAGAAAAACGGGTGCTTCTGCGCGCGAAATGCTCGTAAAAGCAGCGAGCCAAACTTGGAATGTACCAGAAGCGGAATGCATGGCGCAGGAAGGTTTTATTTTCCACAAAGCATCTGGCAAAAGTGCTGCTTACGGCGATTTAGTAGAAGTGGCTTCGAAATTACCAGTTCCACAAAATCCGACGCTTAAAAACCCCGCCGATTTTAAAATTCTCGGTAAAAAAAGTGCGCGCCCCGATATTCCGTTGAAAGTAAATGGCACGGCAGTTTTTGGAATTGATGCCGATGTGCCGAATATGGTGTATGCTTCTGTTGAGCGTTCGCCGATTATAGGAAGTAAACTCATTAGCTTCGACGATAGCGCGGCACTAAAAGTTGCGGGTGTTCTAAAAGTAGTTCGTTCGGAACGTATTCTTGGTAAATTTAAAATTGAGGGCGTAGCGGTTATAGCTGAAAACTATTGGGCAGCTTTGCAAGGTAGAAAAGCGTTGAAAATAGTATGGGACAATGAAGGTAAAGAAAATTTTAACTCGAAGGACTTTAATCAAAATTTGCGTGAATTGGCTAAACAGGAAGGTGTAATAGACAAAAGCGTGGGCGATTTTGATAAAGTATTTGCCGCTTCAAATAAAAAAGTAGTAGCCTTTTATGAAACGCCTATTGTTTCGCATTCTACGATGGAACCCATGAATTGCACTGTGAATTGGTTGGACGAGGCAAAATGCGAATTGTGGGTTTCAACGCAAGGACCAGACCGAATTAAAGGGGATATTTCAAAAATTTTTAGCATTCCTAAAGATAACGTCAAAGTGAATGTGTTATTCAATGGTGGAGGTTTTGGAAGAAGATTGAGTGCGGATTTTGCTAACGAGGCAGTTTTTATTGCTAAACAAATTTCTAAACCCGTTAAAGTTATCTGGACGCGCGAAGACGATACCCAAATGGGTCCGTTCCGACCGATGACCTTTTCAGCCTTCAAAGGTGCGATCTCCGAGGACGGTAAAGTGAGTGCGTTTCAACATAAAGTTATTTCGCCCACATTGAACAGTTTCCAAAAAGGAGATTATGACAAAACTAAAGTGGATAAAACGATGGTGGAGGGAATTAGTGAACAGAAATATGAATTTCCGAACATGAAAAATACTTTTGTGTACGCCGAATCGTATATTCCATTCTCTGCTTGGCGTTCGGTAACGAGTTCTACCTTAGCCTTTTCGCAAGAATGTTTTTTAGATGAGTTGGCGCATTCCGCTCAAAAAGATCCATTGCAGTTTCGATTAGATTTAATGACAACTCCATCGGATGCTAAAAAAGTTTTACAAAAATTGCGCGAATTTTCCGAATGGGATAAAAAATTACCGAAAAATTGGGGACGTGGTGTCGCACAATGGGAATTTTTTGCTGGACTTGCAGCGATGGTAATAGAAGTATCTAAAGTATCAAAAACGTCTGTAAAAGTAGAAAAAGTATATTGCGTGATTGATTTAGGTACGGTCGTGAATCCCGATAACGTGAAAGCGCAAGTTGAAGGTGCTGTTGTGATGGGTTTAACGGCAGCTATAAAAGATGGAATTACTTTCGAGAAAGGTCAGACAGTGCAGAAAAATTTTAACACTAATCGAATGTTGCGCATCAATGAGATGCCGAAAGTAGAAACTTTAATTCTTGCCGATGGCGGCGATACAATTAAAGGTGTCGGTGAACCAGGTTTACCACCCGTGGCACCTGCGCTTGCAAATGCAATTTTTTCTGCACTCGGTAAACGTGTGCGTACTTTGCCGATAGATTTAGAAAATATTGTTTAATATATTTTGTTAATCGGAAGGCAAAAAAAAATGAGGGCACATATTTGTGCCCTTCGATTTTAAAAAATTTTAAAACTATTAATTGTTAAAAGATATCATAGTAGCCTACGACAATTGCTGCGCAGCTGGAATTAAAACAGCACTCGTTACTGTTGTACATGTTGTAGGTTCATCTTATCGAGGACCAGGCGCTCGGATGTTGATTGACGCGCGTGGCAATTTAACGGATGCCATTAGCGGTGGATGTTTGGAAGGCGACGCCCTGCGCAAAGCACTTAACGCAATTTCGCAAAATAAAAACCGACTTGTCACTTACGATACTAATAATGAAGACGATGCCGCCTTTGGTGTGCAACTCGGTTGCGCAGGCATCATTCAAGTTTTGTTTGAACCCATTGATGTGGTAGATGGCAATAATCCGATGGAGCTTCTCAGAAAAATTATTTCTGAGAGAAAAGAAGTAGTGTTGATGACTTTTTTCAATGCAGAAAATAAAAATGCCATTCAACTCGGAACGCGCATTTTAGTAAAAGGCAAAGAGCAAAAGACAAAAGACAATAAACAAGAAGCAAAGGGCACAGAGCAAAAGGAAAAAGATAATGAGCAATATTTCCCTTTCGATTCTTCATTGTTGCATGATTATGCAATTGATGTTCTGCTTAAAAAAAAATCGTTTTTTAAAACATTAGAACTTGAAAGCATTCATGTCATCGTTTTCTTCGAGTTTATTCCGCCACCTATCGCACTAAATATTGTTGGTGCTGGAAATGATGCCATACCGTTAGTGCAGATGGCAGAAATTTTGGGTTGGGATGTGCAAATTATAGACGGACGTAGCACCCACGCAAAGGCGGAGCGATTTGCTTCAACCTGTGCGATTAACGTTGTCGGTTTCCAAAATCTACACCATTTAAATCTTCACATTGATGACCAAACAGCTTTTGTTTTAATGACGCACAATTACAATTACGACTTAGCGATGCTGCGCCTCTTGCTAACAAAAAAAGTGATATACATAGGAGTTTTAGGACCGAAAAAAAAATTAGATCTCATATTAGAAGCATTGAAAAGTGAAGGCATTGAATTGACAAGCGCACAACGAAAATCTATTTACAGTCCAGTTGGATTGGATATCGGTGCCGAAACACCGGAAGACATCGCATTGAGTATTGTTTCGGAAATAAAAGCAGTTTTTTCTAAAAATAAAAGCGGATTTTTGAAAAATAAAAATAAACCGATACATGAAAGAGCTATTAGCAACGAGATTTCAATTTTTAGCCCTTCTTGCGATTAAATGCTTAACTCTAAAATGAATAACTATGCCGTCATTATTCTCGCGGCGGGTCAATCAAAAAGATTAGGTCGCGCTAAACAACTTGTTCCGTACAAAGGTAAAACGTTATTAAATCGCGCCATTGAAACAGCATTTGAAACCAAAATAGAAAACATTTTTGTTGTAATGGGTGCGCATTTTGAAGAAATAAAAGCATCGGTTGCGAACAAAAATATTTTTATTTTAAAAAATGAAAACTTTGAGCAAGGTATGGCGTCGTCTATTCAATGCGGATTAAGGCACATAATATCCCTAACGCCACACATTGAAAACGTGATTTTTATGGTGTGCGATCAACCTTTTGTGGATTCGGATTTGCTTCTCAACTTAATAGCCGTTCATAAAAAATCGGATTTGCCAATTGTCGCGAGCCAATACAACGAAGTTTTAGGCACACCTGCACTTTTTAATCAGTCATTTTTCAATCAGCTTTTAAACCTTAAAGGCGATGCCGGCGCCGGTAAATTAATAAAACAAAATCTTAAACAAGTCGCGGTCGTACCTTTTGAAAATGGATTTCTCGATATAGATACTCAAGAGGATATAAAATTTTTATTGTAAAAACCGACTCATAAAATGTTACTGGCTTATTGCAATTACAATAGCTGAAAGAAATTTTAAAATAGTGAATGGAGTAGAAGTACTTGAAGATTTGTTTGAGAAAGTTAGCATTGATTATTTAAATCCTGATAGAAAGAGCGTGGTATAAAATAACTAAAATTGGTTCTTACATAATTGCATAACATTTGAAAGCGCATTATACATTTTTTTTAAATCGTTAATATCGAAACGATTGGTATAAAAACAAAACTGTTCGTTAGATAATTGCGCAAACTCCCACGTTTCACCGTTAGAAACAATGCCATAAATAGTCAACTCTAAATTTTTATTAATTTTTTGCATCGCATACATTTCTACACCACATTGCGACCAACCGCCAGCAAAATCATCTTTTTTAGCTTCTACTACTGCTATACATGGTACTTCAAAAACTATTTTACCTAAGTCTGATCGCTTAGAAATTAAATAATCTGGAATTCCCGATAAAAACGTATCGTACTCAATCGGTTTATGACTCTATAAAGAAAAAATATCTACATACGGCATCCAAACACTTCGGAGAATAGGGTATATTAAATTTTCACAAATAGAAGCCTCAGAAACATCATAAGCAATATTTTTGAGTGTGAAGTTTAAGTCTGTCACCAAATGTTTTGGGACTTTGATTTGAGATTGAATTTTGAAATTGTCTTCGATGTATTTAATATTGTAAGTCTTTAAAACATCGCCCAAAGACTTAAATTGAGTGAAAGGCATAGTTTTAAAATTATAATTTTTGCAAAAACACACACAATCTTACAACTAATTCAACTGATACGCAATACCCATTTTATCAATCGCTTGTACAAATTCGTCGTTGACGTTTACTTTTTTAGTTTTCGAGAGCAGTTCTAAAGTTTGGCGATTGACGGGATCAATAATGTGTGCTTTAAAAGTATGACTACCGATATTCATGGCGCACAGATCCTCCAAACTAATAATCATATCTTCCGAAATATCAGTTAGTGGAATGGTGAGCGTAATACTTTTTGTGCGTTCGCTCGCAATAGATTCCAAGAGTCGGACTTCTTTTATTTTTAATTCTGCTTCGTTCAAATAGGTACTCATGCGCATTTCTCCATCAATAAAAACGGAATAGCCAGGCGTGAGCAGCGCACCGAATCGCGCATAGTCTTCATTAAAAAGTTTAAACTCGTAACTGCCTGAATAATCCTGAATGGTAAAAATTCCCCACGGAATTCCTTTTTTATTGACGCGCGTGGTTAAGTCGGCAACGAAGGCGGCGATTAAAACTTTTTTACCCGTGCTACTCGCTATTTTATCGAGCGTAGTGTTGGCGTAATTCATCTGTAGTTTATAATCATCGAGCGGATGACCTGACAGATAAATACCGATACACTCTTTTTCGTAGTTTAATTTTTGAATCAAACTCCATTCGCTGGAGTGGGGTATTTTAGGTTTTTGATAACTATCCGACGGTGTTTCACCAAATAGAGATGTGGCTGCTGAATCAATTTGTTGCTGATAACTCGCGCCATGCTTTAATAAATGCTCGATGAAGTTTTCATATTTATCGGAAGGTGTGAAAAACGTGGCGCGCGGAATATCGAACGAATCGAACGCACCCGCTTTAACCAAACTTTCCATCACGCGTTTGCTGATGGTGCGTAAATTCAAACGCTGTACGAAATCGAAAACATCTTCGTATGGTTTATCTTTTGTAGAGTCACCAGGTATAGTGGCTCTACATTGTACAATTTCATTTACCACGTTTTCACCAACGCCTTTAATGGCAGAAAGAGCGAAACGAATATCGCCTTTTTTATTGACAGCAAATTTCAAATCGCTCTCATTCACGTCTGGACCTTTTACCGCAAGACCCATATTTTTACACTCTTCCATGAATAGTGTAATTTTATCCATGTTAGAAATATTGTTCGATAGGACCGCTGCCATGTATTCCGATGGATAATTCGCTTTTAAGTAAGCAGTTTGATACGCCACAATCGCATAGCATGTAGAGTGCGATTTATTAAAAGCGTATTGCGCGAATGCTTCCCAATCACGCCAAATTTTTTCGCATGCTTCAACAATATGACCATTTTTTTCGCAACCCGAAAGAAATTGTGTTTTCATCTTATTCAAAACAGCAATTTGCTTTTTTCCCATCGCTTTCCGCAAAACGTCGGCATCGCCTTTGCTAAAATTTGCCAATTTCTGACTGAGAAGCATCACTTGTTCTTGATAGACGGTGATACCATAAGTTTCAGAAAGATATTCTTCCATCGCAGGCAAATCGTATGAAACTTGTTGCTTACCATTTTTGCGCGCAATAAAATCGGGAATATACTGAATCGGACCAGGACGATATAGCGCGTTCATTGCTATCAAATCTTCAATGCGGTCAGGTTTTAATTCTTTCAAATATTTTTGCATACCCGCACTTTCAAACTGAAAAGTACCGTTGGTTTCGCCGCGTTGATAAAGTTGGTATGTTTTAGCATCATTGAGCGGAATATTATCAATGTCTATATCGCGCCCATGATTAGTTTTTATAAGTGCGAGTGCATCGCGAATAATTGTAAGGGTTTTTAGTCCTAAAAAATCCATTTTAATTACACCAGCATCCTCAATTGAATTACCTTCAAACTGTGTAATGAGGAGTTCGACATCTTTGTTGGCGTAAACGGGAATAATATCCGTCAAATCGCTCGGCGCAATAATAATTCCTGCCGCGTGAATACCCGTTCCGCGCACAGAGCCTTCGAGTCGCATAGCTTCTTGTAAAACTGTTGCGCGCAAATCATTTTTCAAAGCTAAAATATCGCGCAATGCTTGCGCATTATCCATTTCTTCACTCGAATAATTTTCTTTTTCCGAAAGCGAACCTTCGCCCGTGAAAGGCGCTGTTAAAATGCGATTCAAATTTGCGCCAGGTCTATCCGAAACAAGTTTAGCAAGCGCGTTCGATTCGTTCAGTGGTAAATCCATAACGCGCGCCACATCTTTAATAGACATTTTTGCTGCCATCGTGCCATACGTTACAATGTGCGCTACTTGCTGTTTGCCATATTTTTGCACTACGTAATCAATCACTTTTTGCCGACCTTCATCGTCAAAATCAGTATCTATATCGGGCATAGATTTTCTATCTGGATTCAAAAACCGCTCGAATAGTAAATTGTATTTTATCGGATCAATGTTTGTGATACCGATGCAATACGCCACTGCTGAACCTGCCGCCGAACCACGGCCCGGACCAATCAGTACGCCAAGTTCTTTACCTGCTTTAATAAAATCAGCAACAATGAGGAAGTAACCTGCAAAACCCATCGTCTTGACGGTAAATAATTCAAAATCGAGTCGCTCTTGTACTTCTTGCGAAATTTCTTTGTAACGTTCTTTCGCACCTTCATACGTGATGTGACGCAAATAATCGTCCTGATTATTAAACTGCGTGGGAATTACGAAATTGGGTAAGAGAATATCTTTCTTTAGCGAATACTGGTCGCACTTGCCAACTATTTCATTTGTATTGTCGAGTGCTTGCGGTAAATCTTTAAACGTGTGCGACATCTCTGCCGTTGTTTTAAAGAAAAATTCATCATTCGGAAATGCGAAGCGCGTATTTTTTTTAATTGTATCGTCGTCCGAAAAATCCTCGTTTTTCGGCGTTGCTTGTTTTTCGCCTGTGTTTAAACAGAGTAAAATATCGTGCGCGTTCGCATCGTCGCGCTCCACGTAGTGCGAATCATTCGAGGCAATCACTTTTACGTTGTACTCAACAGCAAATCGCAACAAAACTTCGTTCACTTTATCTTGGTCGGGAATTTTATGTCGTTGAAGTTCGATATAATAATCGTCACCAAAAATATTAAGCCACCATTCAAACTCTTTGCGCGCTGCTGCTTCGCCGTTTTTTAAAATCATTTGCGGCACTGATGCACCGATGCAACACGTGGTCGCTATTAAATTTTCGTGATACCGCTCAACTAATTCTTTATCTATACGCGGATATTTAGAATACAAACCTTCCGTGAAACCGATCGAACACAGTTTGGTTAAATTTTTATATCCTTCGGCATTTTTCGCCAAAAACAATTGATGTCGGCGATTATCTTTTTTCTCTTTCGTGAAAGCCCGCACGTGTCTATCATCCACCAAATAAAATTCGCAACCGACAATCGGTTTAACTTTGTTACCTTGCTTTGCTGCTTCCGCAACAAATTCAAAAACGCCAAACATATTGCCGTGATCGGTAATCGCCACAGCGGGCATATTATCGGCAGCAGCTTTTTTAAACAACTTCGATATACTCGCTGCGCCATCTAAAAGCGAATATTGCGTGTGGCAATGTAAGTGCGAAAAATTCATAACCCTGCGTTTTTGTAGAAGTACAAATATACTACTAAAACAGTTTGTTTAATTATTTTTCAACAACTGATGGAATAAATATCTGGCTTTCGGGCAAAATGAAATTAAAGAAAGTAGTTCTTAAAACTTTGTAAGGGAGTTTTGTGAATCTTTGTTTCTTTGTGAACTAATAGCTAAAATGTGGTTAATTTTTGTCGCTATAGCTCTTGAAATAAATTTTTAAATGAACAACGTCGTAGATTCCATCCACATACATTTCAGCGCAAATAATTTGTATGCGCTCAATGTGTGCTTAGCGCTTTTAATGTTCAGCATTGCGTTGGAAATTAAATTTGACAATTTTAAAATCATTGCCCAGCAACCAAAAGCTGTTCTCATCGGTATGATTTCGCAGCTTATTATTGCGCCATTATTTACGCTGCTATTAATTTTTATTTTCCAGCCTGCGCCGTCGGTTGCTTTAGGAATGATTGCCATTAGCGCTTGTCCTGGTGGAAATAATTCCATTTTCTGTACACACCTCGCCAATGGAAATACAGCACTTTCAGTTACCACCACAACGATTTCAGTTTTAGCAAGTACGTTTACGTTGCCCTTTTATTTATTTTTGGGTGCGCAAATTACAAGCATTAATAAAAATATGCCTGGTGTTATTCAGTTGAACTACTCGGATGTTTTTTCAATCGTTTTCGGACTTATTGTTTTGCCGCTGTGTGTCGGAATGTTTGTCAGTAGTTTAAAATCGGCGTTGGTTCAAAAATTAGTAAAACCTTTTAAAATAATTTCGCAGCTACTTTTCTTTTCGCTTATTATTGGTGGCGTAATTTCCAATTTTGAAAACTTAAAAAACTATTTGCAATACGTATTCATCATTGTTGCTATCCTCAACGCGACGATGCTCTGCACTGGTTATTTTTTCGCTAAATTAAATAAATTGTCTGAAAGTGATGCGCGCGCATTAGCTTTTGAAACGGGCATTCACAACGTTACGATTGCATTAATTATTATTTTTAATTTTTTCAACGGACTGGGTGGAATGGCTTTAATTGCCGCTTGGTATGGTATCTGGGATTTACTCACAGGTTTTGTTATGGCTACAATTTGGCAAAAAAAACGAGCGTTTATTAAATTTTTGTAAATTATTTAGCTAATCTTTAGAAAATTATAAACATAAATGTTATGTTTGATCATTATTTAACTTAAAATTCAAACACTAAATCGTAATTACAATGGGAATCAACTTATTGGATATGGTCAAGCAGCAAGTCATGGGAAGTGTAGCTGAAAAAGCGGCTTCACTTTTAGGCGAAAGCCCCGCTGCAACAAGTAAAGCCCTCAGTGCTGCATTACCAGCAGTATTAGGCGGCGTTGCTAATCAAGGTACAACCATTAGCGGTGCCGAAAATTTATTAAAAATGTTTAGCGGTGGTCAACACGATGGCAGTATTTTAGATTCTGTCGGATCACTTTTGGGCGGTGGCTCTGCTACGCAAGGTTTAATGAGTGCAGGTAGTGGTATTGTAAGTTCACTTTTTGGAAATAAAGTAGGCGGTATTACAGACTTCTTAGCTTCGCACGCAGGCATTAAAAGTAGCTCAGCATCATCTTTGATGAGTTTAGCTGCACCGTTAATTATGGGTTCAATTGGTAAACAAATGGGTGGCGGTTCTTCAGTGTCGTCATTGATGAGTTTATTGAGCAGCCAAGTTCCTAATATCGCAGCAGCTTTACCAGCAGGTATGGGTAGTGTTTTAGGTCTTTCTAACTTAAATTTATCTACACCACCTTTGATGGATAAAGTTAAGGCGATGGAACAACAAGTTGTGCAAGAAGCATCTGGCTTTAACTTCAGCAAAATTTTGCCTTGGTTGTTATTAGGCTTAGGTGCGTTATTAGCATTTTACTTTTTCAGATCGTGCAATTCTAAACCAGAAGTTCCGATGGTCACAGCACCCGTTGAAGCGCCAAAAATGGAGGTACCCAAAGTAGTGGTAAAAGATAAAAAAATATTGAAATTACCGAACGGCGATATTGAAGTAGAGACTGGAACTTTTTTAGATAAACTCTATGACGAAGTGACTGATAATACATTAGATCCAACAAAAGGTTTCGCTTTTGATCATTTGAATTTTGCCACAGGTTCTGCAACTATTTCAGAAGATTCTAAAGGACAACTTAATGATTTAGCAAAAATTATGATGGCTTTTCCAAAAGTTGGTATCAGCGTTGATGGACATACAGACAATGTAGGCGATGCAGCAGCGAATTTAAAACTTTCCAAAGAGCGCGCATTAGCTGTCGAGAAATATTTAATCGCTAAAGGTGTTGCTGACGCACGTATTTTACCGGAAGGTCTTGGTTCAACTAAACCTGTTGGCGATAACACAACAGAGGCTGGTAGATTGGCAAACCGTCGCACAGAAGTATTGGTGACTAGGAAATAATTTAAGTTTTTATAAAAATATTTCCAAAAAGGCTGTCGTAAAAAGCAGCCTTTTTGTTTTCGTTTTACGTTTTTTTATAAAAGCACTATGCAATTTATAGGTTTCATTTTTTTTAGGTTGGCGTTAGTCATTTTCTATCTCATCCCATTTCCTATTTTGTATAAACTATCGGATGGCGTGGCGTGGCTTTTGCGCGTTGTTATAAAATATAGAATTAAAGTGATGCAAGCCAATTTAGAAAAAGCATTCCCTGAAAAAACAGAATCGGAAAGAGCAATCATCTTAATAGACTCCTATAAAAATTTGGCAGACATTTTTTTAGAAAGTCTGAAAGGAATGACCATGAATTGGAATAGACCCAACGAAAGATATGTTTTCTCGAATCCTGAAATTCTTAAACCCTACACACAAAAAAATTTAGCTACCATACACATTGCCACGCACTGCGGTAATTGGGAATGGGCGACTTACAGTTATCCCTTATTTTTTAAAGAACGCATTGTAGCTTTTTATAAACCACTTTCAAATAAATTGATGGATGCGTTTGTGTTAAAAAAACGTAGTTCTACGCGCCTCATATTAGCAGATATTAAATTTACGCCACAACATTTTACAAATAATTTGGCACAAGGTAACGATGTTGCTTTTGTCTTAGCGAGTGATCAAAGCCCGACATCTAAAAAATCTATTTGGCTCAATTTTTTTGATATTGAAACGGCTTTTTTACGTGGCGCGCAACTCTATGCTTTGAAATATAATTTACCGGTTTTCTACCTCAGCACAAAACGTTTAAAACGCGGCTGGTATGCGCTTTCACTCGAACTTATAACCGAAAATGCAAACAATGAGCCTGAAAATTTTGTTACAAAGAAATATGTTGAATTTCTTGAGCGCGATATACGCAACGCGCCGAGCGATTGGCTTTGGACGCACAAGCGATGGAAGTTGACAAAATAAAAAAAAATACCCTGAAAGAACTAATTTTGCAAATTGTCGAAAAAAAAACTTGTTAAAGTTGTAAAATTTAAATATTTTTGTGCTTCTTCTCAACTACCGATATAAAAGCTCATTCGAGTTTAAAATTTAAGGCACGAGTTTTGTGTCCTTTAGCTTAATAATTATTTTTTCAAGAACATCTATTTTAACTAATTCAATTCCATGAGAGCTATTTTACATAATTTCAAAGCTATACTTTGTCTGGCGGTAGTTCTGTTTTTTGCACAATGCAAAAACGATTCGTCGATTGTTGCACCTATTGCAACAACCACCTCAAATCTCGTAAAAAATAACACGAGTGATGTTGTTATTGAGTGGCAAAACCTTTTTCTAGAAGTCGAGCGTTACGCTGCCGTTTACCGCCCTTGTCCTGCTGCGCGTATGTTAGGCTATGTTGGTTTAGCCGCTTACGAATCTACCGTATCTGGTATGCCTAATTATCAATCTTTAAATATTCCAGCTGTTGATAATACCAAAGTTTACGACTATCCAACTGTATTAAATGCAGTGTATGGTACACTCTATAAAAAATTCTTTGCTAACGTTCAAGCTACTGATATTTTGAAAATTACTTCACTTCAAAGTAGTTTGGATGTTCAATATGCGAGTAAAATAGCGTCGGATGTTTTTAAACGTTCACAGGATTATGGTACAGCAGTTGGATTGGCTGTTTGGGATTTTTCTGCAACGGATACTTACGGCCATGACGCTTATTTAACGCCGCGACCTACCTCTTTCACACCACCGGCTGGTGTGGGTAAATGGATACCAACGCCTCCAGGCAATCAAGCGGCAATGTTTCCTTATTGGGGTAAAGTTCGTGTGTTTGCCCTTCAAGATGCGGATAAATTAGCTAAACCACCGATTGCATATTCTGAAGACAAAAATTCGGCGTATTATGCGCAAGGTTTAGAAGTATATTCATTAACGCGTCCACAAACAACAGAAGGGCAATGGATTGCTGAGTTTTGGAGCGATGACGTTTTAGGTTTTACTTTCAGTCCACCGAGTCGTTGGATTGCAATAACTACTCAAACTTTAATTCAATCAAAATCTAATTTAGAAACATCCGTGATCGCCTCTTTAAAAGTAGGGATGGCTCTAAACGATGCTGCCGTAGCTTGTTGGAACTCAAAATTTTACTATAATATTCAACGTCCCATAACTTACATAAATAAATTTATGGACCCAAGTTACACCATTTTACAAAACACAAGTACAGGCTTCTTAACGTCAACCCCGTCTTTCGCAGCTTATCCAAGTGGTCACGCTACTTTTGGTGCAGCCGCAGCAGAAGCGTTAGTAAGTGTTTTTGGTGCTGATTATTCTTTAACGGATAGATGTCACGAAAATAGAACGGATTTTACGGGTAGCAAGCCACGTACGTTCAATTCATTTTACGATATGGCTGTTGAAAATGCTGTCTCTCGTTTATACCTTGGCGTACACTGGCGCATGGATGCCGATGAAGGTTTACGTTTAGGGTATCAAGCTGGCAGAAGAGTAAACGCTTTACCGATTAAGAAATAGTTTTAAATCGCAAAAGGGAAATAACAAAAGGCAAAAATTAAAACTAATTAGAAGTTTAAATTTTGCCTTTTGCTATTTCCCTTTTGCTCAAAGCTAATAAAGTGTCCCGCAAAAAATATCATTGTAAAAAAAAGCAGGCACGCCCGTAAATTGGTTGCCGAGTTTTAAGGCATCGGGTTTTGGCAAAAAATAGACGTTGCGGATGTAACGGTAAATAAATTTATAAATATCCGAGTCTTCCGTTATTGTGCCGCTGATGTGCAAGGGTACGGTGGAAGGATTCAATTTAAACTGCTTGTAAATAAGTAAAGTATAGTAAATTACGTCTTGCGGTGCTGAGAATTTAAAATTATTGCTAAAAACGAATTGGTTGCCTTCGAAGAAAAAAATTTGTAAGTAACCATCTCGGAAATTTATACACACAGTTCTATCGGTGCTATTAGGGCCTATCAATAATTTTTTTTGTGATAGTAGAAACCCTGCCTGCGTCGTTATACTATTTAATATTTTTGCTGATGGAAATGCTTCATTTATTTTATTATACAGTACTCTTTCGATTGGGTACACCAAAACGGCATCGGTGTTGGCGATATTTTCTGACAGAAATATATTCTCCTGTGGGACAATATCATTAATATTTTTAAAATAGAGTTGTTTTTGTGACGCGTCAAAAAATTTGGTGGGTACACACGTGTAGTGAACTGTATCAACTATAATGCGCTTAGTCCTGAATATTTTTTTCAGATAGCTATCGTCCGCTAAAGTGCTATCTAATGCTTTATCAATCGAAAAATTTTTATTGTGATCGAAATGAAAAGACCGCAAAACTAAAACTTGATTCGCCTCGTCAACAATATTATAATACACACTATCGAAACCCAATAGCACCGTCAGCGCATACTGCGCAGTGTTTTTAGAATTAAATCCAAATTCCGTAACGTCTAAGTTTATTCGAGCCATAGTTTAGCCTTGAGCTACCCAATAAGACATTTTCCATCGTAGCGCGCGCCTTCTTCAACGTGCAATTTTTTAGCTTTGATGTCACCTTTAATGTACGATGTTTCGAGCAAATGCAGCGTATTTTCGATAGTCACCGTTCCAACTACCGTTCCTTTTATCGTTGATTCGCCAGCAAATACGTTTCCTTCTACCACACCTTCGCTATCCATGACTAATTTTTTAGCGCAAAAAATATCACCCACCACTTTGCCATCAATTCTGATATTTTCACTCACGGTAATTTTACCCGTAATGATAGTACCTTTAGCAATAATGCACATCAAATTAGAATCAGTAGCGATTGAAATAGCCGTTGATACATCTGAACCGTCTTTTACTTTCGTGTTTAAAAATGCCATAATTTAGTTGATGGTTGATAGTTGACAGTTGTAAGTCTCGTTAGTTAACATCTATCAACCAACAACAGTCAACCATCAACTAATTAAAGATTAATGCGTAAAGAAATATTGTGTGTTCCAGAAAAAGGATTCGATGCCAAATAACCGTAATCAATAGAAAGCATTTTATCACTGCCTTTACTGAGTGGCACTTGAACAGAAACACCTGCGCTCAAACCCGTATAAACCGAATTTATGCCTGAGCTAGAAGTACCTATTTCTTGGCGATAACCTGCACGCAATGTGAACAAGCTATTCAAATCGAAAATAAAAGCACCGCCGAGTTCATCTCGCGAAAAAGCGTTGGAGGTGTAATTGCCTGCGAAAACGAGTTTATATTTTTTTTCTGGTAGAATGTCATACGAAAACCCCATCAATAATTGCGATGGCAATTCAAATTGCGCAACATTGCGCGCTACGCGAATAACATAAGGTTGCGCTACGGTAGAAACCGAAACCGATGCTGCTAAACCTTGTCCACTGTATTGCATCGGTGCACCGACATTGCGCAACGCGACACCAAATTTGAATCTATCCGGATATTCCGTTGAGCCTGTATAGTATTGAACACCAGCATCAATAGTAACACCTGTAGCTGCAATATCTGCTAAAGATTCATTGATTAATCGAACGCTAATACCAACCGATACTTTTTCATCGAAAGTATGCGCATAACCTAAAGCTAAATTAAAAAAACTTGGCGAATACGTTGAACCTGTACCTTCGGGTTGCGTAGTAGTGGTGACGGGAATTTTTCCGAAATTCATCGCAATGAGGCTCACACCAAATGCACCATTACCAATTTTTTGTGAATAACCGAGCGCACTTACGCCCAAACCCGTACCTTGCAAATAATTGGAATAACCCAAACCAACTTCCAAACCTTTGGTTCTGCCAAGTCCAGCGATGTTAATATTCATGGCTTCAAAACCACTTACGTAAGCGGTGCTCGTCATGTGGACGCCAATTGTACGCGCCCAAGGATTGAGCAAGAGTTCATAAGCCCCTGCTTCGCCTTGTCTATCAGGATTTCCTGCAATACAGTTGACAGTTAGCAATTGAAAGTTGAGAGCTATCAGGAGTACGGATAGGCTCATTGTCTTAATGGTAAAAAATTTCTTCATGCCTATTTTTTTTTTTAGTAGAAAGTTGTTCGTTGATAGTTATTTGTCTAAGAGCACTCGTAAACGAACAACTATCAACTGTCAACTACATTATAATTTCGACGGATCGAACTGACGATTTATAGCAAAGAATTTAAGCGTCCGCTCGCCTTGTGGCGATTGCACATTGATTAAATAAACGCCACTCGCAACTGGTACGCCCTTATCGTTTTTCAAATCCCATTCTAAGTTCGGTACAATTTCTTTTGCCAATGTACCCAATTGATACGCTGGAGCATTAATGGCAGGCGATTCATCGCGTTTGAATTGGCGAATAAATTTACCATCCAATGAATAAATCGTTATGGTAGACTTAGCTGGAAGATTCGTAATTTTTATCGTTGTTGTGAACGGACTTGTTTCATAACCATCGCTCGAAAAACCGTAATAAGGATTCGGAACAACATTAATTAAGTTGAGCGACGAATCGGTTTGCGGTGCTGTTAAAACGGATGGTTTTTTACCTGTTATGCTAAATTTATACGCTGGATGACTGCCATTCGTACCTTTACCCGTTAAAACACTGTAAGCTTTGTTAACGCGCAATTTAATTTTAGCATCGTTCGGAATCAGACCATCTGCGTAAGAAAGCAGTTTAGAACCGTTGTTTAAAACTGGCATGCTCGTCCAAGTTATGTTTCTGAGCGCAGCAACTTTGCGCGCTTCGGTGCCAGAAAATCTATCGCGGTAATCTTTGCAACTATCATAAGGCGTGCGTGTAACATACACATATTGCTGTCCACCTATGAAAGCACTGTAGGCTAAATCTTGAACACCTGTTGTTGGTAAAACGTATTGCGCAGACGGATTCCAAATCATATCGCGGTTGATACCTTTTGAAACGGCATCGTATATTCCAATTTTAGGATCGAACGCGGAGTTTTCACCAAAAAATATATTGAGGCGTGTTCCTGTTTCAACATCAATTGCATACCCTGGGAACCAACTCATACCTGTTCCGTCGCCATCTACTTTTGCACCACCTGCACCATCTGAATCTTTTCCAACGGATGCTTTTTTACGTAAAGAAAACATCGTTGCATTGCCTTCAGTAGGTACTTGCGGACCGTTCGGCGCACTGTAATAATAGGGTGTAGCGGTTTCTACAACTACGCAGCGACTCCATTTACTTTTATCTTTCGTGAAAACAATATCTACATTATTTAAATTACTCAAATTATTATTAGAGCGCACGGCAGAACCCAAAGAGTTTTGCCACGCTGGTGAGAGCAAAGGAATATTGATAGAATTAGCGTCGTTCGCTGAGCGGTAATCGCAGAGATAATATGGCACAAAATACGGCGAGAGTGTACTCAATCCTTTAAAAGGATCTAAAGCGTAATCTGGATCGGCAGAAGAACCATTTTTGATATAGCCAAAAATATTAAAACCTGGATAAAAAGCGGCATTATTAGGAACTGCATTGAGCCAATTTGCACCACCACCACCATCATAACTAATTTGCGAAGCAATTCCACCATTTGTTTTATCGGTTGCACTTTGCGTACCAACCGAAGCAACTTGCGCGATGGAAATCGAAAAACCAAATTGTGCAATCACTTGCTCATTAAACTGCGCAATCGTTGTTTGAGACTTAATGGTTTGTTTCGTGCTGTCATTCGTCAATTCCCAATACGCGGTGTTGTCCACCACATTGTCCGTTAAATCAGAATCTTTAATATTAAGTGTGTATTTGCCGTCAATAACTTCTAACGGGTCTGTGATTTTTATATTTATCGGCGCACCACCTGGTGCATACGTTGCCGTGCCATCATACGTGCCGTTTAAAATAGCAGTTAATGTTTCTGGACTTAAATCTATAAAATTACCACCATTACCTGCGCCATCTAAACGCGTAACAACTGGTCCGTCACCATAATGTGAATTAAGGATGACGTTCGTAATTTGTCTCGGCATCACTTGATATGGTTTTCCCCCAAAATTTGGATCGCCGATATTTCTTCTACCCACCGCATACGGTGTGGCTTGACCATAACCTGTAGAAACTTTTTCATCAAACTTCGCATATTGATTGAAGGCATAAGCGATAGCTGTGTAATAATATTTTTTATTATTAATGAGGCGTTTTTCATCGCCTGTTGCGAACTGGTCTATTTTAAAATCGAAGGAATGACGAATACCTTTATTCTCACCACTAACTTTTAAAACGGGAGTGTAAATAATACGTCCCGAATAATTGGGATCTTCTTGCGGTGTCCAGTTATAAATTTTTGAAACGTTGTCTTGAATATCAACTTGAGCGACAAGGCGCGCGCGATCGGGATTTTCTAATTCGGAAGTACCGACATCGCCATCATGCAATTGGTAAATTTTATAACCTTGAAAGCGATACAAAGAGTCTTTCGCGGTCTTAGGAATTTTCAAACCTTTCTCCGTATATTTTTCTTGATAATTATTCGATTCTGTTTTGTTGCTTAAAAGCGCAACGATTTCGTTATTGAGTTCAACAAAACTTACATCTGGCGCGTCTGGTCCGTCAAAAATTTTAAAACAATTATCGAAAAGAGCTTGTGCAATGTCGTCTGCTTCTTGAATATTCCGCAAACTCGGACCAGGATATTTTTGTTCTGGCACCCATGGCAAACCTATAATCAATTCGTTAATAGCGCCAGGTTTTAATTTAAACGGACCCGATGCTTGTATAATACGTCTATCGCCCGCAGGTAAACCTTGCGAATACATTGACCAACCACTCACGTTATCGGGTGCATCCGTGAAAGCATATTTTACTTTTTTGCCAGGTGTATTAGGTGAATAACCACTGCCACCAAAAGTAAAAGGTGTACCGTCTTTCCAACTGCCTGAAATATAATTGTAATATTCTGTCGCCGTTGCTGGATCGGTTGTGCCTGCGGCAGGGTTACCAACGCCAACGCCATTATTATAATAAGTGAAAGAGGACATACCGAGCTCTCTACCAAATTCATCGTTCGGACCTCTAAAATAATCAACGCCAATAATCGGAATGCGATCGCAATACGTCGCAACTGCTTGATCACAAATACAACCTGTTGTTCCGTCAAGTTCTTTTTGGTTATAGCAATAACCAAGACTGCGCGTTGTGTCGCAACCGATATAATCATCCGTATAGCAACCTAAATCGAAATCAATCCACATCGCAAAAAATGTAGAGTCAATATCCGTTTTCGCGCGATTGATAAGTTTGTAACGTTGAAACGTCATATCGTTCAACTCATCGTTTGTTTTGTATGCAAATGCTTGCACCTGAATTTCCATTTGCACAGCCACCGAACGCGCCGATTGCGTATGCACACCACCGTTGTCGTTATAAATCCAAAAAATCATTTGGTCTGGATAGACGGGCGAGTTGCAACCTTTTATATCAATCGTAGGATAATCGCCAGTGCAAGGGTCGTATAAACCATCGCCATTCTCGTCGTGAAATTTAGCTAAACCCTGTTTATCGAGTGGCAATGAAAAGCGATTGATGTCAAAAAAATATGGATTACCTGTTGAAGGCCATGCTTTGAGTGCCGTTGGCACGGCGCCACAATCAATAACAGGATTGTTCGGATCTTTTGCTTTAGCGGCGTTAAAAAGTTTAAGCATCGAATCAATATCCGTTGCATACACCACAAAATGTTTATCCCAGTTGGCACACGTACCAGCATTGGTAGAACCATTTTGTGTGAGCGGACCCGGCCAAAAATCTGTTTGTGTAGATGTGCGATACGTTTGTACAGCTACTTTTAAATTTCCCGCTTGGTCAACACCGCCAATCCAAACAGAGCCAGCAAAAATAGAAGATACTGCTTTTGCACCCGAGCCAGGAATAACTTTCGGCACAACATATTGTGCGACCGTTAAATCCCACCAAACATCCCCACTCGAAAGCAAGGCTGCGCGCACATTATTTATATCTGCATCAAAACGCGATGTGCCTTGCGCACAATCGGAACGCGAGGAAATAACAGTGCTTGGCTTTTTAATGCCGGGTTTTAAATCCAACGGGTTGTGCGCGAAGGAGGGTATAACGAATAAGGAAAAAATAGCTATGAGCCAAGAGCTATGAGCTATGAGCCATGAGCGATATAAAGATTGTGCTTTATTAAACTTATTCATACCAATAATTTTGACCAATGAGTTACCAGTTTTAAACTTTTTAGCTGTTAAGCAATTTTAATTTATTAAAACTCTATTTTTTCTTTAAAATTAATTATTCTTACACTCTAAAAACATACTAAACTAACAGTCTGTGAGAGATTTTAAAAGATTAGAAATTTGGAAAAGAAGCCATGAACTCACTCTCAAAATTTATCAAATTACAAAATCATTTCCTAAAGACGAACTTTTTGGATTGACCTCTCAAATTCGCCGCTCGGCTTCATCTATTCCAACTAATATTGCTGAAGGTTGTGGTAGAAATACTAATCCTCAACTAAAGTACTTTATTGAAATAGCTGCTGGCTCATATTCAGAATTACTTTATCAAATCATACTTTCAAAGGACCTTCAATATATATCAGAAATCCAATTTACACAACTCTACGATGAAGTACTACAAGTTGGTAAAATGCTTTATTCTTATTCTTATTCTTCTAAGTTATGAGCTATTAATAGTATTGCAAATGGGGCTCACTGCTCATAGCTCACTGCTCATAGCTCACATACTAAAAATCAAACGTCGCACCCAAATACATTTGGCGCGGTAAAAAATAAAAATCTGGATTAAGTAACCGCTGAATATAAGACACTTGATATTCTTGCAAAGCTGCCTGACCGCGCTCCTTTGCGGTGTTCGCCAATGTTGTCACACCAAAAGGGGACGTTAAATATCCATCGTTACTTGCTGAACCTGTTGCAGTATAAACTTGGGATATGTTGAGCGTATTTAAAACGTTCTGAACGCGGAAATACACATTAATATCTAAAGGTTTTTTTGCGGTTTTATTCAGCGTTATCGTTTTATCAATCCTAAAATCTAAATTATACGTCCAAGGCAAACGCGTGCCGTTGATGTCCCCTGCAATTTGCGAACCACCGAACGGTTGCGGTTGCGATTCCGCCGTGTAAGGTCTGCCTGACACCGTTGTTAATTGTAAATTGATACCCGCTTTACTTAACACCTCAGAGTTAAACAAAATCGGTCCGTCGTATTTCGCATCGTTGTAACGGTAATCGAAAGTAAACGAAAAACGGTGACGCTCGTCGAAATTGAGCGGCGAAAGCGTCCGAATGTTACCTTGTTTATTTAAATCTGCTTGAGAATTTGCGTCCGAACCTGTACCGTCGGCAAATTGCAACGTGTAATTGATGAGTGCCGAAAAATGATTTATCTGGCGCAAATCGTATTGAAACGTAAATCCTTTAACGGTTCCGAAATCGGCGTTGCCATACGTTCTGTATTGATTAATACTGAGCGGTGCGGGTAAATATTTGTAATACACCAACTGAATCATGTCTTTCAACTCTTTGTAATATGCAGCGACTTTTATACCTGAATTTTCTGTCACTTTTTGTTGAAAACCAACTTCGTAATCGGTTGTGCGTTCAGGACGTAAATTGGCATTATTAATCGTCGAGCGATTCGGATCGTCAAAATAGTAGTAATCCAAAGCAGACACATAACTATTAGAAGCAGGACGCGCGTACAAAATATCGTAATGCGCAAAAAAGTTAGCGATGTCAGAAATCGGAAACGAGAAAGACAAACGCGGCATGATGTTCGTCTGCGGTTTATAATCCGTAAAAGATATAGACGGGTCGTAACCGATTTGCTTAATTTGTGTGAATGTATCAACGACATATTTGGCATTCGGTTGAGAGCCAGAACCAAATATTTGAATTGGATCTTGTGGTTGACCATTTTTTGTAAACCACGTATCGCCTTGTCGGAAAGCGCGAATATCGCTCGCTGAATACGGATAATTTGTTTTGCCAACGGTGTTCGAAGTTAAATATACTTTAAAATCGTCGGCGATGTTATCAGGTTTGGGTTGTTTGATGAGTGTGTAAAAATCTTTTGCCGTCATGATGTCGTAGAGCGAATACGGATCTTTCAATACTTTATTATTCGCATCGTATCTATCAATACGCACACCAGCACTGACAATTAAATCGCCGATACGGAATTTATCTTGAAGATAACCTGCAAAATAAACTGGTTTGTTGGCAGCTACGGGAAAAGTGCGCGTACCGTTAACGTCTTTTGCCGCAAAAAAATCATTAAAACTCACTGTACTCGCGAGGGGATTCCCGAGATAATCATAACCATTATAATTTATTAAACGTTGCTCGTTTAATTCGCGCGCCGTGAATAAGTCGAGCGACATCTGATCGGGTGTTAAATTATTGACATTGCCGAAAGAATTTGCTGCAAGACCAAATTTTTTGCGATAATTTTTATAGAAACCTAAATCTGTTTGCGCAGCGATATCTGTATTCAAAGCGGGCGCATAAATATGAATTTTCTGTCCACCAATAGTTGTATCGCGCAAAACAACATTAGTGTCTAAAGCCGTTCCATTCAGGTTTTGGTTTTGCAGACGCTCCGCTAAATCCCACAGCGAAAACGGATTGATGGAATAATTTTTATTATTGCGCTGCTCATAATTAAATCCGAACTCAATATTGTGCGCATTTTTTTTATCGCCACCAGGAATTAAATCAAAACTTACCGTTGCATTACCGGTGATGGTATTATTCTGCGATTTTCTATATAAATTATAAACTTGACCAACATTTTGTGAAAATCCAAAAACATTCGACACGGTCGTGTTATTAAATATGCCGTTAAGAACGTTTAAATTTGAACCCGTACCGTTAATATTGACATCGTTATTATAATTTGCTAAAATAGGATTTATTTCAGAACGTGTGTAACTTGCCAACTGCGATAAATAACCAACGTGTTGCAAACCATTGGGCGTTGGTGCAATAAATGGAAGCCATACGGTATTATACTGACCAACATAGCCGTAATCGAAAAGTTTATCTTTGTGTGTCGCGTCGTAAGACGTAAAATTATTTTGCTCGAAACCACCTTGCAAAGTGTATTGCGCATTTTCAATGACCGTTCCCGTCTCGCGCGTTTTGCTATTGGCATTCCCATACGTATTTCCTAAACGTTGGCGTAAACGTGCATTGAAACGGTAGTTGTTGGTGTATTGCCAAGGATTATTACCTGAATCATAAACCTGCCACGTTCTACCAGAATTATCTGCCGGTGTAAGTTGGTTATCAATTTTTGCGTAGTTACCAGTAATCGCAAAGTTTACATCTTTCGCTAATTTAAAATCGAGCTTTCCATTGAGGTTATAACTTTTATTCTGATTACCTGGTCGAACAGGTAACGCATTGAAATCATCAGCCGTTAATAATTCTGCCGAAGCGACGCGCGTACCAACGCCAATAATAGAAACAGGATTTGCTTGCAATTTTGCCAACGCCTCTGGTTTGACTTGATAAACAGGAATCGCGGGTGGCAAAGCATCATCCGTTAAACGTGCTTGCGCCGAAAGTCTGAAACCAATAATCGCTTCTTTATTTTTTACACCGTTCGCAGATTTTACATCGCGGAGTAAAATGGGTCCAGCAAAGTTCGCATTGACGAAGTTGTAATTAAATTTATTAAAGAGTTTGGAACTTTCAACTTCTACGCCACCCGTAAATGTTGACGCTGGTCCTTTGGTTGTAATAGTGATGATACCACCTGTTACGTCGCCGTATCGCGCATCTAAACCACCCGTAATAACTTGCAACTGTTCAATATCTGCAACGGGTAAATAATTATTCCGCACGCGCACACCATCAATATAATAATCGGTTGCGCCTGGGCGCGAACCTTTAATCGTAATTTCACTACTCGTTGAATTGCTTGAAACACCCGCCGCCGATGCAATAATTGAGTTAATATTTTTGAGCGGTGAATTTTTTAATTGTTCTGAACTAAACGCTTGTCCTTGCTGCGTCTGATCTACTTTTACAATCGGTATTTTATATTCGTGAATGACAACGGTGTTCGTAACGTTGCTTTTTTCTGAAAGTACAAAATCAACGGTGTTTAAACCGCTCACTAATTGCACACGTGTTTGGCGTTGCGTCGCATAACCAATGAGTGAAGCCTCCACGTCATACGTTCCAGGATCTAAACCATTGACGCGGTAATTGCCATCAATATCAGTTTGCGCGCCCGTTACAGAAACATTGTTCAAATAAATAGCCACTACAGCACCGACCATCGGTTCTTTCTTTTCATCTAAAACGCGACCAGCCACCGTAATTTGTGCACGCACAACTACAAAAGGCAAAAGGCAAAAAGCAAAAAGCAAAATGTAAAAAGTTTTTTTCATACACCAAAATTCAAGGGCGAATTAATCGAAACTAAAAATTAAAAATTAAAAATTAAGACGCGTTAATAATTAATTTTTAATTCTTAATTCACAAATGAACACAAGTTTACGCCTTAGATTTTTTAATAACAAACAAATTAAAAAAAAATTAATAACTAATTACAAAAATTTTCTTGCGTTAAGGATTTTAACAAAAATTAACAAGAAAAAAATTGAAAAATAACTTCATAAGAACATTATTTATTTTTTCTAAAGAAAAAATAACTGACTTTAGAGAAGATGCAGCACATCTACCTTAAAACAAAACTATATTAACGTGCGCTGCACCTACTGAGATTTGAATTAACACTTTCTAAAAACGTTGAGGTGCGCTGAACCTTGTAAAATTTCAGAATTAACTATCCAATCCGATAGACCCAAATATAAAATGTGCTATTTTTTTTCGGCTAAAATTGGAAATTTTTTCAATGATTTAAATAAAAAAAATAAAAAATTTTGAAGCGTGAAATATGCTTTATACATTGCACTGGATAAATTTAATCATTCGAAACAAAAAATATTAATTTTGAATCACTCTCAGTTTAGAGGCACAGGCGTTGCACTCATTACGCCATTTAAAAAAGATTTCAGTATTGACTTCGAGGCGTTAGAGCGTGTCATCGAATACGTTGTTGAAGGCGGCGTTGATTACATTGTTTCGCTCGGAACAACTGGCGAAGCGATTACGCTTTCGAGTAAAGAATGTCAAACCATATTCGATTTCTCAGCCGAAAAACTTAAAGGTCGTTTACCTTTAGTAGCGGGTTGGTTCGGTGCAAATTCTACTTCGCACCTCATTGAGCGATTAAAAAGCGTTAATTTAAGTCGTGCCGATGCGATTCTTTCCAGTTCGCCTGCTTACAACAAACCGATGCAAGAAGGTATTTTTCAACATTATACGGCAGTGGCGAAAGAATGTAAGCTACCAATTATTTTATATAATGTGCCAGGCAGAACATCATCGAACATGGCACCTGAAACAGTTTGCAGATTAGCAGCGTCAAATCCGATATTTATTGCAATTAAGGAAGCGTCAGGAAATTTAAATCAAGCGCAATATATTATCAAACACCGTCCGAGTTCCGATTTTCTAGTGCTTTCAGGGGACGATCAAATCACGCTCGGCATGTTGGCGTGTGGTGCAGACGGCGTTATTTCCGTCATTGCAAATGCGTATCCACAAATTTTTAGCGCGATGACGCGTTACGCACTTGATGAAAATTTTATTAAAGCGCGTAGCTACAACGATATGCTGCACGACGTGCATCCACTTTTATACACCGAAGGAAATCCTGCCGGCGTTAAAGCAGCCGTTAGTATTTTAAATTTGTGCGAAAATAATTTGCGTTTGCCGCTTGTGCCGATTTCTGAACCTAATTTGCTCAAACTCAGAACAGAAATGCACAACGCGCGAGTTTACTTCGATGCACAAAAAATAAAGTGAGGAAATCAATCAGCGATAAATAATTTAAACCTTCTTAAAAAAAGTTCGCACGAAATAAGCATAGAAACAAAACGTTTTAGAATTTTTAAATACTCAAGCAATATTTTTGCGCCTGAAAAAAGTATTTCCCTAAAACCCGTAGCATGATATTAGTTCTAAAACGCTGGAATGTCGGTTTTTTTATTTTGTTTTTTGCAGCGCATACATTGAGCGCACAAGATAGATTACTTTCTCAGTTCTACGCTTCCCCACAATTGCTAAATCCGGCATTGACGGGTAATTTCGACGGAAAATATCGCGTTGGCGGCATCTACCACAATCAGTGGCGCGGCACATTAGAGCAACCTTTGCAAACAACGGCATTCGGTGGTGATTTGCGTCTCGATCCGTTTTCCTCCTCTTTTTCAAAAGATAAAATTGGCATCGGCATACAGTTCATGCGCGACAACGTTAGTAATATAGATTTTACGAACACTACGATTGCAGTTTCAGGTGCTTATCATAAAGCGTTGGATTTATTCAATACGCAATATTTGTCGCTCGGCATGACGGTCGGTTTGAGCCAGCGAAATGTGAATTACGAATTTTTAAGTTTTCAGGATCAATGGAATGGAATTGACGGTTATACTTTGCCGCGCCAAGAACATCTGCCAGATAATAATTTCGGCTACGGCGATATATCTGTTGGTTTAAACTATAGTATTACACCAGCTCCCGCAACATCCTTTTTTGCGGGAATTTCCTATTTTCATCTTAACAAACCAAATATTTCTTTTTTTAAAGGAATGAATTATCCTATAACGCTGCTTGATCCGCGTTTATCTATTCAGTTAGCCGCGCAAATTCCAATCAATCGCGAGCACTCAATAATGCTGAATCCGCGTTTTTTAGTGATGCAACAGGGTCCGCAAATAACAGCGAATGTGGGGACAAATTTTAGGTTTGTGATTGACAAAACGTATGGCACGTCACTACATCTCGGTAGTTGGTTGCGTGGCGTGAGAAACAACAACGGCGTGAGTTTAGATGGCATCGCTTTTTTGGCAGGCATAGAATATAATAACGTATTATTCGGCATGAGTTATGATTTGAATTTACCGAGTTTGCGCGATTATAAAGTTTATCAAAATATTTTTGAAATCTCGCTCATCTATCTCGGCGATTTCGACAATGCCGGGTTTGCGGAGCGGATCGCAAACGTGCCGCTGGCCGAACAACCGCGCACGCTGTGGGACTATGGTCATTCGGCCGACGTGCTCGGCCGCGTCATCGAAGTGGCCTCTGGCCAGTCGCTGT
>ENA-OFCD01000410-OFCD01000410.1-metagenomes-genome-assembly--contig:-NODE-410-length-27580-cov-3.890173_pt1 | contig 27580 bp, 27 predicted proteins | sample MGYA00153392_OFCD01 | MGnify analysis MGYA00153392
GCAGCGATCCGCCGACCTTCACGCCGAGTCCGATGACCAACGCGAGCAGCAACACGAACGCAACGCCGTAGATCAGGTTCCGGTTCTTGGCGGGCGCCTCGGGCGCGGTCGACCTCGTTGGCGGCATCGACATGCTCGGCGGCAACGGCGGAGGCGTCATCCGACGAGCGGCTCCTTCACCGGGCTCCGATTGGGGGAGCTTGGGCGACGACTCGAGCACGATGTCCGCGGCGTTGGCCGCGTCGAGCTGGATCGTCGCGTTCGGATTCGGCGGCGGCTTTTGGTCGGTCATGGCCCCGCCTCTATGATCCCACGAAGTAGCGCGCGGTGGGAAAAGATCACCTACGACGACGGCGACCGATGATGACGCCTGCAATCGCCGCGAGCGCGACCCAAAGCATCCCGTTCGGACCTTCGCCGCTCGACGAGCAGCCATACCCGACGCTGAGCGAGGGGTTCGGGTTGTTGCATAGCTTCAGCGTGTCGATGTCCGACACAGTCTCGCCCGGTCTGCTGCTCGTCGTGCCCATCTTGGCGAGCGCCGCTTGCAGCGACGTGGTGTCGTTCCGCACGAGACCGAGGTTGACGAGCGCGATGCCGAACGGCTCTGTGGGCACGCCACCGCCCGAGGGCGACGAGTGACAGAGCGTGCAGTCGGGCTCGTTCGGGTTGGGACCGGCCGGCTGCAGCGGCCTGCACGTGATGTTCAGGTCCGCGACGATCGCGGGCGGAAAACTAGGAGAGGCGAGCGCCGTCGCGGAGACGAAGGTCGCGAGAGCGAACGCGAGGGCTGAGGGATGGAGCTTGCTCATCACAGCACGAAGTGAAGCTGCCCGAGCAGCGTGGAGGAGAACGACGAGGTCGGCGAGCCGGTGGCCTTGTTCTCGAAGATGGCGTCGATCCGCGCGTCCAGGTGCGGCGCGAAGAACCAAACGACGCTCGCCCAGCCCGCGACGTTGAAGCCCGAGGACTGCGCGGCCTTGTTGAAGAAGAACTCTGCGGTGGGCATGAAGTGCAGACCCTGCCACGGCTCGATGTCGACCGTGAGGTAGCTCGCGTTTCCGAAGTTGTTGGTCGCCGCCGCGGCGCCCACTGGCGGTTGCGAGAACAGCAAGAGGTCCGACTCCGCCATCACGACGACGGGCTTGGCGGGAGTCCAGCGCGCGAACAAACCGTGCGCTTGTCGCCAGAGAGCGGTCGCCAGCTGCACGTCGTTGTTCGCGTGAGTGATGAGGCTCGTGCCGCCGAGCGTGAAGCGATCGTTGATCACATATTCCAGGTATGCCGAGTAGCCGCGCTCGCGGTAGTCATCCGGTCGAATCTGGAAGTTGCCCGCGATGCCCATCACCTCGCCGCGAACCTTTTCGCCGGTGTACGCGAGCGTGACGCCGTATTCTTGTGACGCGTTGATGTCCGTCCGCGTTGCCCGGCGGACGTACGTGGTGTGCTCGATCATGCGAAGACCATAGGGAACGTTGATGCGGCCCGCGCGCAGCAAGAACTGTTTGTCGCTACCGATGTCCAGCCCGAGCCAGAACTGTCGTGAGATGAGCCGATAGCTTCCACGAGTGACCGACGACCCGAGCGCGCTGCCGGGTGCGCCGAGCCCGAGGTCACCCATCACGCGGAAGCGGCCGAGCGTGATTTGCGCCTGCGCGTTCGCCTGCATCAACCAGAACCTGTAGGCATCCGGCGGGCGGATCACGTTGAGACCGCGAACGTCGGCTTGGAGGAGCAACCAATCGGGCAGGTCCACGGCTCCGAACATGAAGTTGCCGAGCTTGCCCGGGTCCTCTTCGCCGGTGTGCTTGCCGAAGTACGATCGCGTGAGTGTCTCCTCCATGCCGCGGCCATACTGCGTGAGCAGGCCACTACCGGAGGGGTCCGCGTGGCACGTGTTGCACGCCTTGTAGTCGTGCCTGATCATCCACGGATACGCGAACGCCGAGCGCTCGAACGCTGCGAGGAGGAAGAGGACGGCTAGCGGTGCGAGCCAACGATGAAGGCGCGAGATCAAAGTGTTCGATATCCTGAGCGGGATGTACTTCAGGTCGGGCGTTAGCGCGAGAACGACTCTCAGGGCGCCATGATACGCCCGGGCGCGGTCGACTTGAAGCCCGGCTTGTAGCTGTCGGGAAGATTCCCCTTTTGGGTGTGGCACTCATTGCATGAACCGGAGGGCGCGGTCTCGCTCATGGCGCGCGTGCCGTTCGCTCCGGTCACCACGACATTCGCCATCGGCCCGGGCTCGAGCACCTTGTTGCCGTTGTGATCGTACAAGAAGAAGTAGAAGTTGCCCGCGCTCCCGAAGGCAGCGCCCGAAGCTGGGATCACCTTCGCCGTCGCCCTCTTGCCGTTCTTGTCGGTAACGGCGACGCTAAGCGCGCCCGTCCCTTTGCTACCGACACAGTCGTCCGGCTCGTGCGCGGTTGGGTAGATGGTGCCGGCGAACGCGAACGCTTTGTTCCACGTGAGGTCGCCGTGGCACTGCGAGTCCATGCAATTTTCACCGGGTCCCATCGCGGGGCCGGCGTTGTTGATGACGCTCGTCTTGTGGCTCGTGCAGATGGGGTCCGTCGCGTAGGGGTCCGGCGCCGGATCCGTCTCGCTGGCGCAGCTTCCTTTGTTCATTCCGCCGTTGACCCAATCCTCGAACGTCTGAATGTCGGCGGCCGCCATCCCACCGCCTGGCGGCATGGCCATGGTCGTCGCCCGCATGCGCTCGAGGCTGAGCTGCGCTTGGTTTTTGTTCTTGGCCGATGAGCCAGTCATCAGGTCAGTCCACGTCATCAGCGCCATCGGCGCAGAGCCGACGGGCGGGTCGGAGTGACACGACTGGCAGTTGTTCGCGAGCACCGCTTGTACGTCGCACGGCAAGCTCGAAGCTCCTGCCCCACCGTCGGCGGCGGGCTTGATGACGGTCGCGCCGCTCATGTAGCAACCCGCCAACGGGCCTGCGCCGAGCCCGAAGGTCAGCAGAGCGGCGGCTGAAAACTTATACCAACGAGCCATGTTCACCGACCAGAAGAAGAGGGAATAGTCCGCCAACCACGAAAGACTTCCGCGACCGGCAGGAGGGGGGCGACATGTGTTAGCAAAGGATCGTGGCGTCGTCGATCGCCCTCGTTGTCATCGTGGCCGCAGGACAGGCACACGACCCGACGACGACAGCGCTCGCGGATGCGGCTCGCGCGTCCGCGGGAACGACGGTGGTCGTGGAGGAAGGCTCTCCCATCACCGACGAAGACGCGCTCGCGATGGCGACGCGAGACCATGCGGAGGTCGTCGCGATCATCACGTGGGATGCCGATCATCTCGGCGCGAGGGTGCACTTGCATCGCGACGGCGAGGCGCGATGGCTGGATCGCGCAGTCGGCTTTCATGACGCCGACGCTCCGACCGAGCGCGGCCGCACGTTGGGCTTCGCCGTCGCTTCGATGCTCCCCGAGCCCTCGACGGTGATCGAGCCCCCGACCAACCCGCCGCCGATCTCTACGCCTCCGATCGCACCACCGGTCCACGACACGACCCGCCCTGCGGTGGCGCCCGTTTGGCACGGCGCCGTGGACCTCTCCGGACTCGCGACGGCGGCGTTCGGCGGGTATGGCGGCGGTTGGGGCGTGCGCGTGGGGGGTCAATGGTTCTTTTTCCCGCGCCTCGCACTGCGAACGTCGCTAGCGGTCTCGTCGCGCGGACTCATCGCCGAAGCGCAGTCGAGCATCCAGACGCTGTCGGGCGCGCTCGGCTTGGGGATCACCTTCATCGAGCCAGCAGAGCGGCGCCCAGTCTCGTTCGGTACGCGCGTGTCGGTGCTGGCGATGCGAGAGTCGGTCACTCATCTCTCGGCCGACGACATCAACTCTTCGGTGCAGTCACGTTGGCTGCCTGCGGCGGAGATCATGCTCGAGGGAGCGCTCTACTTTATCACCAACGTCGCGTTCGTGGCGTCCAGCGGACTCGAGATCGCGATGGGTGAGACCGCTATAAAAGTATCGAACCGACCCGTAGCCACATTGGCTCCATGGCGATTTGCCGGTGAATTAGGCTTCCGCGCGCGCTTCTGAAGTCTCACTCGAGTGCCTGCTCCCGCGGATATGGGGGTACAGTACCGATGTCTCTCCTATGTCTTCTTCGTCCAACATCGCGCGCAAGCTCAAGCTGGTGCCATCTCCCGGGAGCGGCGTCGTCACGACTCCGCGACCGGCGCCGTCACTCGACGACACCGAGCTTCTCACTGCGTTGAAGAACGGTGACGTCGGCGCCGCGACGGCCTTGCACGATCGCGTTCGCCCGCAGGTGGACAGGACGATTCGTCGACTCATCGGCAGGGACGTGGACCACGACGACCTCGCGCAGCTCGCGATGATCGAGATCGTCTGGACCATCGAGCGCTTCCGCGGAGAGTGCTCGCTCGACTCGTGGACGAGCACCGTGACCGCGCACGTCGTCTTCAAACACCTGCGCCGCCGCAAGACCGAGCGCCGCATCTTCGCGAACATGTCGCCGGAGGATCTCTCACTCGCGTCACCTCGAGACGAGGGACGCGAGGCCTCGGCGCGCAGCGTGATGAAGCGTGTGCTCGGGCATCTCGACCAGATGGACGAGCAGCGCGCATGGACGTTCGTGCTGCACGATGTGTGCGGCTACGGCCTCAAAGAGATCGCCGAGATCACGAGCGTGACGGTGGCCGCCGCGCAGACGCGCCTCGTGCGTGGTCGTCGCGAGGTGCACGAACGCATCGCCACCGACCCTGAGCTCGCGCACGCTCTCGAAGCGGAGGTCCGATGACCTCGCCCCACTACGCCGATCGGGTGGCTAGTGCGCTGCGTGCGCGCTCTCTCTCGGACTTGCCTGTCTCCGCCGAGTCACGCACCGCCTCCATCGCCGCGCTCGAAAAAGCACTGCGCGACAAGACCCTCTCACGCTCCCGTCGGCGGCGCTTCGCGATCATCGGCAGCGCTGCTGCAATCGCCGCGACCTTGGCTTTGGCGTTCGGGCTTGCGCGTCACCACGCGGCCGCGAACACCGTCGCGTCCACACCGTCCACGCCTGCGCACGACGACGCCGTGACGATGGTCGCGCACCCCTCCGGCGGCGGCGCCTCGGTGGTCGCGTCCTCTGGTGCTGACCCGACGACGCTCGGAGAGGGCAGTCGCATCGTGCGCGGCAGCCGCGTGGTCGCGGGTCCGAGCGGGCGTGCGTTGCTAGCGCTCTCCACCGGCACGCAGCTCACGGTCGAGGAGAGCGGAGACCTCACGGTCCTCGAAAACGGCACCGAGCAGCGTTTCAGGCTCGGGAGCGGGCGCGTGCACGCAGACGTCGCCAAGCTGCACGAAGGCGATCGCTTTCTCGTGGAGACCTCGGACACCGAGGTCGAGGTCCGAGGTACTTCGTTCGACGTGGCGGTCGTCGACCCCGTGAGTTCTTGCGGAGACGGCGTGCGCACGCGCGTGTCCGTACACGAAGGTGTCGTCGTCGTTCGCCACGACGGCCGCCTTGATCGCGTCGTCGCGGGTGAAGAGTGGCCGCGGAACTGCCCGACCGTGAAACCAACGCCGCCGCACACGTCCGCGGCGACTTCGGTCAGCGCGGTCAGCGCGGTCAGCCCGGTCAGCCCGGTCAACGCGGCCAACGCGGCCAACCCATCGCTCGCCAAGACGACGCTCGTCGCGGAGAACGCTCTCGTCCAACAAGGCATGGACGCCAAGCGCGCTGGCGACTACGCGACGGCGGCGACGATCTTCGATCGATACCTCACGACCTATCCTCACGGGAACCCGCTGTTGGTGGAGAGCGCGACCAAAGAGCGCATGCGTGCGCTGCGTAAATCAGGCGACACGCGCGCTCGAGACGCTGCACGAAAGTACCTCGACGCATACCCTTCAGGTGACGCTCGCCCGGAGGCCGAGGCCTTCCTCGCGCTCCCGAGGTGAGCGTGAGTCGGCATCTCTGGGCGCCCCTGATCGCGGGCGCGATTTCGGTCGCGTGCAACGGTGAGTTTCGCTTCGACGACGGAGCTGATGCGTCCGTCACGCCGTGCGCGGCTAACGCGGACTGCAAGCTCAGGACTCTCTTCTGCGACGTGTCCTCGGCCAAGTGCGTCGCCTGTTTGAGCGACGTGCATTGCACCGAGCTCAGCCGACCGCGGTGCGACTCCGCCTTGCACGCGTGCGTCGAGTGCGGCTCCAACCAGGACTGCGGCTCGGACGGAGTGTGCGATCCGGCGACCCGCAAGTGCTTGCCCAAATGCCTCGAGGACATCAACTGCCCCGCGAGCACGCCGCGCTGCGACGACGTCCTGCATCATTGCTATGAGTGTCAGAAGGACGACGACTGCAGAGGAGCCGCGCGCAAACGCTGCGAGGTCCCCACCGGGCGCTGCGTCGAGTGCCTCGCAGACGGCCACTGCTCGGACGGCAAGCAATGTCTCACGTCGATCTCGCGCTGCGTGGACTGCCGCTCATCTGCGGACTGCTCGGGCCAGACACCGCTCTGCGATCCGGCGACGAACACTTGCGTCGTGCGTCCTTGATGCCGATTGCTCTCGTGTCGTAGACGTCGGAAACTGATCGTATGCACGCATCAGCGCTCGGCTGGCTCACCGTCGGATTCGTCGTGTGCGGTACAACTGCAGGTTTCGTGGCTTGCTCCAATGACGTGGTTCACGTTCACGCGAGCACGGACGCGAGCACAGACGTGGCGCCGGACACCAACGTCGCGCAGCCGAACTCATGCGTGACGTCGCCAACCGCGGCGCCGTTTCCGACGGGATCGTGCAACTCGCCCAAGCCGAGCATGCCAGACGCGTTTGACGAAGCGCTCTCCAAGATCGGCCTCGACCGCTGCAGCGTGCAGCAAGACCCCGCGAAGATGATCACGGCGGTGATGGACGTGAACGACAAGCGGGCGATCGTCGACTTCAAGGCGCTGCTCCAGTGGCCGCTGCGCTTGCCCGCGTACGGTGCGGAGACCGCGAAGTGGCTCGACGACGCCATCTCCGGCCCTACGCCTGTCGCCAGCGCGGTCGCTGCGGCGTCTACGCGACGCGGGCAACCCGTGACGGACTGCCCGGATGCTGCATGGTTCGTCGTCGACACGAAGGACCCCGTTCCGCTCGAGACGGGCCTCGCGGAGATCGCGAGCGCGGCAGGCGATGCTGCCTTCGATCCTGACGCCACGACGCAAGCCGTCGCGCCGATCCCACTCGAGATGCAGCGCGCGCTCTTGCCCGTGCTGCGCGCGATGGCGACCGCGCGGACAGCGATCACGACCGCGAAGGCACCCGCGTTGCAGTTCCTGACGCTGTTCAAGAAGATGCCGAGCTGGGTGATCGGGACGACGACCTACAAGTGGACGGACCCACAGCTCGCCGCGTGGGACAGCGTAGACGTGCACGGCATCACGCAAGCGGCGGTGCAGCTCGCGAGCACGATCGAGGCCTCGAGGCTCGGTCGCTTCAAGGGTCAAGCATTGTCCGCGAACGTGGAGCTCAACACGGCGATCGGCCCCATCGTGATCCACGGCTCGGACAAGGACACGTACACGCCAGGCAGCCTGTCGGAGACGGCAGCGCTCTTCATCGACACCGGCGGAGACGACACCTATCGAATCCCGATCGCGGCCGCGACGCCCGATCGTCCCATTGCGCTCGCGGTCGACTTGGACGGCAAGGATCTCTACGCCTACGTCGAGAAGCCCACGCCCGACGACATGACGGGACACAGACTGCCGAGCGACAGCCTAGGTCGCATCAACGGAACGATCACCGCTTCGCGTGTGCAACGACAAGGCTCGGGCCTTCTTGGTGTCGGGGTGCTGTGGGACCTCGGCGGCAAGGACGACGTCTATCGATCGCTCGCCGCTTCTCAAGGCATGGGCATCTTCGGAGTCGGCGTGTTGTACGACGACGGCGGCGCTGACAAGTATTCGTCGGAGGCGTTGTCACAAGGCGCGAGCGCATGGGGCGTGGGCCTCTTGCTCGACGCGGCGGGCGATGATCAGTACGTGATCTACTCTACGGGCCAGGGCTTCGGCTTCACTCAGGGCGTCGGCGCATTGGTTGATGAGTCAGGCACTGACGACTACTTCTCCGATCCGGGTGATCCGAAGGTGGGCGGCGACGCGATCTATCCGAACGGTCAACTGCCGAACACGGGCAACACTTCCATCACGCAAGGCGCCGGCTTCGGCCACCGCTCGGACTCGCCGGAGCCGGGTTACCAGTTCCCCGGCGGCCTCGGCATCTTGCGCGACGCGAAGGGAAACGATCACTACCAGACGAGCGTGTTCGGGCAGGCGACCGCGTTCGCCATGGGCATCGGCATGCTCCTCGAGGGCTCCGGAGACGACGTGTACGAAGGCCTCTGGTACGTGCAGGGCGCGAACGCACACACTGGCGTCTCGTTGTTCCACGACTCCGCCGGCAGCGACCAATACAACCCGACGTTCCCTATCGCGGCGACGTCGATCGGCGTGGGGCACGACTTCGGCTCTGCGCTGCACATCGACGAAGGCGGCGACGACGTCTACAAGGGCCCCGGGTTGGGCCTGGGTTGCGGCAACGCCAACGGCATCGGCATCATGGTCGTCACCGGCGGCAACGATTTGTTCGCCTCGCCTTCCATCCTCAGTCTCGGTGGCGCGAACTCGACCGAAATCTTCAACACCCCGCGCAAGGTGCTGCAGACGCTCGGCGTGTTCGTGAAAGCGAGCGGCCCCGGCTCGTATGCAGTCTCGGGCGCGGACGCCGGCTCGTACGTCAACTCCCAGTGGAGCTACACGCCGAACAACACTCCAGACGGCGGCGCAGACGGCGGGCTCGTCTTCAACTATGAGAAGAGCATCGGCATCGATCGCCCGAACGGCACGGCTCTGCTGCCGTAGCTCGGATCTCAGCGACTTGATGACGCTCATACGGTAGGCTCCGCGCGATGTACTCGCTCGCCGACTACGGCAACATGATCGCCGACGACGAACGCATGCGTGCATATCTCGCGGCGCTCGAGCGGGTGGTTAAGCCTGGAAGCGCGGTGCTCGATCTCGGCGCCGGAACTGGTATTTTTTCGCTGCACGCGTGTCGACTCGGTGCGCGTCGCGTCTACGCGATCGAGCCAAACCCAGCGATTCGCCTGCTGCCCGAACTCGCGCGACGCAACGGCTTCGCTGATCGAATCGAGGTTTTCTCAAAGAAGTCGAGCGACGTCACGCTGCCCGAGCAAGTCGACGTGATCGTATCGGACCTGCGCGGCGCATCTCCGCTTTTCGCTGGACACCTGCGCATCATTCGCGACGCGCGCGATCGCTTCCTTCGCGCGGGCGGCGCGTTGCTCCCCCAACGCGATACGATGATGGCGTGCCTCGTCTCCGCTCCCGACCTGTACAAAAATTTGGTTGGACCTTGGCAGGCTCAGGGCTTCGATCTGCAGCCATGCATCGACGAGGTGCTGAGCTCGACCTTCGCGGATCGTGGCGAGCCGTTGTTGCCCAAGCATTGTGTTTCGGAGTTGGGCGAGTGGGCCAGCATCGACTACTCGACCCTCGAAGACGACCGCGTGGAAGGCTCTTGCGTTCTGCGATGCGACCGTGACGTCGTCGTTCACGGGATCGGAACCTGGTTTCGCTCAAACCTCTGGGACGACGTGGGTTTTGAAAACGCACCCGGGTCCAACCTGGTATATCGTCGGTTGCTCCTGCCTTGGCCGGAACCCACGTGGCTTAAAGCCGGAACCGCAGTGAAGTTCCACATCAATGCCCTCCCCGCGAGCGACGACTATCTGTTTGCCTGGACGACTCAGGTTGCCGGTGGACCACACTTCAAGCAGTCCAATTTCCTTGGTGTGCAAGCTGGAGTCTGGGGTCAACACGGCGCGAAGTTGGGCCACCATGGCGGCTCGCTTTTTCCGAGCGCGTCTGGTAAGCCTTGAATGAATGTTGAGGACAACCGGTGCCTCAAAGCCGGTGAGGACGACATGGATCAACCCAACGACGACCAAGACCACAAGCCGCAGAAGCCCGCGCCAAAGAAGTACGTCTCCCCTCGCCTGGTGTATTTGGGAGCGGTCCGCGATCTGACAGCGGGCGCGGGTGGCTCAATTAATGATGTTGGCCTTACAATGAAGTCGTCCATGTAAAGCGATGGCCCAGTTCGAAGTCCGTAGGCCTTTTGGACGAGCGAGCGTGTTCTATGCGCGTACATCCGATGGCTGGGTAAGTTCATCCCGCCTTCGGTCATTGGCGTCTCGATTGCGGAGTTCGGTCAACCTTCCGGTTTTGGCCCGGTGGACCGCAGTCGTTCAAGAACCGACCGACGAGACCCTCTTCCTGGGCATTCGGCACCTTCCACCATGTCACGCGTTCGTGAACGGCAAACTCTCGACCATTGCTCCCAAACCCGCATCCGCGCCAGAGGGCTCGCTCGAAGAACTGGGGCGTTTGCTTCGCCGCCGTGTCGAGTCGGCGGTGGAGAAGGCGACGCTCGGGAGTCGGTGTATTGGCGTGACCGTTGGAGGGCTGGACTCTTGCGGGATTGCCGCGATCACGTCGACGGGTGAAAGCTCGACCGTTTGGGTCAATGTCGACCTTCGCGGCGAGGATCCTGACCGTCCCTACGTCAAGGCGCTCGCGCGCCGCCACGGTGTGAGACTGATCACGAGAACAGTTGATGAGGGAGAGGCCTTTCTGGCAGATGCTCTTTTGCTTGACGGCATTCCGTGCTGGACCGCCGGCGTCGTCGTCGACCTGGTTGCCGCAACGGCATTGCGGGAGGCAGGCGTAGACCGCATCCTCAGTGGAGCGGTTGGAGACGACGTTTTTGGCGGAGACGTCGCACTGATTGGGGGAGAAATGCTCCGAACGAGCCCAGCTCAAGCCATCCGCTTCGCGCTGCAGCTTCGCACCCCGCACGTCGAGTCGCCGCGCCAACGGCTAATGAGGGCCATCGTCCGCCCCAATGTGCGTGAGTGGGTCCCCAAGGCAATCCGAACGCGACGGCGCAAGAAGCATTTCGCGCGACGCTTCCATTGGGCCAAGCCCGCGTTCCTCGAACTACTCGATGCGAGCGGCGACGCCCAGGAGGTGAACTCCAAGGTGCCCACTAACCGCGAGGAGCTCTTTGGAACTTTCACCACCGCGGGTTGGCTCGCTGACTACGTAGACTGCCGTGCGCTGGTAGCCGCAGTGACGCATCTGCCGTGGTTAGAGCCTTGTTTGGACCTGGAGCTGGTCCGCTTCACCTTGAGTCTTCCTTACGAGGTGCGTAACTGCGACGGCTTTCATCGTGGTCTCTATCGACGCGCGTTGACCGACCTCCTACCCGACAAGGTCCGTCAGCGCACCGGAAAAGCGAGCCAAGATGAGCAGGTCCTAGCCGTGGTCAGGCGGGCGTTTCAAACTCCGACTTGGCGAGACCGATTGCGGGTGCCACTACTCGCGGACCTTGGATGGGTTGATCCTCATCTATTCCAGACGCAATTGGAAGCGCTCGAGAACGCTGATCAGCTCGCTGCGATGTGGCCGTTCCTGTCCGCCGAAGCGTTCCTGCAAGCGCAGTCATGAACGAAGTAACCTGGCTCGACGCTTCGTCCGGTGTGGAAGCGGTCACCTTTCGTGTGGGTCGGACTGCAACGGGTGCCTTCGTCGCCGAATGGCCCGACGAAGCACGTCTCGAGCAGATACCAGAGGGCTGGCGCTTCGACTCCAAGCCCGGCCTGGCGGCTGCTCGCGCTGAGAAGCTTGAGCGGGGCGCTGCTCGCGCGATTCGGAGGTACTTCGAAGGCGAAATGAGCCTGCACGCATCCGCCGTGGACATTGGTGGCCGAGCGATCGTATTTCTCGGGCCGAGCGGCGCCGGTAAGAGCACCACCGCAGCACGACTGTGCGCGATTGCAGAAGGCAGTCTACTCGCGGACGATGTGCTTGCAGTTCGGCGCGATGTTAGCGGACTGATAGCGCTGCCAACCGAGGCCGCACATTGGCTCGAGTTGCAAGACCGCAAGCAAGCGAGTGCCGCAAAGCGGCCTGCGACGACGCCGGCCCCGGTCGTCGCCATCGTGCTGCTCGACGTGAACGAGAGCCCCATCCCCCTGCAACCAATCCTGCTCAGGGGACGCGCCGCCATGCTCGCCATCAGCAGCGCCCACATCACACTCCCGATCGCGACCCGCGATCAACGCCGCCGCGACTTCGAGTGGCTTGCCGGCGTCTGCGAGCGCGTCCCGATAGTTCGAGTCGTCCGAAGGTGCGCGGGCGACGTGAATGAGGTAGCCTCTACGGCTTTGCGGCTCCTTTAGGAACCCAATCACCTTCATGTCCATGACACTCACCGCATCAAGCCGAATCCGTGTGCCCGAGCATGTCCACGTGCGCGAGTTCGATGGCGAACTTGTCATCCTTGATCTCGACAAAGGCTGTTACTTCGGCCTCGACGAAGTTGGCACGCGCGTGTGGCAGCTGATGAGTGAGGGCTCGACGCTAGAGCAAGCCGTAGAGCGGCTGCAGCCAGAGTATGAGGTCGCACCACCTCGTATGCTCGAGGAAACGAATGGTTGGAGCGCGGCCTCGTCCAACTTCGAGAGGAGTCAGCTTGAGAGAACGCTGGTTGCACCTGTTGACACGGGCGGCGCTACAGGTGATGAGCCCACAGGACACTTTTGCGTTCGCCACCCGCCTCGGGCAGTCCCTACCTCGCCTTGAGCCGACGCCGCGTACGTTGAGGACGCTCGGCCAGCGCGGAAGCTGTCTGTCGCGTTCGATTACCCTCGCTGCGCGCATCACTGGCGCGCGTGTCGCGGTGGGTGTGAAGAAGAGCGGTTATCGGGCAATCGCAGCGACACGATTTGGCCTGCGCGGACCCGACGCCATCTCTGCGCATGCGTGGATAGAGGTCGGAGGGCTTCCTATCGACGCGCGGGACCCGTCTGGCAAGATCATTGCCTACCTGGGTTAGGTGACTCGACCAACTCTGGTTAGGATGTTACGTGTTTAACTATCGGGTACTAAGGGAGCTTTCATGAACAGTCGGGCGCGTGTTGGAGCTTTGGTGGTGTGCACAACTCTGGTGGCAAGCGGCGGCTCGGCTTTCCTTGCAGGCTGCGGTGGCGATGACACCATCGTCGATGCGGGTTCCGACGCCGAAGCGGGCCTCAAAGACTCTGGACCTGACACGTCCGACGTCAACACGATTGACGTCGGTGCGGACGTCCTCCCCGATACTGCGCCTGTCGACGCAGGCGCGTGCGACGCTTCGGAGATCTCGCAGTTCGCTGCCAACATGATCACGACCTTGTGCGGCCGCTATTCCACCTGCTGCTTCGCAGACGCCGCCACCTTCGACGAGAAGGCATGCGAGAAGCTTGCAAATGGAGCGGGGGGATGGGAAGGAGCCTCGAGGGCACTCACCCCGAGCACACTCGCCAGGTGCAATCTGCAGTTCGACCCAACTGCCGCGACATCGTGTCTAGCAGGGCTCAAGACGTTTAGCTGCCCGGCCATCGCAGCCAACGAATACAGCAACACGACACAGAACTGCTATGGCGCAGTGACTGGACGGCTCGCGCTCAATCAGACGGGCTGCGTTGACGACGTCGAGTGCGTGAAAGGAACGTTCTGCGCGCCGGCAAAAGATGGCGGAAGCTCCTGTCTCGCGATTCCTGCGCAAGGAGCGACCTGCGACAAGATCGACGGGGTGGTGGTCAACAGCAACGACGTCTGCGCCAACCGTGGGTACGTCGACCGGAAGTTATATTGTCAGCGTTTCGTCGCGGACGGTGGGGTTCCAAGTAACCAATGTCTGACGCCGCTCGCCAACGGAAGTCCGTGCGTTGCCAACTTCGACTGTGCGTCGGGGCTCTGCGACGACAACAGCAAGTGCGGGGGCTTCGCGACCATTACTGATCCCCAAAACGTTTGCCCGCTCTTCAAGAAGGACGGCGGCTGAGCCTGCCGAGCAGCGCGCAGCGAATCGGCTGCTCTGCCCTGCTCTACTTTGAGCGCGTCGGCGTCACCCTTGGCGCGCTGGGCTTTCTGCGTGACGGCAACAAGCTGAGGTCGCTCGCGCTCGCCACCATGTTTGGCGCGAGCTACCTCACACGCATCACGCTCCGCGCACGCTTGCGAGCGCGGGCGGAGGGGGCGTTCTATCGCGACGCAGTAGCGGCGGTCCTTGCGAAGCCGCTCGCGCACTCAAAGGATGCCGAGATCGAGGCGCTCGTCCTCGGCAATGCTCATACGGTGGCCCAGCACGAGGCGGACACAATCCCCAGCCTTTGGGCAGAGGCTCTAGCAGCGGCGACTCTCACGATCGTGCTCGGCTTCACCCAGCCCGTCCACACTTTGCTCGCAGTGTTCCTCGCAGCGGCGGGCGGAGGCCTCGCAGCGGTGGTCGCAAAGGGAATCGCGCAACGCGAGAGCACGCGCGGTTGGAAGCGATTCACCGAGGTCCTGCGCTTCTTGATGAGCAGTGTGCTCGGGCGCGTGGAGCTTGCCGCGCACGGCGAGAGCGACACGCGACTGCTCGCCCTAGAAGAGAAGCTTGCTATATGGCGGCTGCAAGCGTTTCGCATCGAATGGCTCACGGGGCTAGCGTCACGGGGATCCCTCGCGGTCGCGCTCGTCGTGGGCGCGCTCATCCTCACCGCCACTGCCCATCCTTCGCTTGAAACCGTCGCGATCGCGCTCTTGTTGTTGCAGCCATTCGCTGGGGTCGTGCAGCGGATACTGGAGACCGTGCGGACGCGTGATGTACGGCAGACGCTGGCGCACCTGCTGAGGATGCCTGAGGTGGCCGCGTCGAGGGCGCCGTGTCCGCAGAACGTAAGCGTGCTCGCGTTCAGAGACTGGACCGGTGGCTATGTCGAAGGTCGCGATGCGCTGACCATCACAGAGCTCGTCCTCGATCGCGGCGAAGGCGCGCTCCTGCTCGCTGGAGCGAATGGATCTGGCAAGTCCACGCTGCTTCGCTCTCTCGTCGGGCTGCTCGGTCATCAGCGGGGCACTCTGACGATCGATGGCGTATCGCTCACATCCATCGACGCGAACGAGTGGAAACATCGAGTTGCCTATCTTCCGCAACGACCCCACGTGCCCGCGCAGGGCACGATCCGCGAGGCATTTGCGTTCTTGCATCCCACGGCGCACGACGCGGCGCTGCGAGCGGCGCTTGCTCGCGTGGAGCTGGACGTCCTGCTCGACGCAGACGTGAACGCGCTCTCTGCAGGACAGCGCCAGCGGCTCGCGATCGCGCGCGTGCTCTTGAGAGACGCGGAGGTCGTGCTGCTGGACGAGCCCGATCAAAACCTGGACCGCCGCGGTCTTCAGCTGCTCACGGCGATCGTTCGAGAGCTCGCGTCGCGTCGCTTGCTGATCATTGCGGCGCATGATCCAGAGATCCTCGCGATCGAGGGCAGGCACCTCTCGCTCGACAAAGGCCTTGTCGTCGGGGACTCGCTTACGGCGCCCGCAAGCGGGGGCAATCGTCGGTCACAGGCGAGCGCGTGAGTGGCTCTACGTCGAAGCGCTCGGGCGTCCCTGTCGAGGCGATCAGCGCGAAATGCTCGTACTGGCACGGCGTGACGATGAGCTTCAGACTCGGATCCGTGCTCAACGCGAGACCGCGGGCGAGTTGAGCGTCGCGTCGCTCTCCCTCATCGGTGCCTGGCGCAGCACCGGGATGGGCGAACCATAGAACGGTCATCGCCAAGGTCAGACCGATGAGCGCGTTGCGTGGTTCGCGCAGCACGGAGAGGCGCGTGACGCCCAGGGCGACGAAAACCGAGGCGATCGCCCCGAGCGCGCGCTCAGGATGGTGCGTCGGAGCGCCGTCGCTCAAGTCGCCCGCGATGAGGAACGCCATGATCGTCGTGGCGCCTGAGAGGGGGAGGATGAGCGAGCGACGATCTTTGGGCACCGCGACCGCGAACACGACGGCGGCGATCGCAACAGGGAACTGTATGAGTAGCGCGAACGGATACTCCGACACGCGCGCGCCCACGCCGCGAGGCGCGCTCCCGCTGTTCTGGCGGAACAAGGAGACGCGCGCGAAAAAGTGCAGTGGGTCCCCGTGGGCATAGCCGTTCCACGCCATCCACGCGAGCGGACCGAACGCAGCAACCACACACGCGACGAGAAGCGCGCGACGGTCTAGCGGGTCACGGCGTCGCGCGCGGAGCAAGAACGTGATCGCGAGTACGACACACGCGGGCCACGCCTCATAACGAGACAGCGCCGCGGCGAGCCCGAGTGACGCAGAAATCAGCCACGCGCGACGGTTCTCGCTCGTCGCCAACAGGATGGCGCACGCGACAGCAGGCCCGGTCCAGCCCTCGGGCACTGTCGCCGCAGCAAGCCACACGCTCCACGGAGAGACGGCGCACACCACGGCGGCGAACCACGAGAGCATGCGTGTATGTTGCAAGTGTCGTAGGGTCCAATACGGTCCGAGCGCCCCAAGCACGCCGAGTGCCCAAGCGACCACTCGCGCCGTCATCAGCGATCGACCCAAGACCATCATCGCGCCGCCCGTGATCCAGAACGGAAACGGAAGCCAGCTCGTGCCGCTCGGGTCGAGCCTCGGCGCGTGTGCGAACGTCTGCGCGATCACCGTGCGCGAGTAGTCGTCGTCCGACACGTGCGAGAATCCCATCTCCGTGACGACTGCCATCGCCCCGACCTTGATCGCGACGATCGAGAGCGCCGCGAGCGCATCGGCGCGCCTGTCATCCATGACGAGACTGTCAGGGAGAGCTGGACGGCGCGGGCGTGGGCGGCGTGTCCGAAGACTTCGGCCGCGCGGTGCCACGCTCGTTCTTCTTCGCCTTCTCGAGTTCCAAGCGCGCGGTGAGAGCGCGGTCTTGCGACGAAGAGCCGGCCGCGAGCGAGAGGCTCGTCAGCATGAAGATCGTGGCGAACACCGCCGTCGCGCGCGTCAGGATGTTGCCGGCGCCGCGACCCCCGAACACCTGGTTCGTCGCCGCGCCACCGAATGCCGCGCCCATGCCGCCGCCTTTGCCCTGCTGCAGCAGTACGACGAACACGAGGAACACGCACGCGATGACGTGGAGGATGCGAAGCGGGATGTCGAGCAGCTCTAGGATTGCGTGCATTTTTACACTCAGTGAATGTTCGAGGCTTTGGCCAGCGCTTCGGCGGCCATGGCGATAGCACCGAACGAGGCGATGTCCAAGCTCGCCCCGCCGACGAGCGCGCCGTCGAGGTTGGGCTTGCCGAGAAGCGCCGACGCGTTGTCCGGCTTCACGCTGCCGCCATAGAGGATGCGCGTTCGTGCGGCGAGAACATGATCGGCTCTCTCGAGCAGCGCGCGGATGTGCGCGTGGACCTCTTCGGCGTCCGCGGGTGACGCGGTCTTGCCGGTGCCGATGGCCCACACGGGCTCGTACGCGATGGCGGCGGGAGGGCTCTCGCGCAGCGCGTCGATCACTGCGGTCACCTGCTTCGTGACAATGCTCAGCGTGTGGCCGGACTCGCGCTCAAGGAGCGTCTCGCCCACGCACACGATCGGCAACAGCCTCGCCTGCGCCGCGACACGCACCTTCTCGGCCACACCCGCGTCGGTCTCTCCGAAGAGCTGGCGTCGCTCGCTGTGTCCGAGGATGACCCATGTCGCGCCGGCCTCCGCGATCATCGGCGCACTCACTTCTCCCGTGAACGCACCGTGCGTTTTGGTGTGCATGTTCTGGGCGCCCACAAGCACGTGCGAGCCGTCCATCTCGTGCGCGATCGCCGCGAGCGCAGTGAATGGCGGCGCGACGAGAACATCCACGGACGGCACCTTCGCCGACATCGCCTTGGTCTCGATCGCCAGCTCGAGGCCCGAGAGCCCACCGTTGTGCATCTTCCAGTTGCCGGCGATGAGAGGTCTGCGGGAGGGATGCATCAGTTGGCCGACCCTCGGAGAACCTCGATGCCCGGGAGTTTCTTCCCTTCGATCAGCTCGAGCGAAGCGCCGCCGCCCGTGGAGATGTGACTCATCTTCTTGGCGATGTCTCCGCCGGCCGCGTTCACCGCCGCAGCGCTGTCTCCACCGCCGACCACGGTGAATGCGCCGCTGTTGGCGATCGCCTCGGCGACTCCGAAGGTGCCTTTGCTGAACGGAGCCTTCTCGAACAGGCCCATCGGGCCGTTCCAGAAGATCGTCTTGGCGTTCGCGAAGCGCGCTGCGAACAGCTCGACCGTCTTCGGTCCGATGTCGAGGATCATCTTGCCGTCGGGGACGCTTGATACGTCAACTACCGTACCCTCGGCCGCCTCGAGGCTGCCCGCGACCACTCCGTCGATCGGGACCAGCACCTCAACGCGCTTATGTTTGGCCTTCTCCAGCAGCGTGCGCGCCAGCGCGAGCTTGTCGCCCTCGACCTTGCTGGCCTTGCAGTCCTTGCCCATCGCGGCGAGGAACGTGTTGGCCATCGCGCCGCCGATCACGAGCGCGTCGACCTGCGCGAGCAGCGCCTCGACGACCGCGATCTTGTCAGACACCTTCGCGCCGCCCAGCACCGCGACGTACGGTCTCTCGGCGCCGGTCACGAGCTTGCCGAGCGCTGCGATCTCTTTTTCCAGCAAGAATCCGCAGCCGCGATCGCGGAAGAGCTTGGCGATGCCATGAACGCTCGCGTGCGCGCGATGCACGGCGCCGAACGCGTCGTCGACGTAGACGTCGCAGAGCTCGGCGAGCTTCTGCGCGAAGGCCTCGTCGTCCTTCTCCTCTTCGGGATGGAAGCGGAGGTTCTCCAGCAAGCACACCTGACCATCGCGGAGATCGAATACGACCTTCTTCGCCGCGTCTCCGACGCAATCGTCGGGCACGTGCACCTCGGCCTTCAGCAGCTCGGCCAACACCACGCCCACATGCTCCATCGAGAGCGCCGGGTCGGGGCCCTTCTTCGGGCGACCGAGATGGCTGGCGAGGATCACCTTCGCGCCACGGCTCATCGCGTGCTTGATGGTGGGGAGCGCCTCACGGATGCGCGTGTCGTCCATCACCTTGCCGTTGTCGAGCGGGACGTTGAAGTCCACCCGCAGAAACAGCCGCTTGTTCTCGATCGGGAGATCTTTGATCGTACGAATGCCGTCGAGGTATCCCATCAATGGCCTTAGAGCTTGCTCGCGACGATTTGCGCCAGATCGATCATGCGGTTCGAGAAGCCCCACTCGTTGTCGTACCAGCTGAAGACCTTGCACATGTCCGTGCCGATCACCTGCGTGACCGTCGCGTCGAAGATCGAGGACCGCGGGTCGCCGAGGTAGTCGGAGGAGACGAGCTGCTCTTCGGTGTAGCCGAGGATGCCCTTCATCGCGCCTTCGGAGGCCGCCTTCATGGCCGCGTGGATCGCTTCCTTCGTGATCGGCTTTTCGGTGACGAGCGTGAGATCGACGAGGCTCACGTCCATCGTCGGCACGCGCACCGCTTGTCCGTCGAACTTGCCCTTGAGCGCGGGGATGACCTCCGCGAGCGCCTTCGCCGCGCCTGTAGAAGACGGGATCATGTTCTGTGCAGCCGCGCGCGCGCGACGCAGATCGCCCTTGCGGTGCGGGATGTCGAGGACCGACTGGTCGTTCGTGTACGAGTGGATGGTCGTCATGAGGCCGTGCTTGACGCCGAAGTTGTCCATCAAGACCTTCGCGACGGGCGCGAGGCAGTTGGTGGTGCACGAGCCGTTGGAGATGATGTGGTGCTTGCTCGGGTCGTACTCGCTCTCGTTCACACCGAGGACGATGGTCTTGTCGTGGTTCTTCGCGGGCGCGCTGATCATCACCTTCTTGGCGCCTGCCGCGAGGTGGCCTTCGCACTTCTCTCTCTCGGTGAAGAGGCCCGTGCACTCCATCACGATCGGGATACCTGCGAGTGCGAGCTTGCTGGGGTCCTTCTCTGCCGTGATCTTGATGTGCATCCCGCCGACGTCGATGCCGCCGTCCACCACCGTGGCGCGCACCTTGGCGCGGCCGTGAACGGTGTCGTAGTTGAAGAGGTGCGCGAGGGTCTTGGGATCCGTGAGGTCGTTGATCAGAGCGACCTCGAGCCCTTCGACCTTGCGCTCCGTCAAGGCGCGCAAGATACAGCGACCGATACGACCGAAACCGTTGATGGCGATCTTCGTGGACATAGAACTCTCCGTTTGGAGGCCGGACACTAGTCCCGCGCACAGGGGCTCGCAACCCCGTGCAGATGGCTCTTCCGCTGAAGCATCGAGGCTCGCGGGAGGGTGCGGCACCGGCAGGAGATGCTAGGTTCGGGCTAGTGCAGCTCCGTCAGCGGGCGTGGGTCGCCGCGCGCAATTTTCTCTATGCCGAGCTCGTCTTCGGGCGAGGTCACGACCTGGCTAAACCCGTCTACGACAGACTGATCGCGATCGAGCTCGCAGCGGCCCGGGCGCGCGATGGGCGCTTCGTCTTCCCGCCCGCGTCGAGCGTCACGGCACTCATCAAGACGTTCGAACGGCCGCAGACGGTCCGTCGTCTCGTCGCGAGCATTCATCGCCTTTACCCTTGGATGCCCATCGTCGTCGTGGACGACAGCCGCGAGCCACGGGACATCCCGGGCACGACCGTCGTGAAGATGCCGTTCGACAGCGGACTCTCCGCCGGACGCAACGAGGGCCTGCGCCACGTGAAGACGAGCAACGTGCTCTTGCTCGACGACGACTTCGTGCTGACGCGGCGGACGCGAGTCGACGCGGCGCTAGAGGCGCTCGAGAGTCCGAGGATCGACCTCGTCGGCGGGCGCGTGTCGTTCTTGCCGTTCTATCTCGAGCAGGCCAAACCCGAGTACGGCGAGGGCCGGATCGAACGATGGCGCATGTGCGAGAAGGTCCCGAACTTCTTCGTCGCGCGCACCGAGCGACTGAAGCTCGTGCCGTGGGACGAGCGCTTGAAGCTCGTCGAGCACATGGACTTCTTCCTTCGCGCCCAGGGCGTGCTCACCACCGTGTACGAGCCCCGCATGGAGTGTCTCCACGCGCGCACGCTCTTCGATGCGCACTACATGCAAAAGCGCGCCGCCGTTGGACCGTACGTCGAGATCCTCCGCGAGAAGCTCGCCGCTAGGGGTAGAGCTTCTTGATTCCCGTGGTGCAGACTTTGTCGCCCTGCGCTTTGCAGATGCCTTTGAGGAGACCCACCTCGTCGGGCGACGCCTTGCCGCCCATCACGCGCGGCTCGAGCAATGCGCGCGCGCCAGCTTGATCTCCGTTGAGGGCCATCGTGCTCGCTTGTGAGAACACGCTGCCGCCGGCGGGAGGGTTGTGCTTCACGCTGGCCGTGGTCGGCGCGAAAGTGTTGGTCGTGATGGGGTTCGCGGTCACGGTGTTGGTCGGCGGCGCGGTCACGATGGGTGCCGTCGCGACGACGTTGGTCGGTGCCGTCGCCGTGTGAGTGGTCGTCGCGCTGGTCGCGGCGTCGAGCTCGCGCAGCTTGTCGGTCGCGATCTGTCGGCGGCTCTGCGGGACCGTCGGTGAGTCGGCGACTTGGTGGAGCAGCGCACGCTTCTTCGTTTGATCGGTCTCGCGATCCGCACGCGCGAGCACGCCGTCCGCCCAGTGCGTCTCGATGTTCTGGTAGTCGCTCGAGTTGCGCAGGGGCGAGCTCTCCGAGATGGAGACGAGGAGCTTGTCATGCGCGAGATCGCATTTGCCCTGGTCGCAGAGCGCCTTCGCGGCGTCGAGCGCGGCCTGCTCGGGATTGGCCGACGTGGTGCTGTTCGTGCCGACCGTATCTACCGTCTTGGGTTTCTGCGTGTACATCCATGCGCCGATCACGACGCCGCCGGCGATGACGGCTCCCAACAGCACCCAGGGCACGATCGACGAGCTCCCCGGTCCGACGCGCGGCTGCACCGGCAACGAAGACGGAGTGCGATCGGCGAGCGCCTCGAGCTGTTGGCTGTCGCCGACGCCGGGCAAGAAGATCTGACCTGCTCCGACGAAGCGAAGCCGCACGTCGCCGAGCTCGAGCACGTCACCGGCTTCGATGATGCCGCGCCGAAGATCGGAGCCGTTCACGCGGACGCCATTGCTCGAGCCCTTGTCGACGATCTCGTATCGCCCTTCGCCGAGCGCGTGGATCTCGCAGTGGAGACGCGAGACGGAGTTGTGATTGACCGAGATCGTCGCGTCCTCCGCGCGACCGATCGTCACGCGCTCCGTGGTGAGCGGATACTCGGCGCCTGGAGTCGGCCCCGCCAACATCACGAGGCGGTCCGGACGCTGCATCAGCTCCGAGCCACGATTGAGCGGCCCCGTCGGGAGCGTCGCCTTCATCGCCTCGGTGGGGGCGCCGGTCTGAGCGCCAGGCGCAGTGTCCACTCCGAGCGCGTCGTCTTGGAGCACGATGCGGTAGTCGCCGATCTGGATCAGGTCTCCGTGCTGGAGCTCCTGCGGCTGCACCACGCGCAGACCGTTGACGTAGACACCGTTGTAGCTCGAGTGATCTTCGAGCAGGTAATTCGACGTCGGTCCGTTCGCGCGATGAATCTTCGCGTGCTCGCGCGAGACGTTCCGCTCCGTCAGGCGGATCGTGTTCCCCTCTTTGCGCCCGACCGTATAGTCGTCGCGAGTAAGCGGAACGGTGGTCCGCTTGCTTTCGTCGTCCTCAATTACAAGCTTCCACATGGGCTCGGGTTGGGCGGCGCCCCGACTACTACGGAGGGCGCGCGGGGCGGCTCGAAAGAACGCGGTTGACGGTGCCTAGGAGAGACCTTCTCGCCGCGGCAAAAAGCAGTCTAGCGACCAGCAGGCCCGAAGCGCAACGGGCGTGCTGAGGAGTTGCGTCGAGGGGAACTGATTTTCATCCTCGGGATTGACGTATCACACGGAGGTGATCATGTATCACGGTGTGACACAGAGGCGTCGCGGAGCCCCCATGAACGAAGAGCCTAACTCGACTGGCGAGGACTCGAAGTCCTCGGAAAAGAAAGAGCGCGTCTTGCACACGCGTGTCCCGGCCATGCTCGAGCAAGAGCTCAAGCGCTTCGCGGACAACCTGCGCGTTCCCGTCTCGAACCTCGTTCGGACGATTTTGGAAGACGCGCTGCAAGTCGCGGACGTTGCGAGCAACAGCGTCGAGGAGCGGCTGCGCAGGGCCGCGGAGTCGATCGAGCACGAGCGCACGAAGCTCAAGCAACGGGTGCAGCGCGAAGACCCGCTCGCTCGCGTCTTCGCGTTCCAAGAGGTCACGCTCGCTCAGCCAGCGCAGTGCGCCAAGTGCAGCACACGACTCGACGCAGGTGCGCGCGCGTTCATGGGTCTGACGGATCCTCCGGCAAACGGGCGCCCCGCGCCGCGAATCCTCGCGTGCGGAGCGTGCGCTCCAAAACCCGGCGGTGACAATCAACAAGAGGAGAAGAAGTGATGAACGAGCAAGCCAAAGAGTCGGCCGTGGCGCAGGTCGTCGAGAATGAAAAGAGCAACGGAGAGACGACGACCGAGGCCGCCGAAACGATCGTCGACGCCGCGTTCGACATCGGCGAGGCGTGGGCCGCTTACGGGCTCAAGGTCGGTCGCATCGCGCTGTTGACGAGCGCACGGACGCTCTCTCACGCCGCGCGCGCTCTCGAGGCCGTGCAGAAAAACCTCGAGAAGCAAGCCGCGAACGACGCGAATACGACGCCGTGACGCTCCCCCGACTGCTCACGGCGCATCACTCGATGCGCTGCGGCTCGCCGTTGGGGAGCGTCGCGACGAACGCGTCGCGCGCGGCGTGGACCCGCGTGACGTCTCGACCGTCGAACGTGAGCTTGGTCTTGTACGTCGGGTCTTCCCACTTTGGGTACGACCCGACGTCCACGTCCGGGAAGTCCGCGACGACGCGATCGAGCAGCGGCTTGAGCACGCCCTCGTCCATCTTCGTGTAGACGGCGGTCGAGACGAACGCGACGCCACCGCCCACACGCGACAAGAGGATGGGAATCTTCATCCGGAAGACCTCCGGCACGCCGGGCATGAGCCAGGTGTTCTTGATGCGAATCGTCGGCCATCGCATCTCGGGCGAGGTCTCGAGCGTGGCGCCTTCGGGCATGAGCGCCATCCGCAGGTGCCCGTCGGTGAGGCGCTCTTTGTAATGTGCACGAATCATCGCCTCGACCTCGGGGCTGCTCGTGACGCGCACGCCGAACGCCTTCGCGGCGGCCTCGATGGTCACGTCGTCGTGCGTCGGGCCGACCCCGCCCGAAGTGAACAGCCAGTCGTGCGCTGACGAGAGGGCGCGGATCTCGGACGCGATCAGCTCGACCTCGTCCGTCACCATGACGACGCGCAGCAGCGCGACGCCCACGCCGCGGAGGGCGCGCGCCAACACGGCGAGGTTTTGTTCTTCGACCTTTCCGCTCAACAACTCGTTGCCGATCACGAGCGCAGCGGCGGTCTTTGGCGGGGCGAGGGCCATCGCCGGTAAGGATGCCACGCGACCGAGGGTCACCGCAATTGTTGCGGGCGAAGCCAATCTCCTCAGTTGTTGTCGTTCGCCGAAGGGGATGACAATTCGCCGAAGACAGCGGCGACAATTGCGCCACCGGCGCCTCGGCGCGTAGTAGACTCGTCAGAGGCGATGCCCAAGGTTCTCGTCGTCGAAGATAGCGGATCGATGCGTGCGTACATCCGCGCGATCCTCGAGGATGGCGCCACGGGCGACGCGATCGGTGCATACGCCGTCACCGAAGCCTCGAGCGGCTTCGAGGCGATGCGCCAGCTGCCGCGCGGGCCCTACGACCTCATCATCACCGACATCAACATGGGCGACATCAACGGGCTCGAGCTCATTCGCTTCGTGCGCAAGAGCGAGCACCACAAGACGACGCCGCTACTGATAGTTTCGACGCAGCACACCGAGCGTGACGTGGAGCGAGGCCTCGCTCTCGGCGCGAACGGGTACCTGCCCAAGCCGTTCACCGCAGAGCAGCTGCGCGAGATGGTGGGGACGGTGCTCAAGGGCAAGGCGTCGCAATGACCGACCAAGGCGGAGGCAACGGAGGTCGCGGGCCGATCGATCGCGCACGTGAAGACTTTTTTCCCGAGGCCCAAGAGCTCGTGGACGGACTCGGGCGTGACCTGCTTGCCATCGACGAGAACCTGAAGAATGGCCGAAGCGACCCCGAGCTGATCAACGACGTGTTCCGCGCAGTGCACACGCTGAAGGGCCTCAGCGGCCTGTTCGGTGCGGCGCTGATGAGCGGACTCTCGCACGAGCTCGAGGACGTCCTGGACGAGCTGCGACTCGGGAGGGTCGAGCTCTCGTCGGAGGTGCTCGATCTGGTGTTCCGCGCCGTCGACCTCTACACGAAGCTACTCGCCTCGGAGCGCGGGGCTCTCCCCGAGCCGACCGTCGAGGTGCGCGCACTCCTGCATGCACTCGGTCATGTCACGCAGCGCGGGAGCGCAGCCGAGGCCAACCCCGTCGTTCAATACGAGCTCGACCCTGGCTTGCTCGGCGTGCTCACCGAGTACGAGGAGCACCGGCTTCGTACGAACATCCAGTCAGGGTTTCGTCTCTACAAAATGCGCGTGCGCTTCTCACTCGCGACGATCGACACCGCGCTGGACGATCTAAAGTCGAAGACGCGCTCGCACGGCGAGATCATCACGTACTTGCCCACGGGGGACGCGAGCGACGGCGACACGCTCGAGCTCGAGATCTTGATCGCGAGCCGTGAGTCGATCGCCTTGCTCAAAGCCGCCATCGAGGCGCCGGATCTCCACATCGAGGAGGTGCCGCGGCGATCGGCGCGCACGAGCTCGCCTCCGCCCGCGATGGCAATGCCGAGTGCGCCGACGCACGGGATGCCGAGCGAGTTCCCGAGCGTGCCGATGCCCAACTTCGAGGGCGAAGCGCATACGTCCATGGCGCACGTGCGCGCGCCTTCGGTCGCGCCGAACTCGATCGTGCCGCCGCCGGCCGACAGAGACGTCTCGCTCCGGAGCGTGAGCCAGACGGTGCGGGTGGACATCCGCAAGCTCGACCACCTCATGAACATCGTCGGCGAGCTCGCGATCGTCCGCACGGGCATGTTCGAGATCATCGAGAGCGTGCGCGCGCGGGCGGGCACGCGAGACCTCGCCGCAGAGCTGCAGCGGCTCCATCGTACGTTCGAGCGACACCTCGGTCAGATGCAGAGCGGCATCCTCGAGGTCCGCATGGTTCCGCTTGGCCAGGCGTTCGACAAGCTCGCGCGCATCGTCCGTCAGCTCTCTCGCGAGCACGACAAACAGGTGAACCTCGTCATCACGGGGGCCGAGACCGAGATCGACAAGCTCATCGTCGAGGAGCTCAGCGATCCGCTGATGCACATGATTCGCAACGCGATCGATCACGCGATCGAGACGCGCGAGGATCGTGTGAAGGTCGGCAAGCCCCCCGTGGGCACGATCGCCGTCAACGCCTACCAAAAGGGCAACCAGGTCGTGATCGAAGTAGAGGACGACGGGCGTGGCATGGATCTCGAGCGCATCGCGACCGCCGCGATACGGCTCGGCATGCTCACCGCCGAAGAGGTGAAGGAGCTCCCACAGCGCGAGATCTTGAACCTCGTCTTCAGGCCCGGGTTCACCACGAGAGCCGTCGCGACCGACACGTCGGGCCGTGGCGTCGGCATGGACGTCGTCAAGACGAACATCGCCAAGCTCGGCGGCATCGTCGACATCTCGAGCGAGGTGGGCATCGGCACGAAGATGACGATCACTCTGCCCATCACGCTCGCGATCATCAGCGTGCTCATGGTGGAGGTCGGCGGTCGGACGTATGCGGTCCCGCTCACGAGCATCGAGGAGGCCATCGCATTCGACGAGGGCCTCGTGCGCTCGTTCGAGGGTCGCGAGCTGATGACTCAGCGCGGGGCCACGCTCCCCGTGTGCAGGCTCCGTAAGCACTTCGGGCACGACACGGACTCCCTCTCTGCACGAAGGATCGCGCGGCGCGGCGGCTTCGTGGTCATCGCGTCGATCGGAGACCGTCGGATCGGCTTCGTCGTCGATCGCCTCGTCGGCCAGCAGGACATCGTCATCAAGGCGCTCGGCAAGTCGCTCTCGAACGTACGTGGGTTCGCTGGCGCCACAGAGCTCGGAGATCAGCGGGTCGCCCTCGTCCTCGACGTGGCCGCCCTCATCGAAGAGGTCCTCTCGACGAGCCTCGAGATGCGTACGCTAACGCTCGGGAGCGCGTCGTGACGGAGCTCGCTCGCCGCAACAAGCGTGCGCCGCGCGTCGGTGACTCGCAGCGCGTCGAGTACCTCGCGTTCCGCCTTGCGGGAGACAGCTACGGCGTGCGTATCTCGATGGTTGCGGAGATCCTGCGCCCGCCGCCGATCACCGAGGTGCCGCGCGCGCCCCGCTCCGTCGTCGGCGTCGTGAGCGTCCGAGGGCGCCTCGTCACGATCGTGGATGCGCGACGCCGCCTCGGGCTCGCGGAGAGCAGCCATGACGGACGCACACGCATCCTCCTGGTCGACATCAAGACGGACGAGCTCGTTGGGTTGCTGGTGGACGAGGTGCTTCAAGTGTACCGGCTCGGCGAGAACGAGATCGAGCCAGCGTCTGTCCTCGGTGGCGACCAACCGCCGCACATCCTAGGCATCGGCAGACCCGCCGCA
>ENA-OFCD01000411-OFCD01000411.1-metagenomes-genome-assembly--contig:-NODE-411-length-27550-cov-6.072340_pt1 | contig 27550 bp, 33 predicted proteins | sample MGYA00153392_OFCD01 | MGnify analysis MGYA00153392
GGCGGCCTCTCAGGTTCTGCCTTGCCCGCTTCGCACCGTTCGTGCGGCTGAACCAGCTTGCTGATTAGGAAGAATCATGGAAGAAAAAGCCGCCATCGTTTCTCTCGCAGCGCTCGCCCAGCCGATGCGCCTGCGCGTCTTTCGCGCACTGGTCGGCGCAGGCCCGCGAGGCATGACGCCCAGTGCGCTGTCCGCAATGCTTGTTCGCGCCGATCGAGATATGAGCCACACAGCCCTCATAAGTGGCTCAGTTTTCGGTCGGCGCCAACAGCCGACGTGACACCAAGTGAACCGAAGGTGAGCGACTGGCACGGCGGTCGAGCCGGACCGATCACTTCATCGCAGTCAGCGGCCCGGCATCGGGCATGGCGGGTAACCGGGGTGACGATCTGGCCAGCGTGCAGCGAACGAAGCGAAGCGGCGTGAACGGAACGCCGGTCAGTTCGTCAAGCGGACCTCGTTCACGTACCCGTGAAGGAAACAAGGCCCGCGATCCCCGGTCACGGGAACGGGCCCGCGCCGTCATCCCCGCCAGCACCGCTGGCCTGGTCGTGTCGAGTCGGAGTCCTTGCCGCCGCTATGCGTTCAACGCGAGCAACACGACAAACCATCGGCCTGGATAGGCGGGCACTTTTGCGTGCCGTAGGAGCAGAACACGCAGCAGTCGCCGGCCTTCGGACGCAACACCACCTTGCAGTGCTCGCACTCGTAGAACCATTGGCAGGCGTCGGTGGGCATCGTCTCCGCCTTCACATGGCCGCACGCCGGGCACGTGAGGAGCGATTGCAGGACGACCTCGGCCATGTCACTGAGCCGGCTTCACCGACGACGGAAACCCCGCGTCGGCCGTTGCCCGAATCAGGGCGTCGGGCGAGGTCCTGGCGGGATCGAACGCGACGACCGCGCGTTTGGTCTTGAAATCGACCTTGGCAGAGTCCACACCGGGCACCTTCTCCAAGGCCTTGCGGACGGTGATCGGACACACCGCACAGTCCATGTGGGTCACATCCAGCGTGACCGTGTGGGAGCCGGCGGCCATGGCGTTCACAGAAACGAGCAAGGCGGCAATCAAGAGCGGAATCGACTTCATTGGGGTGACCTCAGTAGAAGAGCGGGGCATACAGCGGAAAGGACATCAGGGCGGCGGCGGCAACCGCGACGAACCAAAAGATGACGCGCTGCCGCTGGCGCACCGCGGGAATCGCGCACGCTTCGCCGCGCGCACAGTCCTCGAGCTTGCGGTACAGCTTGAAGAACGCGTAGCCGAAGAGGGCCAGCGCGACGGCAATGAAGTAGGGCTGATAGACCTCCAGGGCCACCAGACGCGAACCCCACGCGCCGCCGACGCCGAGCACCACCAGCAGCAGCGGACCGGCGCAACAGGCCGACGCGCCAATGGCAGCTGCAGCGCCGCCCAGCAGTGAGCCGGAAGTGGTCCAGGGTCGTGACATGCAGGTTCCTTTGGCGCTCGATTGGAGGTAGTCTAGGTACGTACCTGAGTACGGAGTCAAGCCCATGATGGAAATGATGACGATTGGCCAGCTGGCCGCGGCAGCCGGGGTCAATGTCGAGACAGTCCGCTACTACCAGCGGCGCGAGTTGCTCGTCGCGCCAAGCCGGCTGACTGGCAGCATCGGGCGCTACTCGCCATCAGCGTTGACCCGGCTGCGGTTCATCAAGCGCGCGCAATCGCTGGGCTTCACGCTAAATGATGTGCAGGCACTGCTCTCGCTCGATGACGGACAAGGATGTTCGGCTGCGCGGCAGATCGGCGAGCACAAGCTGGCCGACGTGCGGCACCGCCTGCAGGCACTTCGCAGCCTCGAGGTGGCGTTGGCGGACCTGGTGAGCCGCTGCTCGACGGCGAAGCGCAAAGTGAACTGCCCGCTGATCGAGGCGTTGATGCAGTCGGACGATCAGCCACATTGAGTGCTGGCCCGGAGACCGGCATCGACCGCAGCGGCGACCACCGACGGGACGGTCAGGCTGGCGAAGACGCACCGGGCGCACCCCCCGCCGCGCACCACTGCCGATCGTGATGAAGCCGGCATCGCCGGCCACGCCGTGTTGCGTGAGGGATGGCCGCCCGAAGGGGCGAGACGCTCGGCCTGTGACGGCGGATGGACGCGCAGCGCAACAGCCCGGCCCCGCGCAGCGGGGACACGCCGATCAAGTCAGCGACATCGACAGGCAACCCAGCAGGCCATCGGCCTGCGGTGAGCGCCCACGAGAGTTGACAGACGAAACGACATTGGATATCTTAAAGATATCTATCTTCAGGAAGTCGCATCATGCCCGCTCGGAGCACCGCCGACCAGATCGCATTCCGCTACCGCCCAGCCGACAGCACGACCGGCGTGACCCGTGACACCGCAAAGCGCCTCGCGGAACGCCTGGGCGTCGACGAGACCCAGGCCATCCATCTGGCCCTGCACGACATGGCCATCAAGCTGCTGCCCCAGTACGAGGTCGACGACGGCCCGCTGACCGCCGCCCAAGTCCGACAGATCAAGAAGCGAGCGCCACGAGGCAAGAAGAAGTCGGTGCGCTCCAGCCTCTTCGAGGCGGAGCCTATATGACCTCGCAGTGGTGGGCCGAGCCCACCGCCGGCGAGATCGTCTGGTGCCACTTTCCGGACGACATCCATCCCCGTCCTAAGCCACGGCCGGCCCTGATCTTGGCCGTCTTCGACGACGACGCGCCGCAGTTCACCGTGCGCTTCGCCTACGGCACCAGCCAGCGCACCACCACTCTGCACCGGGGCGAGTTCTCGATCCTGCGTGATCGCAACCCGGCGGCCTACGAGACCGCCGGCCTCAGCTACGACACCAAGTTCGACCTGAGACAAGCTCTCGATCTACCCTACACGACCGAGTGGTTCTCCGTGCCGCCAGCCGCACCGCATGGGCAGACACCCAAGCTCGGCACCCTGCACCCGTCGCTGGTGCGTGCGGTCCAGGTGGCATTCCGGGCGGTGATGGCATGAGCAACGTTTGATCGACACCTCGATCGGCCTGCCCGCACAACGATCGCTTCCACTGACGCCACGAGCGTGCCCAGCCCACTGCGTACCGGAGCACCCCCAGCAGCGCTCACCGCGTCAGGGCGCGACCCGCAGCCCGTCGGTCGCGAATACGACGGTGCCCTTGTAGCGGCCCGAGATCGATTCGCTGACCGCCTCCTGCGCCTTGTCGATCACGGGTGACAGGTGGCTCAGCAACAGCTTGCCGGCATGCGCCTCGTCGGCGATCTCGCCGATCACCTTCGGGGGCGTGTGCAAGGTGTAGAGGATCGCCGGTGAGCCCGGCGGATCGAGCACCACGGTGTTGAACACGAGCAGGCTGGTGCCTTTCGAGATGCGGCGCAGGTCGGGCAGACCTTCGGCATCGATGTCGCCGCTGAAGGTGATGCTCTTGCCGGCGTGGTCGATGCGGTAGATCACCGCGGGTGCGTCGCGGTGGTGCCCCGCGATCGCGCTGACCACGAGGTCGGCTTCGGCGTAGACCTTCGTCGGCGCGGCATCGGCATGCGGCGTGGCGGGAATGTCCGTGGGCAGGATCGTCATCGGCGCCGAGAAGTTGCGCAGATAGCCGAACGCGCCGTCCGTCCCGAAAAGTAAATCGATGAAACGGGTGGTCGACGGAAAGCTCGCATCGTCGCCTGAGCCCTTGCGCCCGTCCGGCCCGAACACCTGGAACCGGATCGGCCCGTTGCTCGACACCGCCCTGGCCTTGAACAGACCGGGCAGCTCGCCGACGTGATCGACGTGCAGATGCGTCAGCAGCACGACATCGACTTTCGCCAGCGACAGCTTGGCCTCACCGAGCCGCGCGAACGAGCCCGGCCCGGCATCGACAAGGATGCGCGGCGTGCCGTCGACCAGCACCAGATAGCTCGACCCTGCGCGGCCCGTGGCGCCCGGCCCGCCCGAGCCGAGCACCACGAGCGATAAGGCGGGAGCGGCAGCAGACGACGACGCGGACTGAGCGCCCGCATCGACGACCAGGCCCAAGGCAAGCAGGCCCATGAGGCCGGCACGAACGAGTCGATGAGCAATCGTCATGGGATGAATATTCTCCGGTTCAACAGTGGTCGCGCCAACGCCGCAGTGCTTACGCCGCACCGCTGAATACTCAACGAGACACTTGCAGCGCCTTGCCCGGTTTTCCATCCTGCTCCATCGCAACGACCAGGTAGGCACGCGCAGCGGAACCGTTGCCCGCCAGCGTCAAGCGCAGGGCGCCGACCGCATCCACGATCGCGGCACCTGCGGGATTGGACATGAACTTCGCGATGGGTGTCAGGGCACCCGACCCGTCGGCCTGCATCGACGTCGCGAGGAAGTAGGTCTTCTTCGGCTCCAGACCGGTGACCGCGGCCTGGATGATGTCGACCAGGCCCTGGTTGTTGACGGTGGCGGTCGTCAGCACATCGGTCTGGCCGATCGAGCCGAGCGACAGGTGCCCGGCCATCCCGGCATCGCCCAGCGGCACCAGGTTCGCCATGCCGTCGCCGCTGGGCACCGCATTCGAGATGTAGACCATGCCCTGCGGTGCCTGGCCGCTGGCGATCGTCGCCTTGACGGTGTTGCTGGCGGTGTCGATCAACGCCACCGCGTTGGCGTTCTCCAGACCGACGGCAACCAGCGACCCGTCGCCAGCCGGCCAAAGCCCGTGCGGCAGATCACCCATCGGGATCATCGCCAACAGGTGCGGCTGGTCGTCGGTCGTGTAGACCTTGACGGCGTTCAAGCCACCGACCGTCACGTAGGCGAACTGACCTTTTGGCGTGCGCGCGATGTTGACGTGATTTGTGATCGGCCCGGTGTCCAGCACGGCAAGCACCTTGAACGGCGGCTTGGCGCTGAAGACCTGGGTCTTGCCGATGTCCTTCAAGGTCTGCCAGACCTGCGTGCCGTCGGGCGTGGCCGCGATGTCGGGGCAGAAGGGTGACGGCTGCGGCACGCCGCCGACGATTGCGTGCGTCTTGACCGACACCACCACCGTCTCCGGCGAGAAGCTCGAGCAGACATACCCGTACTGGTTGTCCGGCGAGAAGATCGTCATGCCCGGGCCGTTGGGCACCATGATGCGGCGCTTGGGTTCGAAGGTCTTGCCGTCGAGCACCTGCAGATAGTCTTCACCGCGGACGGTGACCCACACCTCCTTGCCGTCGGGCGTGAACATCGCCTCGTGCGGCGAGCGGCCGACGTAGGCAATGTGCTTCACCGCGTTGGTCGCGGTATCGATGAAGGCGACAGAGTTCGATCCGATCGACACCACCGCCAAGGTCTTGTGGTCGGGCGAGAAGCCCATGCCGTGCACCAGCAGCTGGCCTTTGTAGAGCGGACTCAGGTTGGCCGGGGTTTGTTCACCCAGCTTGATGACGCCGAGCAGTTTCGCGGTGGCCGGATCGACCACCGACACGGTGTTCGAGAACTGGTCCGAGAGATAGATCCTGTCCTTGGAAGACACTGCGACATCGGGCGCCGTGCTCGCGCCGGGAGCTTGGCCGGCGAGTACCAGCCCGGAGGCAAAAGTACCGACGAGCGCAGCGATGATTCGATTGAGGTGCATCAAGGAGCCTTCTTGGGTGGAGTGATCGATGGAGTCGTGGTCATCGCGTCGATCTGACGCTGCATCACGGCAATTTCTTGTTGCTGGGACACGATGATTTCCTGGGCCATGCGGCGCAGCACCGGGTCACTGCCGTAAAGCAATTCGACCTTCGCCATGTCGACGGCGCCCTGGTGATGCGGAATCATCGCGCTTGCGAAATCGTGGTCCGGGTTGCCGCTTCGCTTCGCGTTTGCCATGCCGTGGTGCATGACCTCATCGACGTTGGCCATCAACTCGGGGAACGTGTGCGCCGTGCTGACCGGCAGTAGCGAAGGCGGCGTACCGCCGCCCATCGCGTGATGATCGTGCGACGGCATCGTCGGGTCGGCCGCGAAGCCCACAGTCGCCGCGCCGACGGTGGCGAACACAAAGCCTGCGAGCAAGGAACGGAGATCGAGTGTCATGGTGGAGGATTCGGTGGTGGGATGAAGGCCGCGCCACGACGCGAACTCGATGGGCCTCGGCACGGTGGTGGGATCGGACGGCCGGGCTATGCCGTCGGTGGCATCGTTGGTCACTGCTTCATCACGAACTCGGCGAGGGCCTTCAGTTGCGCGTCGGTCAACTGGGCGAACGGCGGCATCGGCACCTGGCCCCACTTGCCCGAGCCGCCGGCCTTGATGCTGGCCTGAAGTCTGGTCACGGCGTTCGGGTCGGCCTTGTACTTCGCGGCGACGTCGTGATAGGCCGGCCCCACGATCTTCTGCGCAACGGCATGACAACCCAGGCACGCATTCGCGTTGAGCAAAGCCTGCACGTCTATCGCACCAGCCGTCGCGCCGCCCGCCGCCGCCTGGCTGCCAGCCGCAGTGGCGCTTGCCGGGGCCCCCCTGGGCGCGGCGGCCAGCGCCCGATCGGCCGCGGTCACGCTCTTCGCGTCGCCGTAGGTCGCGGCGAGGTAGACGCCGAGCAGCTTGATCTCCTGGTCGTCGATCGGCGCACCGTAGACATGCTGCATCTTGGCCATCTCGCCGGTCCACTGCGTCACCGTCATGCCCGGTGGCTGGTAGGCGATGTAGTCGGCGGAGTGGCAGATCGCGCACTTCTGCTGCGCGATGGCGAACCCTGGCAGGTTGGAGGGCTTGTGCTTCACGGTTTCGCCCGGCAGGTGGATCGGCTTCGGTGGTGCAGCGAAGGCCGCTGCGGCGCCCAGGGCGGCCAGCATCAGGACTGCGGCACGCATCGACAGGGTGTGGATTCGGTTCATGGTGCGCTCCCTTCAGGCGATCGTCACGGCGGTGGACTCGACGACATGGCGCCGATAGCCTGCCGGGTTCCAGTCCGCAGTCGCCGGCTGCCCTTCGCCCTTCCGGTTGACGGCGCGCACCATCAGCACGGCCTGGCCCTTCTGCGCGAAGGTGACCGGTGCATGCCACTCACGGAACGAGTAGCGGCCGAGGTCCTTGCCGAATGCGGCTTCGCGCCATTGCTGGCCGCCGTCGATCGAGACCTCGACCGTTTTGATGCCCGCACCCGCATCGAACGCGATGCCCTTGAGCTCGACCGCGCGACCGGCCGGCAGCACACCGCCGTTCTGAACGCTGGTGATGAAGCTGCGCACTGCCAACGTCGAGATCGGTCGCGTCTTTGCCGCCGCCGTTCCTGGCGCGACGCATTGGCAGTCGTTGTCGGGTACGCGGTAGGCCATGGTCATGAACAGCGCATCGTGACCTTCGAACGGGTGATCCAGCACCTCGATCTCCGACAAGTGCTTGACCCAATAGGTGCCGAAGTAGCCCGGCACGATCAGCTTCACCGGGTAGCCGTTGAGTAGTGGCAGGTCCTTGCCGTTCATCGCCCACGCCAGCATCGGCTCGCCGCTCATCGCATGCTCGATGTCGAGCGCCTTGCGGAAGTCCGAGGTGGCCGGCAGCACCGGCGTGTCGAGCCCGTTGAAGGTGACACGCTTCGCGCCCGCGCCGACGCCGGCCCTCTCGAGCAGCTTGCGCAGGGGCACGCCGGTCCAGCGCGCATTGCCCATCGCGCCGTTCGCGAGCTGCGCGCCGAACACGCGCGGCGACGAGAAGCCGCGGCTGTTGCCGGAACACTGGTTCACGGCGACCACCTTGACCGGTTCGGCGATCGCTTTCAGCTCCGCGAGCGACAAACTGAGCGGCGTGCCGACCGTGCCCTTCACGCTCAGCCGATACGTCGCGAGATCGACGGCGAGCGGGATGTTCGCCAGGTGGTAGCGCACGAAGAACGCATCGTTCGCCGTGATCGGCCCTTCGTTGAACACCGAGAACGGCGTCTCCAGGTGTGGCGGCCGGGTGTGCACACGGATCAGCGACCGCTTACCCGGGTACTTCACCAGAGGCCGCGGACCATCGGCGAAGCTCACGCCTTCACCGGTCGCTGCCGCGGCCAACGCGGCGAACGGCGAAGCGGCGAGTGCCTGCAGGCCGGCGCCGCGGACGAATCGGCGCCTCGGGTCGTTCAGCGAAGCGGGATCGTGCGAGTGACTCATGGCGATGTCTCCTGGGTTTCGTTTTTAAGCATGAGCGAGTGCAGACGATTCGGGTACGTCATGGAACGCGCCGGGTCGTTTCAAGGTGCTTTCCAACCCCACCTGGCAAAGATCGCCTGCCCGGCCGGTGACTGCAAAAACGCGACGAAGGCCTTCGCCTGCGGAAGCGCAGCGCCCTTGTGCGTGAGCACCACGCCGCTGTCGCGGTAGATGCGGAACGGCTCGTCCATCTCGACCAGTTGCGCAAGGTCGGGGTTCGACACCTGCCAGATGTTCCAGATCAGCCAGACATCGATGTCGGGCTGCTCGGTCCAGCGCTTGCGCGCTTCGGCGCTGTTCGCGGCCTCGGGTAACAGCAGGTTCTTGCGGAACGCGCGCAGCATGCCGATGTCGCCGGTGCGGCCGGCCACGTCCTCCCAGAGCCCGTTCTGGCCGGCGCCTGCGACCGCGAGCACCTTCACGCCGGGCGCGAGCACGTCGCGAAACCCCTTGATGTGCTTTGGGTTGCCGGGCCGCACCAGGATCGCCACGGGCCGCAGGTACATCGGCTCCGCGCTCTTCAGGTCGAAGGCACCGGGCAACGCCTTGGCGAAGTCGCTCATCATGTTCTCGGCACCGCTGAAGACGACATCGGCATCCGCCTTCGCCTTCTCGACCCACTGCGGCGTCGGCCCGGCGACGACGTTGACGGTGACCTTGTTCGCGGCAGCAAAGGCCTGTGCCGCTTCCTTCATGGCCGGTGCCGGGCCGCCAGGCCCGTAGACGTTGATGGCGTCATCGGCGCGGGCGCCGGCCGCACTGAAGCAGGCAACTGCTGCGACGAAGGTCGCAAGGAAGGCCGAACGCAAACGCAGGGTGTGTTTCATCGCAATCTCCAGGTGACGTCCGCCTGATGCTCAAAGCGACCGTGCCGGCGCGGCCAGCGTGCCGACGACACGGTTGCGCGCCCGGTCGACCTTCGCCACGCTCAGATCTTCGTTGAGCACATAGGCCAGCGTGCCGTCGCGCGTGAACACGATCGCCTGGCGCGGCTCCTTGAAGCCGGTGATGGTGGCCACGACCTTCTGTGTCGCAACAGAAATCAACGAGACCGTGTTGTCGCCGAGGTTGCCGGCATAGACGAACTGCCCGTCGGGCGAAAGTGCGGCGCCGTAGGGGTCTTTGCCAACCGCGACGGTGGTGGTGATGGCGCGCTTTTCGACATCGACCACCGCGATCGTGTTGCTGCCGCTGTTGGCGGCGAAGATCGTCTTGCCATCAGCGGTGACCGAGATCGCGCGCAGCTTGTCGAAGCCCTTGATCTCGCCCGTGATCTTGTCGGTGGCGGTATCGACGATCGTGATCTTGTCGCCGAGGAAGTTGGTGACGTACAAGGCCTTGCCGTCCGGGCTCAGGCGCACGCCCTGGCGCGGTTGTGCGAAACCGGTGACAACGGCGCGCGGTTGCTGCATCGCGAGGTCGTAGCGCGTCACGGTGCTGGCGGCCTGGTTGTTGATGTAGAGCGTGCTGCCGTCCTTGCTGAGCGTGGTGCCGAAGGCACCGGCGCCGGCCGGCACGCTGCTCACGGTCTTGAGCGTCGCGGTGTCGATCACGTCGACGGTGCCCAGGCTGCTGTCGGAGACGTAGAAGCGGTCACCTGCAGGCGAGAAGACGATATTGCGCGGCGTCACGAAGCCGTTCAGCACGGCGCGGACCTTACCGGTGGCAAGGTCGTAGACGATCACGTCGGGCCGCTCGCTGTACGACACGACGGCCGTGCGTTCGTCGGGACTCACCGCGAGCGAGTTGTTGTGGATGCTGCCGTCGAAGGTCCAGCGGGCGGCCGCGGCTGGTGCGGACGTTGCGGGCTCTGCGGCCATGCCGGCGGTCGAATAGGCTGCGGCGAGTGCCGCGAGGCACAGGGTGACGGTGAAGGTGAGGTGTTTCATGAGATTCTTTCGTGATCGTGGGTGTCGGGTGCTTGTTGTGAGAGACGGCCGGCTCGGGCGCTTGATTCCATCGGGCTCCAAATAAAGTCGATTCCGCGCATCAGGTGAACAAGGCGGTGACACCGGCATTGATCGCGATGCCGCCACCGATCAGCCACGCGAACAGCAGCGCCGCGAATGCCAGCGGCTTGATGCCGGCGTTGCGGATGGCTGAGATGTGGGTGGTCAAACCCAACGCGGCCATCGCCATCGCGAGCATCACGGTGTCGATGTCGATCGCTGCGCTGACCACTGGCTTGGGCAGGATGGCCAGCGAGTTCAGGCCTGCCACCGCGACAAAGCCAAGGGCGAACCAGGGGATCACGATGCGACCGGGCTTTTGCGTGGCCTCGTGGGCAGCAGCGCCAGGTGCGCTCTTGCCGAGGCCCTCGCTCCCATCCTTCGAACGGGACAGATAGGCCGACAAAACGACCAGGAACGGCGCCAGCATCATCACCCGCACCATCTTTGCGATGACCGCGGTGTTGGCTGCTTCGTCGCTGATGGCGTGGCCCGCAGCGACGACCTGCGCGACTTCGTGAATCGTCGAGCCGGCGAAGATGCCGTAGGCGCTGGGTGACATCGAGATCAGCTGGTACTGCTCGTTCAGGTGGTACAGCACCGGGTAGAGAAAGATCGCCAGCGTACCAAACACCACCACGGTCGAGACGGCGACCGTCACCTGTTCGGCCCGGCCGCGCACCACCGGCTCGGCGGCCATCACCGCAGCAGCGCCGCAGATCGAGCTGCCGGCGCCGATCAGCATCGCGGTCTTGCGGTCGAGGCCGAACACACGGGTGCCGACGAACCACGACAGCGCAAATGTGCTGCACAGCACGGTGGCGTCGATCACCACGCCGGCCAGGCCGACATGGCCGATGTCCTGGAAGGTGAGGCGCAAGCCGTACAGGATGATGCCCAGGCGCAGCAGGTTCTGCTTCGAGAACGTCACGCCGGGCGCGCTCATCGCGGCGATGCGCGGGTACGCGGTGTTGCCCACCAGCATGCCGAGCACGATCGCCAAGGTCAGCGCGCTGATGCCGTTGGCTTGCAGCCAGCCGATCTTGCCGAGTTCGATCGCGGCGAAGGCCAGCCCGCCCGCCAGCGCGAGGCCGGGAACGAACCCGCGGACGCGCTGCGAGCCGCTGAGCGGGCGGTGGGCCGGTAGGACGGCGACGGCAGTGGCGTGAGCGGACATGAAAATCTCCTGGTTCGCTGGGTTCGGGTCGGTCGGACGCATGAACGGACTTTGAAACTCACACATCAATCTGACAAACGGATAGTTTCGGTATAACCTAGCGACCAGTTGAGTAATAAGGATTCCGGCATGCGACTCACGCTGCGCCAGTTGCACATCTTCACGGCGGTGGCGGACACCGGCAGCACCACCGCCGGCGGGCTGCATGTGGCGCTGTCGCAATCGGCGACCAGCGGCGCGCTGAACGAGCTCGAAGCGCTTCTGGGCGCGCGGCTCTTCGACCGCGTCGGCAAGCGCCTGGTGCTGAACGACACGGGCCGCGCTCTGCTGCCCCAGGCCCGGGCTTTGCTGGATGGCGCCCAGGGCGTAGAGAACCAGTTCGGCATCGGCACCAACACCAGCGATGGCGCCAAGTCAGGCCCGGGCATCGCCACCCACCTGCGCGTCGGCGCCAGCACGACCATCGGCAACTACCTGCTGCCGGCCTTGATGGCGAGCCATCTGCGCGCATCGCCCGCCACCGGCATCGACGTGACCATCGGCAACACCAGCGACATCGCCACGGCGGTGGCGCGGCTGGAGGTGGACGTGGGGCTGATCGAAGGCCCGTGCCACGAGCCCGAACTCCGGGCGCGGCCCTGGCTGGAGGACGAACTGGTGATCGTCTGCGCCCCGTCGCACCCGCTCGTGCGTGACGATCTGGCCGCGCGCGTTGGCCTGAAGGCGCTGCGGCAACAGCGCTGGCTGTTGCGCGAGCCCGGTTCCGGAACGCGCGAAGCCGTCGAGCACGCCTTGCTGTCGCATCTGCACCAGTGGGAGCATCCGATGCAGCTCGGCAGCACCGAGGCGATCAAGCATGCGGCCGCAGAAGGCCTGGGGCTGACCTGCCTGTCACGCTGCGCGGTCGAGGACCTGCTCACGCTCCGCAGGCTGGTGCTGGTGAACACCACGCTGCCCCGATTGACCCGGCGCTTCTACCTGATCCAGCACCGGCAGAAGCAGTTTTCGGCCAGCTTGCAGCGCTTCGTGGCGCACTGCCTGTCGACGCCAACGTCGAACTGACCGAACCCCGATGGCGCCGCTTCTACTTCGGCTGCTCGTTGCCGTAGGTCTTGACCAGGTAGTCGACGATGAGCGGGATGTCTTCGTCGGCGATCGGCGCCTTGAACACGACCTTCATGCGCTTGGCCATGGCGTCCCAGTACGGGCGCGGCGCGGTGGGGGGCTGGTACTGCATGTACTCCGCCGAATGACAGGCCGCGCAGATGGCCTGCGCCTTGGCGTAGCCCGGCAGCGTGCTCGGTTTGAGTTGCACACCATCGGGTGGCAGGTCGATGCTCTTCGAGCCTGCCAGCGCATGGGTGCTGGCGCCGAAGCCGGTCAGGACCAACGCACAAACGCCTGCGGTGAAAACTGCTTTGTGATTCATCGTGCTGCTCCTCAAACGGCGGTGACTTTGACGGACTCGACCACATTGCGCATGTAGCCTGCCGGCTGCCACAGGGCCTCCATCGGCTGGCTCTGGCCGGAGCGGTTCCAGGCGCGCACGCGCAGGTCGTGGGCCCCCTTGTCGGGCGTGAAGCCGAACGTGAATTCTCGGAACGAGTAGCGGCCCATGTCGGTGCCCAGCTTCGCGCCACGCCAGCTCTGGCCGCCGTCGGTGGAGTGGGCGACTTCGCGCACGCCCTGCCCGCCGTCGAACGCGATGCCGCGCACCACGGCCGGTTGCCCGGCGCGCAGCTGACCGCCGTCCTGCACCGAGGTGATGAACGAGCGCACGTTGAAACGGCCGATCGGGCGCGTCGCGGAAGGCGTGGTGCCGGGCTCGACGCAGGCGCAATCGTTGTCGGGCACGCGGTAGGCCGGCTTCATCCAGAAGCCCTCGAAGGTCGAATCGACGACCTCGATCTCCGACAAGTGCTTGACCCAGTAGGTGCCGTAGTAGCCGGGAACGATCAGCTTGACCGGGTAGCCGTTGAGCAGCGGGATCTCGGCGCCGTTCATCTGGTAGGCCAGCATCACCTCGCCGTCCATCGCGTGGTTGACCTGGATCGACTTGACGAAATCGCCGCCGCCGAAGAGCGCGATGTCCAGCCCGTTGAAGGTGACCTCACGGGCGGTGTTCTTCAGCTCGGCGCGCGCCAGCACGTCTTTGAGCGGCACACCGACCCAACGCGCGTTGCCCATCGCGCCGTTGGCCAACTGGCCGCCGGTGACGCGCGGGTTGAAGAAGCCGCGGCTGTTGCCCGAGCATTGGTTCACCGCCACCATCTCGACGGGCTTGAACTCCGTGCGCAGCTGGGACAGCGTCAGCTCGTAGGGCTTGCCCGCCGCATTGCCGCCGATCTTGATGACGTGCTTGTCGCCGTCGATCGAGGTCGGGATGCCGGCGTTGTGATAGCGCACGAAGAACGCGTCGTTCGGCGTGATGAGCCCATCGTTGAAGACCTCGAATGGCGTCTCGAGCTGCGGCGGTCGCGAGGTCAGCACGATCAGCGGGCGCTTCTCGGGGTAGGCAACGAGGTTGCGTTTGCCGTTGGCGAACGGAAGCTCGCCCGTGGTTTGGGCGAAGGCGCTGCGGCTCAGCATGCCGAGGCCCGCGCTGGCGAGCGCGCTGGCACCGCCCGCGATGAGCCGGCGGCGCAGGCGATTGGCGTGGTGGTCGTTGTTCATCGTGTCTCCTGTGGTGTTTGAAGTGAATCAGCCCGGTGCATTGGAGGTGTTGCCGAAGCTTGCGCGCGCCACGGCGAGCGCCTTTTTCTGCTGCGACACCATCACCAGCGGTTTGCCGTCGCGCGAGGTCACGACCTGCCAGTAGACGTTGCCCCACCAGCCGCTGCCTTCGCGCATGCTCACCGGCGCGTCGAACGCGAACACGGTGACCATGCCGCCCTTCTCGAAGAAGGTGGTGAGGTGGTAGACGAGGTGGCCGTCGATGTCGCACGGCCGCATCAGCTGCGGGAAACCCGGCACGGTCTTGCTTTGCCCGAGCCCGAGGTGCTGCAGCAGCGGCTTCGCGTCCATGAAGTTGCCGCGCAGCGTACGTTCGTAATACTCATGCTCGATCGCGCCGCGCACTAGCTCGGGCGGGCGCATCGCCAGCACGCCGCCGGTGCCGACGCCGAGCAGCTGCAAGGCAGCGATGCCGCGCTGCAGACCGCGCCGGGCGAGCAGTGGCGTGCGGCGCAGGAGGTGCGACGGTGGATCGCCAGGGTCGTAGGCGAGTGCCAGTTCGGCGCGGGCGCGCAGGTCGAACGCGCTTTCGGGTGGTTCGTACTCGTGGTTCATGTCAGACTTTTCGCAGTGCGGCCACGCGCGCGGGCACGGCGGCTGACTCGGGCGGCGCCATCGCGGCCCTCAGTGCAGCCCGAGCTCGCGCCAGCCGCGAGAGCACGGTGCCCGGTGAGATTTCCAGCGCGTCGGCCATTTGCGCGGTCGGCATGTCGTCGAAGTAGTACAGCACCAGCACTTCGCGGTGGATCGGCGCGAGGCGCGCGAGTGCGCTCACCACGTCGAGGCGGTCATCGGTGCGGGGGTCGGCAGCCGCAGGGTCGTGTACCGCGTTGGCGTCGTCCAGCGATTCGGTATCGGGCGCCAGGTGGCGCAGTGCACTGCGCCGCATGATCCGAAACAGCCAGGCCCGCGCCAGCTCGTGCTGGCGCAGCTGCGTGCGGTGCTTCCAGGCGCTGGTGAAGCAGTCCTGCACCACATCCTCGGCCACCGCGCGCGAGCCGGTAAGCGCCCAGGCGCTGCGCAGCAGGAAGCGATAGTGCTCGCGCACCCATTGGTTGTAGCGGGATTCGGCCGACTGGAACATGCGTACAAGAGCGCGCCTCGCGGCGGCTCATTCCCTCCAGGCTGCAGAAATGTTGCCGGGGTTTACCCGCAATGCATGCGACCTGCGGCCTATCGAACCGTGGCGTTCAGCTGTCGATACACCTCGCCGGAGACCCGGGCCAGCGCGGCGCGGTCGGCATCGGCCGAGATCGCGTAGCCGAACGGGCCTTCGACCCAGTAGAAGACGTTGACCTTGCCTTCCCGGGCAAAGCGGAACGCGGTGTCCTGGTTCGCGCCGGTCGGGGTGCTGGCGCTCGTGCTGGCCGCTTTACCCAGGGACGGGCCGGAAGACATGCCCAGTTCACCGATCTCGTTCGAGACGTACAGCGTCAACCGGCTGCCCGACTCATCGCGGTACATGAACTGCGCGACCGGCCCGTGCCCGCCGGGCAGCAGGCGCCCGCCTTCCAGCGCATAACCCACCGCGTGAAGGTGCGGCGGCTTCATCGGTGCGCCCATGCGCTTGGAAAGCCAGGCGATCAGCTGGTCTTCATGCGCCGCGTCGACCTCGACCGGGCGGCGCTGCTCGGGGCTGTAGACCGCATGCGCCACCGCCGCGCGCTGGGCAAAACCGGTGGCCGACGCCATCGTGATCGAGGCCGGGCCTTGGGGTGCGAGCGCGGTGGACGATGCGGGATTCGACACACCGCCGTGCAGGCTCCAACCGGTGGCGCCGCTCACGAGCGCGATGGCGATGCCGGCCGCCAGGCGCCGCAGGTACCACGGCGTGCGCGGCTGCGCGGCCCGCAGCACGCGCTGCGGCAAAGCCTCGTCCAACACCGGATCGAACAAGGCGCGCAGCTCGCGCTTCTGGGCGCGGTAGCTCTCCACGCGCAAGGCTTCGTCGGGGCGGCTCGCGAGCGCGGCCTCGATCTCGCGCTGCCGCTCGGCGGTGAGTTGCCCATCGACGAGGGCGTGCAACTCGGCTTCGGTGATCGGCGGAAACAGGGGAGGCGGTGGGTTGGGAGTCATGGTGAGCCACTCATTTGACGACCTTCAAGCGCACGGGTTCGTCGCGCCCTTCCATCAGCGCCCGCAGGCGCTCGCGCCCTCGCGACAAGCGCGACATGACGGTGCCGATCGGGATGCCCAGGGTCGCGGCGACATCGGCATACGACATGTCTTCCAGCGCGATGAGCAACACGATCTCTTTCTGCTCGACGGGCAGCAGGTCGAGCGCACCCTGCAGGTCGAGCACGGCCAGGCGCTCGCCCTGGGTCGGCGCGACCGCGACGTCGGGGGTGTCGTCATCCATCAGGACGGTCGCCAGTTTCGGTCGCCGAATGCCATCGACGTGCAGGTTGTGCATGACGCTGAAGAGCCAGGCACGCATGTCGCGAACCTCGCCACTGCCGCGCCAGAGAGCCGACTTGGACCAGGCTCGCTCCAGCGTGTCCTGCACCAGGTCGTCGGCATCGTCGCGGTTGCCGGCCAGCGCCCGCGCATAGCGGCGCAGGCGTGACACCCAGCTCAGCAGGATCTGGTCCTCGTGCATAGTCGATTGGCAACTGGGTCGCTTGTCACTCCTTGATGATGTGCCACACGTCCTTAAAGTTGTCGCCGGTGCGGTCGCCCGCCTTCTGGTCGGCCTTATAGGTGTACACCGGCTTGCCCTTGTAGGCCCACTGCCGCGAGCCATCGTCACGCGTGACGATGGTGTAGGCGCCCACCGGCTGGTCGGAGGCCATGGCCATCATCGGCGGCCACAGCGCTGCGCAAGGGCCGTTGCAGGTGCTCTTGCCGCTGTTCGCCGCGTCCTTGTCGAAGGTGTAGAGCGTCATGCCGCTGGGGGCGACGAGCGCGCCGGAGGCGAGCATCGCGGGGGCCTTGGCGGCGGGTTCCGTCATGTTGGCGCAACCAGTGGTCGCGAGGAAGGCGGCGGCGGAAGCGGCGAGCGCGAGGGTCTTGAACATCGAAGGACTCCTGAAAAGTCTGTGGTGGGGTTCGTCTGGCGGCGTGGGCTGGTGCTCACAAGGGGGCAGACGGCCAGCGCCTCGCCGGTATTCCACCCGAACTCAAAAAAAGCGCAGCCGCCACCCCGGCAGCTGCGGTTTCGTTAAATTTTTTGCGCAAAACGGAATGAATGGACTGTCGAGAGCGTCTGCCCGATGAGTCGCCGAGAAGGCGATTCGCTTCGCGCGTAACCACTCATCCGACCCGGCATAGCACTGCCCTCACCACCCCCTCAAGGATCCACGATGAACCCACCGTTCGCAAGACACCTGCTCCTCGCCTCCTCGATCGCCCTCGCCTGCGCCGGCGCACAGGCCCAGAGCATCACCGATCCCGTCGGCGACTTCCTGCCCACTTACACCGGGCCGCAGAACGGCGACGTGGACGTGGTGAGTGCTTTCGCCGGCTACAACACAGGCAACGACACCTTCAGTTTCTCCGGCACGTTCGCCGGCGCGGTCGGTACCACCACGGGTGCCTTCTACGTCTGGGGCCTCGATCGCGGCAACGGCACCCAGCGCTTCGTGGCGGGCAGCCCGTCGGTCGGGCAAGGCGTGTCATTCGATGCGGCAATATTGCTGCGCCCCAATGGCACTGCTCGCGTGATCACCTTCACCAGCGGCGCGGACCTCGGCACCGGCATCGAAATCGGTGCGGGCACCGCCATCGTCTCCGGCAACACCATCTCAGGATCGATCTCGGGCTCGTTGCTGGCTTCCACCGGCTTCGCCAAGGCGGACTACACCTGGAACCTCTGGCCGCGCATCGGACCGAAAAACTCCGACATCTCCGACTTCGCGCCGAACGGCATGAACGTTCCGGTCGCAGCGGTGCCGGAGCCGACGACCTATGCGCTGATGGCGATGGGCCTGGTCGCTATCGGCTTTGCGCGGCGCGGCGCGGCCGGTCGGCAACGATCCCCCTAAATGACAGCAACGTAATGTCACGGCGTCGAACCGAAATGGCGGGGCGGCGGCACGCCAGCCTGCGGTTCGCACTGCCCGCCCGCCTGAATCGATACAGCCACTCCGCGCCGGCCAGCGACCCCGACAAGGTCCTGGCATCCGGTGCATCACGAGATGAGACACGACCCAATCGAGCTCAAAGCATGGACGCATTTGGATCGGCGGTCCGCTCGACGGCCTGTATGCCGGCACCGGAGCCATTCGTGGCACCCGGGAAAAGCTCGTGAAGGCGCAAGGCCCCCTGAAGGTGACGGTGGAAACCCTGGAAGAGTCGGTCAACCCAAAGGGGTCGACGGTAACGGCCAACGTCCTGTTCGTCGGCAAGGCGCCGATCAAGGTTCGCTACGTTCTGGTGTATCGCGACAACATGATCGTCTCCGAAACCTGGCAGATCGACCCGAAGCTAGCTGTTGGAGCGCTCGAGGCCGGAGCGAAGCCGACCACATATTGACGAAGGACCGGGATCCGCGCCGTGCAAGAGGTTGAATCGACCGAGAGCGCAGCGCGGAAGCCAACGGACCGACGAGTCGGAGGCCACCCCAAACGTGACCTCTCAGCGGAGTAGACGACGATGCGTTGCTGAAGGCTCCCCCGACATTCGCATCTGCACTTGACGTCGGGCGCGTCCGCTGCGCGGGCACGAGGCAAATTCGGCGCAAAAAATGTGCGCTCGGAGCTACCCGCCGACCAGCGACCGCGCACTCCACGCCACGACGGCGGCGCCGACCACCAAATAGATCAGCGGCAGGCTCCACTTCAGGTAGCGCAGCGCCACAAAGGCGAGCGCTGCGACGGCGACTGCGAACGGCCCGGTCAGCGCATGCTCGCCGAGTCGGACGAGGACCATCACCAGCATGCCGACGAATGCGGCGAGGACTCCGCCGATCGCACCCTGAATCCAGTCGAGGTGGCGAAGGCGCTGATACGCGCCGGCCAAAAACAGCGTCATCACGAAGCTCGGCGCGTAGATGGCGATGCTCGCTACCAGCGCACCGACCACCCCTGCGGCCATGAAACCCACGAAGGTGGCCACGTTCAAGATCGGACCCGGTGTGAACTGCCCGATGCCGATCGCCGCACCCAGCTGCGATGCGCTGAGCCAGTGGTGTTCGACAACGGCGACCTTTTGAATCATCGGAAGGATGGTGTAGCCGTTGCCGAAGGCGACCGAACCGATCTTCATGAACGCTGCGGTGACGTTGCCGAGCGGCGACGGATTCAGCAAGCTGAAGACGGCCACCGATGCCAGGCCCGCAACCAGCACCAGCGGCACGGCGAGCCCCTGGAACTGCAGCGGCGCAGGCCGTCGGGCGATCGGCAGGCCCAAGGGGCGGCGCTGCATATTCGCCCCGGCGACGAAGCCTGCGGCAACAGCCCACAGCAGATTTATACCGCTCAATGCGATCACGCCGGCGAGCACCGCTAGCAAGATTTGAACGGGGTTGCCGAGGTGCTTCTTGCCATGGTCGAGCGTGATGTTGAGGACCGTGCCGACGACGACGGCATTCAAGCTCCACAGCAGGGCCTTGACGCCTGGCTGCCCACCGTAGCGTTGAAACGCCGCCGCGGCGGCCAGCATCGCCAGCAGTGACGGGAGCAGGAATCCCGCAGTAGCTGCGAATGCACCGGCGTTGCCGCGCTGCCGATGGCCGACGAAGGTCACGAGGTTGGCCATGATCGGACCTGGATACAACTGCACCAGCGCGAGCCCTTCGTCGACTTCCCGCGCGGTGCCCACTCCTTGTTTGGCCGCGTACGTGCGGACGTTGTGCAGGATGGAAGGCATGCCGAACGAGGTCGCTCCTATCTTCACAAAGGCCATGAACAGGGAGGCCGACGACATTGGGCTCGCTGCCGAACTGCCTGGCGAGCTGCCTGCCGACTCGGTTCGCGGCAGTGCCGGAACAGAAGCATCGACGCTTGGGTCATGGTTGGTCGACTTTTCAATCGGCCGGGGGCTCACATTCATCGGACTCGCCTGCTTTCTGTAGAGCGTCTGGGAGGACCGGGGCGCGCATGCACCTGTCATTCCGAATGGCTCATACGCATTCTCATGTGCAGACGACGATTCGGCAGGCTTTATTCCCCTGCGGTCTTGTCCTTGCCCCAGCCGTTGGACCTTTAACCCTGCCCGCGACTCCCGGCCCGGCCACTTGCATCGACAACGGAATATTGGCCCGCGCCGGTGCGTCCACACAATGGCAGGCCGACCCACTGCTCATCCATCCACACAGGAGACCTCCATGAGACACCCGCTTCCAAAGCTTTCAACCGCACTGCTTCATGCTGTACTCGCGGCCGCGACAAGCTTCTCTTCTATGCCCGGCCACGCCGCAGACGGCTCTGAATCCCTGACCTATCCCAATATCATCAAGATCCGGGAAGGCATGGGCGCACGCGGCGACCGCGCACCGATCGCACGCATCGTCTCGCCGCTGGCAGATTCGCAGATCGTGCCGGGCGAAGGCCGCGTCGGCTCAGGCAGTGTGAATGGCACCGGCTTCGTGTTGAACATCGAGGTCGTCACGCGCGACGCGACACCGATCGCCGCGAAGGAATCGCTCAACATCAGAAACACCGCGCTGCTCGGCCAGGTCAACCCGAACATTCCGGGTCTTTATGTCTTCCTCGACACCGACCTCGTCAAGCCGGACGGGGGCATGATTCCGAAAAACACCAATCTGGCGAACCTCTTCAACATCCTGGGCACGGACGACACGCCGGGTGCGGGCGTGACGATGTGGCTGGGATGGCACGTGCTCGAATCGCTGCCGCTGGACACGAGCCGCTTCAACATCACCACCGCCGTGGTCGACAGCGACGGTCGGATCGGATTCGACCGGGTCTCGCTGGCGGTGCTGCGCGGCGGGATCACATCGGGGCAGGCGCTGACGCCCGTTCCGATCGATGTGGTCGACGACGGTATCGACGATGCGGACGGACCCGAGGTGACGATGATCGCGCCGCGCGTGCCGACGCGTGTGTCACCCGGGCCGCAAACCGGCAATCCGACGCCGCCCACGAATGCCGCGCTCTTCTTCATTCAAGTGACGGCGCTCGACCGCTCGCGTCACGGCATCGGCGTCAGCGAAAACGGCCAAGGCACGGCGGCCCGTTCGGTGTTGGGAACCATCCTTGATGGAAGCCAGATCCAGAATCCGAACACGCACCCCGGCAACGGCACGAACCGCAATTACCCGGGCCTGAATGTGACCTTCGACGTGCCCTTGCGCCAGCCCAACGGCAACGTGGTGCCGGCGGGCTCGAACCTGGCGCCGATCTTCAACATCGCCGGCAGCGAGCTGGACGCTGACGGGTATGTGGTGACGACGGCCGACTGGGTGGTGGGCGGATCGCTCGTGATGCCTGCCGGCAAGCGTTCGGTCACGGTCACCGCCCGGGTGACCGACAACGCGAACCGCACCCGCAGCGTCAGCCACGTCGTGGGCATCAGCCCGGTCGAGAACGGGCAGAACCTGACGCCCGCGCCATAAGACCGGCGTCCCGCGGCCCCACTGATGGGGCTGCGGTCGACGCAGAGGCGGCGTCGGCGCTGGACGTCGGCCTCATTCGTGCCCGTAACCCTCGTCGGCGTCTCCCTGCACATGGAACACCCGGTAGTTGAACCAGGTGTGGGCTAGGATCAGCGGCACCAGCACCAGCAGGCCGGGCAACAGGAAGTGCTGCGATGCCGGCGACGCCGCGGCGTCGAACAAGCTCAGCGAAGGCGGTGGCAGGTGCGGAAAGATGCTGATCGCGAGCCCGGAGTAGCTGAGGAAGAACAAGCTCACGCAGAACCAGAACGGCCGTGTGCTCGGTGCCTGCTTCACGGCACGGTAGGCGCTCCACGCGCACCACGCCGTCAGCAGCGGTACTGGCGCGAATACCAGTGATCGGGGAAAGTCGAACCAGCGTGCAGCGATGCCTGCAGACATCAGAGGCGTCCACACGCTGACTGCCGCGCTAGCGCAGAGCAAGGCGACCAGCAGCACCGGCATCCAGGCGCGCGCCTTTTCCTGCAACGCGCCGCGCGAGCCCCAGAACAGCCAGGTATTGCCGAGCAGCGCATAGCCGCACAACAGCGCCACGGCGGTCATCACCGAGAAGGCGGTCAGCCAATCCCACGGCCCGCCGGCATAGCGGCCGCCTTCGACGCGAATGCCTTGCACGAAGGTACCCAGCACGACACCTTGCGCGAAGGTCGCGATCACGGAGCCGCCACAGAACGCAAGGTCCCAGATGCGCGTGCGCGGGTGATGCTTGAAGCGGAACTCGAAGGCCACGCCGCGAAAGATGAGGCCCAGCAGCATCACGATCACTGGCAGATAGACGGCCGGCATGATGACCGAGAAGGCCAGCGGAAATGCCGACAGCAGGATGGCGCCGCCAAAGACCAACCAGGTTTCGTTGCCGTCCCAGAATGGCGCGATCGAGTTCATCATCTGGTCACGCTGCCCATGGTCGTCAGCGAACGGGAACAGGATGCCCAGACCGAGGTCGAAGCCGTCCAGCACGACGTACATGCCGACCGCGAACGCGGCCATGCCGGCCATAAAGAGCGTCAGCAGCGCATCGTTCGTCATGGCGCCGCTCCCGCCAGCGGCCGGTGGCCGAGGGTCGGCGCAGCAGGCAGCGCCACCTCGACCGGACCGGCGCGCAGGGCGCGCGCGAGGTACCAGAAGCCGGCACCGAACACGGCGCTGTAAACGACGAAGAACAGCACGAGCGACAAGACGACATGCCCCGCGGCGACCGGAGACACCGCGTCTGCCGTGCGCAGCAGGCCGTACACCACGTAGGGCTGGCGGCCGATCTCGGCGGTGTACCCCCCCGCCACGATCGCGACGAAGCCGAGCGGCGACACCCACTTCACCGTGTGCAGGAACCAGCGGCTGCCGTAGACCTTTTTGCGCAACCCAAGCACCGCCGCAGCCAGCGCCACCGCGACCATCAGGAACCCGATGCCCACCATCAGCCGAAAGCTCCAGAACAGCACCGCGGCGTTCGGCCGGTCGGCGGCCGGGAACTCGAGCAAGCCTTTGACGGGCGCGTCGAGCGAGTGCTGCGTGATCAGGCTGCCGAGCTTGGGGATGCCGATCTCGAAGTGGTTGCGGCGCTGGGCCGGGTCGGGCCAGGCGAACAGGCGCAGCGGCATGACTTCGGTGGCCCACTGCGCCTCCATCGCGGCGGGCTTGGCGGGTTGCAGATCGCGCACGACCAGAGCAGCGGCGTCGCCGATCACGATCTGCAGCGGCGCGAGCGGGACGATCATCGCCAGCGCCAGCGCCAGCGCCAGCATCGGCCGCGCCATCGGCACGAACCGCTGCTTCAGCAGGTAGCCGGCTGCCACACCGGCCACGACGAAGGCAGTGGCGAGGTAGGCCGCCATCAGCATGTGCACATAGCGCAGCGGGAACGAAGGGTTGAAGACGATCGCCCACCAATCGGTCGGCACGAACAGGTGGAGAAGAAGTGCGTGCGGCGCGACACGCGTTTCCACCCGAACAGCAGCACACCGAGGAAGCTGGCCTCGAGGAAGAAAGCCGTGAGCGTCTCGTAGCTGAGCAAGGGCCCCATGATCTGGCCGGCCTTCGCCATCAGTCCGCTCCAGTTGGTGCCGAACTGGTAAAAGAGCATGATGCCCGAGACCACGCCCATGCCGAACGAGAGCGCGAACACGGTCGTCCAGAAGCGCAGCAGGCGCCAGTAGCGCTCCTGACCCGTCTTGAGCCAGAGCACTTCGAGCGTGACGAGCAAGCCGGCCAGTCCTACCTAGAAGGCCGGGAACAGGATGTGGAAGGTGATCGTGAAGCCGAACTGAATGCGCGACAGCATCGTCGCATCGAGCCCATTGACAAGCTCGCTCATCGCGGAGCCGGCTGCACGCGCCCGGAATGCGCGTAAACGAGCCGGCGGGTGCGCCCGGCGAAGCCGACCAGCGTCATGCCAGCCTGCGCGGCGATGCGCGCGGCCATTGCCGTCGGCGCAGAAATGGCTGCCAGCAATCTGATGCCTGCCATCGCCGTCTTGTGGACCATCTCGTAGCTCGCGCGGCTGGTGACCAGTGCGAAGCCCGCGTCACTGTCGACCCCGGCACGGGCCATCGCACCGATCAGCTTGTCGAGCGCGTTGTGCCGGCCCACGTCTTCGCGCAGCACCAGCACCTCGCCTGACCAGCGGACAAACGCCGCCGCATGCGCAGCGCCGGTCGCGAGATGCAGGGTCTGGCGTGACGCGAGTTGAGCGACGGCCGAGTCGAGCACCGGCGCCGACAAACAGCCGCCCGCCGCGACGGCCGGCACCGGCCGAACCATCTGCTGCAGACTCTCCAGGCCACACAAACCGCATCCGGTGCGCCCCGCCAGCGCACGCCGCTGTTCCTTGAGCGCAGCCATGCGCTGCGGCGCGATGCTCATTCGCGCTTCGATGCCGATGCCGCACGACTCGACTTCGATGTCTCGCACCTCGTCGGCGCACTGAACAATGGCTTCCGTCAGACTGAACCCGATCGCAAAGTCTTCGATGTCGGCAGGCGACGCGAGCATCACCGCGTGCGAGATGCCGTTGTAGACCAGGGCGATCGGCACCTCCTCGATCACGTCGTCGTCGATCGGCTCCTGGCTTTGCGGCAACCACTGACTGACGCTGCACGCAGACCGCGTGGCTGCGGTCATCGCACGCGCCGGTGTGGCGTCCTTATGCATGAACCGCTGCCGTGACCACGTGCAGGCGAACCGGGATCGATTTCGACGCCGGCACCTTGCTGCCCTCGGCGTGGTGCGCCAGCGGCACGAGCGGATTGCACTCCGGGAAGTACCCGGCGACGCAACCGCGCGGAATGTCGAACGGCGTCACGCGCAGCCCGGCCACGCTGCGCGGATGGCCGTCGGCGACGACCGTGGTGGCGGTCACGCTGGCGCCTTCGTGCAACCCGAGCCGATCGATGTCGCTCTGGTTCATCAACACGACCATGCGCGTGCCGTAGATGCCGCGGAACCGGTCGTCCAAGCTGTAGATGGTGGTGTTGAACTGGTCGTCGCTGCGCAGGGTCATCAGGCGCAACACATCGGCTGCGTTTTCCGGCGCATCCGGATCGCTCACCAGGCCATCGGCCACGATGAAGTTGGCCTTGCCGGTCGATGTTTTCCAGACCCGGTTGCGTGCCGGAATCGGACGCTGAAAGCCGCCGGGTGTACGGAACCGGCCATTGAAGTCGCCGAAGATATCGGGCCACGTCGCTTCGATCGCATCGCGCACCAGCGCGTAGTTGCCGACCCACGCGGCCCAGGGCACCTTCGGGTTCGGGTGGAGCGCCGCCTGCGCCATCCCCGCAACGATGGCGGCTTCGGACCGCAACGTCGTTGCCGCCGGCTCGGCGACGCCGCGCGAAGCGTGCATGAACCCGGTCGAGTCTTCGACCGAGACCTCCTGCTCGCCGCTGGCCTGGCGATCGATCTCGATGCGCCCGAGACAAGGCAGCAGATAGGCGACCTCTCCATGGATCAGATGGCTGCGGTTGAGCTTGGTCGCGACGGACACCGTCAGCCGCAGTTTGTCCCACGCAGCTTCGATGCGGCGCGTGTCGGGCACGGCCCGGATGAAGTTGCCGCCGAGCGCGATGAACGCACGGACTGAGCCGTCGAGCACGCCCTCGCAAGCCTCGACGGTGTTCAGCCCCTTCGTGCGCGGCGGCTCGAAGCCGTACAGATCGGCGAGCCGGTCGAGCGGTGCGAGCTCGGGCTTTTCGGTAATGCCCACCGTGCGCTGACCCTGCACGTTCGAATGCCCGCGGATCGGGCAGATGCCGGCGCCGGGCCGACCGATGTGCCCGCCCATGAGCAAAAGATTGGAGACCATCTGGACATTCAACACCCCCTTGCGATGCTGGGTCAGGCCCATGCCGTAGACGCCGATCACCGCGCGGGCGTTCGCAAACACACCGGCGGCTTCCTCGAGCGCACTGCGCTCGAGGCCCGACTCATGCTCGATCGCGGCCCATTCGGTGGCCCGCACGGAATCGGCAAAGGCCTCGAAACCGTGCGTGTGTTCGGCGATGAAAGCTGCGTCGATGGCGCGCCTGCCACCACTCTGCCGCGCTCTGTCGTCGAGATCGAGGAGCGCCTTGCACACGCCCGTGATCGCCGCGATGTCGCCGCCGTTCTTGACCTGGAGGTAATGCGTGGAAATCGTGGTTTGAGCCGGTGTGAGCATCTGCACCGGCGACGCCGGATTCGCGAAACTCACCAGGCCGCGCTCTTTCAGCGGGTTGAAGGTCACGATCGGGGCGCCGCGCTCGCGCACCTCTTGCAACAGGTGCAGCATACGCGGGCTGTTGACGCCGACGTTCTGGCCGAAGAAGAAGACCGCATCGGTGTGCGCAAAATCATCGAGCGTCACGGTGCCGACCGGCACGCCGATCGTCAGCGGCAGCGCGACCGACGTGCTCTCGTGGCACATGTTGGAGCTGTCCGGCAGGTTGTTGTTGCCGTACATCCGGGCCAACAGCTGGTACAGGTAGCTGGCCTCGAGCGACGCCCTGCCGGAGGCGTAGAAGACCACCGACTTTGGGTCGCTCGCCCGCAAAGCGCGCAGCTCGGCCCCGATCTCGGCATAGGCGGCTTCCCAGCTTGTCTCCACGTACTGGTCGGTGGCGCGATCCCAGCGCATCGGCACGGTCAAGCGGCCGGCCTGTTCGAGATCGTGATCACTCCACGTTTGCAGGCTCGTCAGCGTATGGCTCGCGAAGAATTCGGCCGTCGCGCGCTTCGAGGTCAACTCCCAGGCGGTGGCCTTGGCGCCGTTCTCGCAGAACTCGGCCGGGTGGGGGATGGCGGGCTTGGCCCAGGCGCAGGAGACGCACATGAAGCCCTTGGGCTTGTTCTGCAGCATCAAGGCGTGGGCGCCCTTGGCGGGGATACGCTCGCGGACCAGGATTTCGGTGACGGACTTCAGCGAGCCGTAGCCGCCGGAGGGTCCGGCGTATTCCTTGCGACTGCCCTCATCCAATTCGACCTGGTTCAGTTGGTTTGGGTCACTCATGGGGGATGCCTTGCTGGTTGGGGCGTCTGGCGGGATGGCCTGGCGCTGCCGGGCCGGAACATGCCCACCTCAAACAAATTTGGGCTGCCGGGGTTCCTGGCGCGCGGACGCGGGTATGGGACAGGGGGCGGAGGCAACACGGACAGGGGTCACGATGCCGGTAGCGCCTGCACCCGCCGGGGCCCGTGCGGCGGACCGGCCATCTGCGGCCTGCCAGCGAACCAACGGCCCGGCCGCCCGTTGTCACACCCTCAATCAAGGAGAACGGCACCATGCCCGACAAGAACGAGCACACCGGCCGCTGCCACCAGGACAAGGAGAACCCCGGCAAGAACGGGCAGGAGCACGGCCACAAGAAGGGTGGCGGATCGCCCGGCGCAAAGGCTGATCCCTTGAAGGACGCCGACGGGGACGATAGCGGCGGCGGGCATCACTACCGGGACCACGGCCGGACCTGATGAAGGGGCAGCACTACAGCCCGGTCAGGTAAACTTCCACCCTCGGGC
>ENA-OFCD01000412-OFCD01000412.1-metagenomes-genome-assembly--contig:-NODE-412-length-27550-cov-3.652737_pt1 | contig 27550 bp, 26 predicted proteins | sample MGYA00153392_OFCD01 | MGnify analysis MGYA00153392
GAGGTCCCGCGCCATCTCTTGGAGATCGTCGTAGAGCTCTTCGTCCATCACGAGCGCGCCGACCGTGCCATCGCCCTTCTTGATGTGGCCGACGATCTCCTGCGTGTCGGTCGCGATGAGATCCGCGCGATGGGCGAGGTCGGAGACGTCGTCCAGCGTCTTCTTCAGCTTCGCCTGACCCTCGGGATCGCCCACGGTCGCCGATGCGCGGTTGAGGTTGCCCATCGCCTCTTTCGCGTCCTTCAACAGCGGCCCCGTGTCCTTCTGCAGATCTCCCGTGATCTTGTCCAGGTTGGCGAGCGCGCGATCGACCTGCGGATTGTCGACGAACTTGCCGCGCGCGTTTCGCGTCAGCGTGTTCGCCTCGACGGTGAGCGCCTCGAGGTTCTGCATGATGCGGTTGATGCGATCGCGGTTGTCTTGGACGCTGCCGTTAAGCCCCGTGATCAAGCCCGCCGTGTTGACGACGATCTCTTTGACGAGGTCTTGGTTGTTGCGCAGTCCGGTCACCGTCATGTCGAGCAGCTCGTAGGCCTTCGCCAAGAAGAGATCGATGCGCGGAGGCCCTATTCCGTGGGGGATCGTCTTCTCTGGATCCAGGATGGCCTTGGTGGGCGTTCCCGGATCGATCGCGAGGAACTGCTCGCCGAGCACGCCTTGCGTCGTGACGTAGAACTCCGCGTCCTCGCGGATCGACGAGTGCACCTTCTCTTGGATCAGGAGCTTGCAGCGCACCATCGTGCGGCGGCCCTGCACATCGATCTCGCCGCCGCGGAACTGCATCTCGTCGACGCTGCCGACCTTCACGCCCGCGATGCGTACGGGGGCGCCGGTCTGCAATCCTCCCGGGTTGTCGAAGTCGACGTAGACGGTGAACTTCTTCTCGAAGTTGATGCCGCCCATGACGAGGATGAAGCCCGCGAGGATCGCGAGCGACACCAAGATGAGCATGCCGACCTTGACCTCGATCGATCGTTCCGCGCTGGCCATTTCGGGCCTTACGTTACTCGATCGGACCTTGCGCGCGACCGTGAATGAACTGTTGCACGATGGGGTCGTCGACGGCCTTGAACTCCTCCGGAGTGCCCATCAGCTTCACCTTGCCGCGGTAGAGCATCACGATGCGGTCGGCGATCGAGAAGATCGAGGCGAGGTCGTGGCTCACGACAATGCTCGTAACGCCGAGCTTGTCACTGAGCTCGCGGATCAATTTGTCGACGCGGCGCGCGCTCACGGGGTCGAGCGAGGTGGTGGGCTCGTCGAACAGCACGTACGTGGGATCGAGCGTGAGAGCGCGGGCGATCGCGACGCGCTTGCGCATGCCGTCGCCGAGCTCCGACGGATAGCGATCGGCGAACTCCTGCATGTGCACCACTTCGAGCCTGTTTTTGGCCTCGATCAGCGCGTCCTTGTTCTTCATGCCACGGTGCTTGCGCAGCGGGAGCGCGACGTTCTCCGCGCATGTCATCGAGTCGAAGAGCGTCGAGTGCTGGAAGACCATTGCGCACTTCTTCCGCACCGGCATCATGCCCTGCTCGTCCTTCTTGGAGATCTCCTCGCCGTCCAGCCAGATCTCTCCTGCGTCCGGACGCAAGAGGCCGATGAGGTGCTTGATGAGCACGCTCTTACCGACTCCCGACGCGCCGATGATGAAGAACACTTCTCCCGGCTGAACGTCGAAGGACACGTCGTCCAGCACGGGCTTGGGGCCGAACGCCTTCTGGATGTGCCTGAACGAGATCATCGGCCTCACTTCGGAAATATGACGAACGCGGCGGCCGAGATGAAGAAGTTGAGCACGATGATCGCGAGAGACGAGTTGACGACTGCGCGCGTCGTTGCCCAGCCGACGCCCTCGCTGCCGCCGAGCGTGGACAAGCCGCAGTAGCCGCTCACGATCGGGATCGCCGCGCCATACGCGATGCACTTGGTGAGCCCCGTGATCACGTCTCCGTGATCGACGAGCTGCAGGTTGACGAACGTGTGCCAGGGGACGTCGAACGCGAAGTATGCCGTCGCGCCACCGGCGACGTACGCGACCGCGGCGGCCCAGATGATGAGCACGGTGGTCATGATCACGCTCGCGATGAAGCGTGGCTTGATGAGAAAATCGATCGGGTCTGCCGCGCACATACGGAGCGCGTCCACTTGCTCGGTGACGACCATCGAGCCGATTTCTGCGGCGATGCCTGCGCCCACGCGTGTGCCGAGCATGAGCGCGCCGATGGATGCAGCGAGGTCGCGTACGAGTAGCTCGAGGTACGTGGCGCCGAGTAGCGTAAAATCGGGCAAAATGCGCTTGGTCTGGAGGCCGGACTGGTAGACGAGGATCATCCCGATGAAGCCCATCGTGATGGTCAGAAAAAACGCGCTCTTGTTTCCGATCTCGTACATCTGTCCGAGTACGGCGCCCTTCTCGCGCTTGCCGCGCGCGACGAAGTACAGCGTGCGAGCGAAGACCGAGTAAAGCCCCCACGCAGAGCGGCCGAGATCGATCGCGGCCGAGCCGAGGTCGAACACGAAGCCTCTCTGTCTTTGGGATTCGATCGCGCTCATGATCAGCCCAACAGGAACGAGACGAAGTAGTCGAGGACGAAGATGCCCGCGGCGGACGCGACGACCGTGGCGTTGACGGCCTTGCCGACGCCCGGCGCGCCACCGGTTGTGGTGAGGCCGAAGTGGCAGCTCGCGAGTGCGATCACGAGACCGAACACGACGCTCTTGATGAGGCCGTTCGCGACGTCGGCGAAGCCGAGCAGTCCGCCGGTCAAGCCGTGCAAGAACGCGGTGGGCTCCACGCCGATGAGCGCCTTGGACGAGTACGCGGCGCCGAGCAGCGCTAGCGCGTCTGCGTAGAGCGTCATCATGAAGAGCGTTGCCGTGATCGCGAGAAAGCGCGGCAGGATCAAGAACGCGATCGGATCGATCGCCAGCGCTCGAAGCGCGTCGATTTGATCTGTGACCACCATGGTGCCGAGCTCGGCAGTGTTGTTCGCGCCGACGCGACCCGAGATCATCAGCGCCGTGAGCAGCGGAGCGATTTCGCGCAGCGTGCCGAAGCCCGCGGCCCAGCCGACGAGGCCCTCCGCGCCGAGCCGCTTCACGATCGGCGCGGCTTGTATGACCATGATGGCGCCGGTGAACAGCGCGGTGACGATCACGATCGGCACGGACTTGACGCTCATTTTGTAGAGGTTTCGTCGGAGCTCGGGGTAGTCGAGGCGAGGCGGGAACAAGCGCGAGAGGATGCGACCCAGCAGCACGCCCATGCCGCCTGCGGTCTCGGCGATGCCGAAGAAGCTGCTGCCGACGTTCCCCGCGAGCGCGGCGAAACGAGAAGGAGAGGGCGCTGCGGTCACCTGCCGGACTCTACCTCAGTCGATGTCGGGAAGGTCAGGCACGATCATGTCGATGATCGACCTGGCGTGCGCCGTCCTCGACGCTGAAGACAAGTTGGACCACGCATGATCGGTGAGAGGCCAGCCGCGCCAGCTTTCGGTAATTTGGCAGAAGAGCCGATGCTCAATCTTGTTCCACTTGGAGGTGCCCGGCGGGAAGTGCGAGACGCTGATGGTCATACCCGTTCAATTAGTGCTGGGGGGACTCCCCGGCGCGGTACATCGTTCCGTTGGGTCCGCAGCGCCAGGTCGTATCGAAGCAAACCACTGACGATGAGACGAATGACCTCGCCATCGCGCGCGAAAACTTGCACGGCGATTGGAACTACACAATTCATCCGAGGCGCAATAACGGGTAGTGGCGATCAACTTGTTTCCCGTCGGGTCCTAGGGCGCTGCGGTCACCTGCCGGACTCTACCTCAGTCGATGTCGGGAAGGTCGGGCACGATGAAGTCGATCAACGACCCGAGCGCGAACACCGGCACGAGCACGAGGACGAACCCGAGCAGTCCGAGCCCGACGCCCTTCCAGCCGCGACGCGTACGGAGAAAATGCAAGAACACGCCGAACGCAACGGGCAGCACGCCGCCCATCAGCGCGCCGAAGCCGAGCACCATGTCGCGCGTGACGGGTGGCCATGCTCGCTCGAGTTTGCGGGGCGACAGCTTGCGCTCGTCTCGCACGACGATCGCAAAGCCGGTGAGCGACGCGATGAGCATCGATGAGAGGACGTATCCGGCGATGATGATCGTCTCGCCGTCCGTGAGCGACCGCGGTGCCATTGGGTCAGGCCTGCTTCAGGAACGCGGCGATGCGCGCCTCGACAGTGCCTGCGGCGTCCGCGGACGCGTAACTCTCGGGGAGGCCGATTTTGCCCTCCGTTCGGTTCAAGTAGGACAAGTCGACGAAAGACGAGATCGCGTTCTCGATCACGGGGCGGCTCACGGACTCGCGCCGCTCGATTTCTCCCGCGAGGAACATGCGCTCGCCGACGGCGATCGACTTCTTCGTGAAGTCCTTGATGGCCATCGGCCCTTTGAGCAAGAGAAGGAGGCCGCGCGCCGTGATGCGATAGCCCTCGAGGAACGAGCGGACCATCTGCGCATACAAGAAGAGCTGCGCTCGGCCGGCCTCGCTCGCGCCGACGATCACGTCGCCTTCCAGCGCGATCTCGCCGTCGTTCACCATGGCCCGGAGCGTCTCGTCGAAGATGAGATCGAACGTCGCGTCCGCGCGGAACTGGAACTCGTACTTGAAGAGCCGTGACAGGACGAGGACGCGCTCTCTCAGCGTGGAGACCCCGACCGAGGCGAGCCCGCTCGAGGAGGCGTCGTTCGCGAGCAGCGCTGTGGCCACCATCGCGCGCGAGACGAAGAAATGCACGACGATGTTCTTGGCGAGATCGAGCGACATGCGTGCGTCATCGGGTACGACGTAGATCGCGTCGCTGCGTGGCGTCTTCAGCGCGCCGCCCTTCGCCATCCCAGGGAGTCTCGCGACCGCGTTTCCGGCCTTCAAATAGAGCTCGAGCGACTCGTGGATCGCCTCTAGGCGAATGCGACCGGGCTCCATCGGGTGCGCGAGCGACGGTGAGAAGCGCGCGCCGAACGCGTGGAGAGTGCGGCCGATGCGGAGACAAAGCTCGATGAGCTCGTCGTGCGTGACGCCGCGCTTGCCGTGCGTGAGCAGCGCGCAAGCGACGACCGACCCGGCGGTCACAGCCGTCACGCGATTGATTTCGTTCATCACGCGATAGGCGAGGCGAGTCACGACCGCCCTGCGCCTCGGGGGGGTGAGCTTCGAGAGCGAGTCGCTCGTCGCGTTAGGATCCAGCTCACGCAAGACGCCCTCGAGCGTGAGCACCTCGCCGAACTGCACCGAGAGCTTGCCGTAGCGCTTGACGAGGACCTCGACGCTGCCGAGCAAGCTCTGCACGTCCTCCTTCGTCTTCTCGCCGCCGGCGAGCTCGCTCACGTATGCATCCTCTTCGACGAGGCGCTCGTAGCCGATCGAAACGGGGACGAACTGCACGGGTCTGCCGGTCGATCCCAGCGCGGCGTCCACGATGATCGACAAGAGACCGACCTTCGGAGGCAACAGCTTGCCAGTGCGAGAGCGGCCTCCCTCGAGGAAGAACTCGAGGGTCCAGCCGTCCTTCAAGAGCCGGCGCATGTACGCGTCCACCACCGCGCCGTAGAGGCGATCGCCCTTGAAGCTGCGGCGAATGAAGAACGCGCCGCTCGAGCGGAGGATGGGCCCGATGGGGAAGAAGTTGAGGTTGTCGCCCGCGGCGATGAGCGGCATCTGCATGTGCGCGCGATAGAGCACTTGCGACAGGATAATGTAATCTACATGTGATTTGTGACTGGGGAGCAGCACGAGCGAGCCGTCTTTGGTCGCGCGCCGAACACGCTCGAGGCCCTCTTGGTCCACCTCGATCGACGAGTACATGCGGCCGATCGTCTGCTCGACCACAGTGTCGATCATCGCGATGGTGTTCATGTCGAGCGAGGCCTCGAGCTCTTCGAGCATCGCGTACGCCTTCTTGTTGATCACGAGGCGCTCGGCGTCGCCTTCTCCGGCCATGTCGCCGATGATCTTTTGCAGTCGCGGGCTGCGCACCACCTCCTCACGCATGCGGTCCGTCGGCTTGCGTGCGGGGCCGACCACCACGCGGCGCTCGCGCTCGAGTCGTCGCAGGAGCGTGTACGTCATGCGACGCACCAACACGTCATCCGCGGTGTCTGCCTCTTGTTTGAGGAACGCTTGCACATCGAGCGGCTCGCCCGATCGCAGCGTGACGTGCCGATAGTTGGCGAGGAACTGCGCGACCGTTCGGATCTTCCCCGGCCACTCGCGAGGGCCGAAAATTGCGTCGATCGGCGTGTGCTGCGTCGCGTCCGCGTGCTTGGACCAGACGAAGACCTGCGGCACCATGAGGATGGGCTCGTCGGTCTTTCGCTGCGTTGAGAGCACCGTGGACAGGAAGCGGTCACCCTCGATGCGACCGCGAGACGAGGGCTCCGTGAGCGTCGGCGGTCGCTTGAGGAACAACGCCGCAGACGCACGCGCCTCGAGCGCTCGTGAGAGATCGGCGACGTCCGAGTTCTCGTCTCGACGAAAGATGGAGTGCAACCAACCGCGACCCATCGGCTCGAGGACGCCCATGCCCATGTCGTTGGCGAAGCGCACTTGAGGCAGCGAGTGACGTTTGGTGAGAAAATCGAGCGCGAAGAAGTCTATGAACGAGAGATTGCGCAGGACGTAAGCGACCGTCCCGCGCGCCGCGGCTTCGCGCACGTTGGCTACCCAGCTCTCATCGACCTCGATGTGCTGGAAGAACCGCTCGTACAGCCAGCCGAGGGCGGGGTTGGGCTCGTAGGAGACGAGGGGACGCTCGGTCACCGCACGCTCACCCGCCGCCGAACGCCTTCTTCATCACGTCCAGGATGCGCTTGTCGGAGTCCGACGACAGGCCCGTGTTGTTTCCGTAAGGCCACGCGAAGCCGAACGTCTTGACTTGCCCGCACGGCGGCGACACGAGGATGTCGACCGGCGGTTGACCCTGCTGCGTGATCGACACGCCGAAGTCGGCATACATGCAAGTCTCCTTCGGTGCGCTGAAGTTCGACGCGTGACCGAAGATGTCGAGCAGCTCGTCGTGCTGCTTCTGATCCTGGAGCGGGATCCATCCGAGGATGCGAAAATCGTGGAAGCGAGGGACGTTCGCGTCCGGGGAGGGCGCCGCGGTGCCGCCCATACCCGGCGGCAACCAGCCCGCGGGCACGGCCGTCTGAATCGCAGACCAGTACTGTTGAATCTGCGGAGGCAGCTGGAACGGGAGTGCGGGCGCGCCGGGTTGCGCTGCCGCGGTCTGCGGGGGCTCGTAGTTCTGCAGGCGATATACCGTGATCGGTGCGGCTTTCAGGCCTTCGAACGGTTGCGCCAGAGCGCCTCCGCCGCAACCCTCTGCCAACGCGAGGAGAACCACAGCCATCGTCGCGTTGCCCAACATCGAAAACCTGTTCGCGTTCATGCGGCCGACGCTACCAGAGTTGATCCTGTCTCGCTTCAGCGAGATCACGTGGAGGTGCTAGACCTGTAAGTCGATGGTGAAGATCAAGAAGATCGATCACGTGGCGATCTGCGTACGGGACATCGACGAAGCCGCGGCGAAGTGGGCTCAGGTGCTCGGATTGAAGCCGAGCATTCGCGAGGTCGTCGAGTCTCAAAAGACGGAGGCGGCGCTGATGTCACTGGGTGAGACGAGCCTCGAGCTCATCTCGCCGAAGGGCAACGACGGTCTCGAGAAGTTTCTCGAAAAGCGCGGTCCTGGCCTCCATCACATCGCGGTCGAGGTGGAGGGAATCGAGGAAGCGCTAGCGCTGTTGAAAGCCCTCGGCGTGCCGCTGATCGACGAGACGCCACGAAAGGGCGCACGTGGTCACAAGGTCGCGTTCGTCCACCCGAAGGCTACCGGCGGCGTGTTGGTCGAACTCGTCGAGCCCGAGCACTGACCACAATGTGCTTGTCACGACAGCGAGTTCTTGTAGCGTGCGAACACGCTCGCTACTCTAGTGCGCGTGTTCGTCGTCGGCTTTGCCGACACCACTTCGAGGAGGATTGCAGCTCATGAGGGAAGCCATCGGCAGAAAGCTCACGATGGGCGCAGCCGTCGCAGTGTTGGTGCTCGGCGCCAACGTGCAGAACGCCGCCGCGCAGGGCAAGCCAACCACTGCCGCCAAGCCCCCAACGCCCGCGAACACGCCGGCGCCGGCTCCAAGCAAGCCTGGCATGACCGCCGCAAGCGGTGGCGCCGCGGACGCGAAGGCACACTACCAAGCGGGTGAGGCAAAGTTCAAGGCGAACGACTACGCCGGCGCGCTGCCCGACTTCCAGGCCGCAGATGCGTTCAAGTCCACGCCGCAATCGCAGCGCTTCATCGGACTGTGCCAAGACAGCCTCGGCCACTACCCGGAGGCCGTAGCGGCCTACAACAACTTCCTTGCCGCCGTTCCGACGAAGATGGTCAAAGAGGGCGACGACACCAAGAAGCGCGTCGACATCATCAAGGCGATGCCCGGCAAGCTCCACGTCGACTCGAGCCCGCCCGGCGCGACCGTCACGATCGACGGCAAGCCCAGCGGCGTAGCGCCGACCGACGTCGACGTCCCGTCCGGCAGGCACACGGTTCACTTCGATCTCACCGGTTACATCGCCAGCGACAAAGACACGGACGTCACGTACGCCGGCAGGCAGGACGTCAAGGTCGACCTCACCGCAAAGCCCATCGAGGCACCTCCGCCTTCCATGGCTTCGAATCCACCTCCTGCGACGCCAGTGGCGGCGGCCGTTCCTGCTGATCCGCCCAAGGCTCACAGCATGGTTCCCGCGATCGTCACGGGTAGCCTGGCCGTTGTCGCCGCGGGCGTTGGCGCCGTCTTCGGTATCTTGGCGCTCGGCGACAAGAGCACTTACAACACGACGCCCACCGCAGACACGGCGGATAGTGGAGAGAACAAGGCGCTCGTCGCTGACATGGCGTTCGGCGTCGCGATCACCCTCGGTGTGACGAGCGCGGTGCTCTTTTTCTCCAAGGATGACGACGCACCGAAGCCGACGGCTTCGTTCCCGCCGTCGCCGGACAAGCGTCCTGTCGTCGCGCACAAAACCAAGTCCTTCTCCATCACGCCAGCTCCGATCGTCACCGCGCACGGCGGTGGCTTGGGCGCCCTCTTTCGCTTTTGAGACTTGCCATGAACAACCAATCCAAAAAGCGTCTCCTCTCGGTCATGGCTCTCGCGCTCGTCGCAGCGGGTTGTGAACTCATCGTCGACTTCGACCGCTCGAAGATCGACGCAGGCGCCTCTGACGCGTCATTCCCCGACGCGCCGCTCGCCGATCAAGCGAACCCGCCGGACACGAACGTCGTGGACTCCAGCATGCAGGACACGAGCATGCAGGACACGAGCGTGAAGGACACGAGCGTGAAGGACACGAGCGTGGCAGACACGTCCGACACCAGCGTGCCGGACTCGAGCGACGCCGCAGTGCTCGACGCAGCAGACGCCGCAGACTGATTGCTAGGACAGCTGCCCGGTTCTACGGGTAGATGCAGTGGAGGATGTACGCGTTGGACTCGGAAACGGGACGGCAGCGCGTACCGTTTCCGCAGTCTGCGTCCGTGCAGCAATAGTCGGTGCAGTACTTGTGCGTGTGCGTGCTCGTTGGCACGTCGCAGTAAAGGCTGGCGCAGTCGCCGTCGGTGTTGCAGTCGGTGCCGCTCTGAGCACTTCCACGGCTGACGCCCGACACCGCGCACGACGTGAAGACGCCATTGTTCGTGCCATACGCGCGGCAGACGAAGTCTCCGTAGAACGTACTGCGGCCTGGGCATCCTGCGGACCCGCAGCACGGAGCCATGCAGAGGTCCGCGAAGTTGTCGATCCGCTCGCACACGCCTTCACCGCAAGCGCTGGGCGAGCCTCCGCAGATCGATCCGCCGCAGCACTTGCCAGAGCCGGTGGTGTTGCCCGGGATGCACGCGAGCGCCGACTTCCCGCGCAGGGTCGTCTCGTGGCAGGCCGTGCCGTTCGTGCAGTTCGCGCTCGTGCAGCACACGTCGATGCACCGACCGGCTTCAATCTGTCCCGATCGACACTGCGTGGGGTCGTTGGTGCTCGCGCCCGCGGGGAGGCTCCCGACCGCCGCGATTTGAAGCGAGGCCTTGCTCACGCAATAGCGACCGGCCGTTCCGGGAGCGTAACAGACGAAGTCCGTGGGACAGTCCGATGAGGCGCAGCAGGTCTTCGTGCAGACGTTCGTCGCAGTGATCGGTCCGAGGTAGGCGCTCGAGCCGCAGAAGGCCCCGACAGGGCACTGTCTGTCGCCCACGCACGCCGAGCCTATCGCGCCCACGATGTTGCTCGTGCACTTGCCAGTAGGCACGTCGCAGGTCTCTTGCCCCTTGCATAGCGCGGGGTTGGAGTTGCAATCGCTCGTGAGCGGACTGCAGTTGTCGATCGGGTTCGGGTTGTGGAGCGCCGACTTGCACACCGTGCTCTCGGGGCACATGCACGTCGCCGGGTCGTTGCAGTACTTGCCGTCGTCCGCCGCGCCGCTGCAGTCGTCGTCGGCGCCGTTGCACCGTTGAACCGCGAGCGCGAGCGGGTTGCCGGCGCGGTCAACGGGGTGCCTGACCGGATCGTTGGGGTGAATTCCCGCCGCACGATCGTTGCAATCGATGTTGATGATCTTGTTGTCGTTGGCAACGTCGTAGTCGCCGCAGACCGTGTACGTGTCGTTGTCTTGGTCGGCCAGGCCGTCGTCGACGATGCCGTTGCAGTCGTTGTCGTAGTGATCGCAGACGTCCGTCGTCTCGCAGGGAACGCACCCCGACCCCTTGCAGTACTTGCCGGGCGGACAGACGTTTTTGGCGGTGCCGCTGCAGTTGAATTGCGGTACGTCGCTCGAGACAATCGCCTCGCATTGAAGCGCGGCGAAGACCAGCGTGACGAAGGCGACCGACCCGAGTGCGCGGCGCATCAGAAGCTCCCGCCAAGCGCTACGCCGCTGACATTTGCGCCTACGATCGGCGCGAGCCTCGGGGCGGATTGACTGAGGTAGATGGGCGCTCGCGGGCGGGTGGCGACGTAGAGGAACACGGTCGTGAGTGCTGCTGCGATGCCCACGCCGAAGGCAACGTCCGACACGATGGCTTCGGTGTGCGCGCTCTGCGCTTGGCTCGCGAGGAGGCTGTACGGCACGCTCGTGCTCGTCACCGATCCGCTCGCGGGCTTGTCGCTGAGCGCCTTGCTGCCCATGATCGCGCCTACCGAAATACCCGCGACCCCGAGTACGGTGCCGACGATGAGCACGCCGTTGAGCACGCCATGAGACGTCGCCGGTGGTGATGTAGGTGACTTGTCAATGACCCGCTTGTGGCTCTTGTTTCGGTCATCTTCGGGGTCATCAGGAGGTGGCGGCGGCACCTCCTTCTTCGCGCCAAGGAGCCGCTTGATGTACGCCTCCCCTTTGGCGCGCTCGCTCGCGTCAACGTCCATCTCGACGTACCGCTTGAAGTACTTGATCGAGTCGTCGATGCGGTTGAGCTTCTCGCTCAAGACGCCGAGGTTGTAGACGAGATCCTTCGCGGTGGGGTCGAGGACGAGGGCGACCTCGAGCTCGGACACCGCCTCGCGATAGCTCCCGCCTTGGTAGAGTTCTCGCGCCTTCTGGAAGTGCTGTCCCGCGGCCTTCACGTTCTCGACAGAGGGAGGCGCAGGTCCGTCGGCGTACGCGACCGCCGAAGCGAGTGAGATCGCCACAGTCAGAGCCACGCCAAAGGTCTGCATCCCGTCTACATTATAGCCTGAGCATGGTCCGAGATCGCTAACTCGTTGACTGTAAGACGAGTTCGACCGCGAGCGTTGTAGCTCGTATGAGACGCATCCGGGCCGCCATATCCTGCATATTGTTGAGCTTGTCGTTCGCCACGGGCGCGGCTGCAGACAACGCAATCGTGACCGTAGGGCGTGACTACGCGCTACCGCCGAGGCCGAGCCCGCAACCGATCATCATCGTCCGCGACGCGCCGCCGCCGCCGCTCATCGACGTGACGCTTCCGCACGAGGTCTACCGGTCCCCGTTTCGACTGAGCGTGGGCCCTTCGGGCGTGACGACAGGACGCGGTCTCGGAATGGGGCTCGGCCTCGGGGCGGACTTCGGGACCGGCACGGTCGGAGCCCGACTCGCGGCGATGTGGCTCCGCGGCGAGCCGCAAGGGAGCTCGCTTCAGATGCCGGCGAGCGGAAGCCGCATGGGTCAATACACCGCGGAGCTCGTCGTCGACTTGCACAAGGGCGGCCCAGTTCATCCCATGTTTGGGCTCGGATTCGGCCTCGTTCACATCGCCAAGAACGACGCGAGTGGGGACGCCGTGATCGGCACGGCGCGCCTCGGCCTGGAGTACGCGCTCGGGATCGAGGACGCAGACGTGCGCCTCGGGCTCTCCGTCCTTGGAGCGATGCCCGGCGTCTCCGACCGCGAGCTCGCGGATCTTCGCGCGTATGGCATGGTCAACGCGAGCATCGCGATCGGCTTCTAATTGGTGTAGCAGTCCACGAAGTGTCGATAGAGGAGACGGTTGGGAAGCTTTGCGACGACGCACGTGTGGCGTCCCGCGCGCTCTGCAAACTGAGCCGCACCCAGAAGGACGCGGTGCTCGGTGAGATCGCCAAGCGCCTGCGCGAACAAGGCGCGGCGGTGATCTCGGCGAATACACAGGATGTCGCGGCAGCAGAGTCGCGTGGGCAGAAGGCGTCGCTCATCGATCGGCTCAAGCTCGACAAGGAGCGGGTCATCGCGATCGCGGATGGCGTGGAGGCGATCATGTCGTTCCCGGACCCCGTGGGCGAAGTCATCGCGCAATACGCCCGTCCCAACGGGCTGCGCGTGTCGCGAACGCGCGTGCCGATCGGCGTCGTCGCGATGGTCTACGAGGCACGACCCAACGTGACCGTGGAGGCGAGTGCGCTCACCATCAAGAGCGGCAACGCCGTGGTGCTCCGTGGCGGCTCGGACGCGCAGCACACGAACGCCGCGCTCGCGGACATCGTTCGCTCCGCTCTCCGCGCGTGCGGCCTGTCCGAGGACGCGGTCGTCATGTTGCCGAGCTCGCGCGAGTCCGTGCGGGCGCTCGTAGGCACTGCGGGTCGAGTCGATCTCGCGATCCCGCGCGGCGGCGAGGGCCTGATCCGCGAGGTAGTCGAGCATGCGCGCGTGCCGCTCGTGCTTCACTACAAGGGTGTCTGTCACGTGTACGTCGACGCGGGCGCGGACCTCGAGATGGCGGCAAAGATCGCGGTGAACGCGAAGCTCTCGCGGCCCGGTGTCTGCAACGCGATGGAGTGCTTGCTGGTAGACGAGGTGGACGCAGCGCGCCTGCTGCCGCCGATCGCGAAGGCCCTCCAGGACAACGGCTGCGAGCTCCGTGGGTGCGAACGATCGCGGGCGCTCGTCCCGACGATGAAGGAGGCGCACGACGAAGACTTCGGCCGCGAGTTCTTGGACGCGATCTGCGCCGTGCGAGTCGTCACGGGTCTTGACGGAGCGCTCGCGCACATCGCACGCTACGGCTCGCAGCACACGGAGTGCATCGTCACCGGAGACGCTGGGCGCGCGGAGCGGTTCAGACGCGAAGCAGACGCGGCGTGCGTCGTGGTCAACGCGTCCACTCGCTTCCACGACGGTGGAGAGCTCGGCCTCGGCGCCGAGATAGGCATCGCGACGAGCCGGCTACATTGGCGCGGGCCGATGGGGCTCGAGGCGCTCACTACGATGAAATGGACGATCGAGGGAGACGGCCAGACGCGCTGAACGTCTGGCGTTGACTCGGCTCGTCGGTTGATGTGCTCTGTTCGCAGAGCGGATTGGAGAAACGGCTTGGCAGCTTCGAAAAAGTCCCCGCGCGCGACAAGCGGCGGCACTCGAAAATCGGAAAACAAGCGGCAGACGCCGCGCATCACGACGTCGCACAAGTCCGGAGCTGGCGCGCGTGCGCTACCGGCCGCTGCTCGCCCCGTGCGTCGCGCTGCTGTCAGAGAGCGTCCGCGCGCCCGCCCTCCCGCGGTCGATCCGCGCCTGCCGCAGCGGACGAAGAAGCCACCGCGCCCCGTCGACGTGGGGCCGAGCCTCGCGAGCGACGACGCGCGCGCCATGGCGATCCTCGTCGCGACCGCGGCGCTCGACAAGAAGGCGATCGGCATCGAGCTCTTGGATGTTGCAGGCAAGATCGACTACGCCGACTTCATCGTCGTGATGACCGGACGTAGCGATCGGCACGTGCAGGCGCTCGCGCAAGGTATCGAGGAGGAGCTGCGCAAGAAGGGCAAGCGTCCGCTCTCGATCGAGGGCGTCCCTAGCGCAAGATGGATCTTGATGGATCTCGGCGACGTCGTCGTTCACGTGTTCCAAGAGGACGCGCGTGGCATGTACGACATCGAGGGGCTCTGGTCCGACGCGAAGCGCGTCCCGCTACCGGAGAACGACGCTCCTCCGATCTGATCGGAGGGATACCTCAGCGACGACGCACGAGCATCTTGATGCCGTGCTTGGGGCGCAGTGTGATCAACGGCTCCGGAACGACCGGATGTCCAGGAACGAGATCGAGCCGATAGCGCTTCGCGAGCGTCGCCAAGAGCGCCACCGCCTCCAGCATCGCGAACGAGTTGCCGATGCACACGCGCGGCCCACCGCCGAACGGGTAGTAAGCGAAGCGCGGTCGTGACGCCTCGAGCGCAGGCAAGAAGCGCTCGGGATCGAAGCCGAGCGGATCATCCCAAAAATCAGGGTGACGGTGCGTCACGTAGGGTGCCATGAGGACGACGCCGCCCTTGGGGAGCGCGAAGCCGTCGATGACGTCCGCCTCCTCCGTCATGCGGCCGATGATCCACGCAGGCGGATAGAGTCGCATCGACTCTTTGATGACTCGTTGCGTGTACGCGAGCCTCGGCATGTCCGTGAGGGTGAAGCTGCGCTCCCCGAGCACGCCGTGGATCTCGTCCGCCATGCGACGGTCGGACTCGGGTGCGAGCGAGAGGCAGTAGAAGGCCCAGCTCATCGCGTTCGCGGTGGTCTCGTGTCCGGCGAGGAAGATCGTCATGACCTCGTCGCGGAGCTGCTGGTCGGTCATCGTCTCGCCGGTGTCCTCGTCCTTGACCGCCATCAGCATCTCGAGCAAGTCCGGCTTGCTCGGGGCGCCGCCGTCGCGCCGCTTGCCAATCGTGCGGCGCACGACCGCGTCGAGCTGAGCGATCGCTTTGACGAGCGCGCGGTTACGCCGTGTGGGCACCGAGAGCGGCAGGTCGATGAGCGCGCTGATGCGAGCGTTCACGTCCTCGATCACGTGGGTCACGGCTCGCCCGATCACGTCAGAGTCGCCGGACACGTCCGCGCCGAGCAGGGTCTCACTCACGATGCGCAGCGTGAGTCGCATCATCTCTTGTGCGACGTCGATCGGCGTCCGTTCCTCGGCAGCGCGATCCCAGCGGTCGTAGAGATCCTCCGTCGCGCGCGTCATGGTGTCGGCGAAGCCCGCGAGGTGCCGATGATGAAACGCGGGAGCCGCGATTCGCCGCTGCCGGCGCCAAAAGTCGCCCTCACTGGTGAGCAGTCCATCGCCAAGGACCAGCCGCAGCTTCAAGAACCCCGGCGACTCCTTGCTGTATTTTCTGTGATGCTCTTGCAGCACGTGACGCGCGTGGTCCGGGTGGCTCAAGAGGTGCGCCTTCACCGACCCGAAGTGCATCGCCACCACGTCGCCGTGCTGCTCGCGTGCGCGAACGAAGAAGCCGAGAGGGTCCCGCTGCAAGAGCCGGTAGTGTCCGAGGATCGGATCTCCAGGGAGCGCAGGCGCAACACGTGACGTGGAAACGGCGACCACCTCAACGCCCTTTGACGTCGTCGGGCTTCTTCGTCTTCGGCGCGATGACGAACGAGATGCCAACGGACAAGAAGTAGAGAGCGAGGATCGCGCCGCTCACGATGAACTGGAACGTCACGTCGCCGCCGGGCGTCACGATCGCGCCGATGATGAAGCCGACCAAGATCGCCCAACGGCTGAACTTGAAGAGCTGCATCGGCGTGACGACGCGGGCAACCGAGAGCGCGGAGATGAACAGCGGCAGCTCGAAGACGACGCCGCAGACGATGTGCACGCGCGTCGTGAAATCGAGGAAGTACTCGAACGTGGGCTTGCTCGTGATGAGCGTCCCGCTGTCTCCCGCTTGGCTGAGCAGCGAGAAGAAGTACGAGTACGCGAATGGCAGCACCACGTAGTGAGCGAAGCAGACGCCGGTGGCGAAGAGCGAGGTGCTGAAGAAGACGAACGGGATGACGTACTTCTTCTCTCGGCTGTACAGGCCTGGGCTGATGAACGCCCAGAGTTGATACAGCACGATCGGCGCCGCTCCGACGATGCCTGCGAGCAGTGCGATCTCGAGGTAGCCCGCGAAGATGTCCGGCGCCGAGAGCGTCTGGATCTCCGGTATGCCGGGCAGGTGGGCGCCGGCCCACGCGTTCTCGAACGGCACGCGCAGCCACTTGAAGATCTGCAGCCTGAACGCCCAGCCCGCGATCATGCAGACGATGACGGCGACGGTGGACTTGATGAGCCGGCGCCGAAACTCGGCGAGGTGCTCCCAGATCGTCATCTTGACGTCCGCCTCGGGGATCTCCGGTTCGGTGTTGGCCGTCGTCATGAAGCGATCGCCGTGGGCTCGTCGGCGGGCGCCGCGGTCTTTGCGGGGCCTTCCTCACCGGTCGCGTAGAGCGCATCGTCCGCGAGGGCGGACGTTGGGAAGTCCGTGTAGACGAGCGCCGTATCGGGCAGCGCACCGTACGAATCGGCGCCTTCTCGTGGGTATTCGCGCTCGCGTGCAATATACATGGGTTCGGACGTCGCGGAGAGAACGGGCGCGAGCGACTCTGACGCCGCAGCCAGTTGGCGTGAAGGTGGATCGACGCGAGCGGCGCGCACCACGCCGTCGAGCTCTCCGCGCGCGAGCTTGCGGATCTCGTTGATGTCCTCGTGGAGCGAGCCCTCGCGCAGCACCTCGTCGATGCCGCTCTGCATGCGAAGGTCCGCGGCCATGCGTCGCAGCTTGCCGGACCACTGCCCGAGCTTGCGAAGGACCTTCGGTAGCTCCTTCGGGCCCATCACGATGAGGCCGAAGATGACGATGACCGCCAGCTCTCCGAAGGACATTCCGAACATACGACGCAATCGGAGCCTAGCACGCTGCTATAGAGAGGGTCTCATGCACGCGCTCACCGGCCTCTCGCCAGCTCGGCTCGCGGCTCTCCTCGGGATCCCGATTCCGGAGGCGCGCAAGGTCGTGAGCGTGGCACATCGCAAGGGCGTGCTGCCGAAGGGTCTCGCGCAGGTGACGCGCGAGACGATGGCCACGGTCATGAGCGCATGCCACATCCCGTCGCTCGAGGTGATCGCGCGGGAGAGCAGCGCGGTGGATCCGTTCCAGAAGCTCGTCCTCGAGTCCCGCGTGTCCGAGAGAGTCGTGCGGTTCGAGACCGTGCGCATTCCGCTCCAGAAGCCGGGCCGATTCAGCGTATGCGTAAGCTCCCAGGCTGGCTGCGCGCTCGCGTGTGCGTTCTGCGCGACTGGCAGGCTCGGCCTCGAGCGCAACCTCGAGGCGTGGGAGATCGTCGAGCAGGTACGGCTCGTCAACGCGACGCTCGTCGCCGGTGAGCGCGTGAGCGGCGTCGTCTTTCAAGGCATGGGCGAGCCGATGGCGAATCTCGATCGCGTGCTGCAAGCGATCGAGGTGATCACGGACCCGAGCGCGCTCGCGATCGACGCCCGCAACCTCACGGTGTGCACCGCCGGCATTCCGAGCGGGATCCTCCGCCTCGCGAACGAGGCGCCCAACGTGCGGCTCGCGCTCTCGATCGGCAGTGCACGCAAGGATGTTCGCCGCTCGCTCATGCCGATCGAGCGCGCGCATGCGTTCGAGGAGGTCATCGACGCGTGCGTCCTGCACACCAAGAAGACCGGCTATAGCCCCATGTGGGCCGTAACTCCGCTCGCTGGCGTCAACGACTCGGACGACGACGCACGGGCGCTCGCAGATCTTGCGAAGAGCTTCACCGAGCGCGCGGGAAAGCGCCCGCGGATCAGCGTCATCCCGTTCAACGCGATCGAGGGCGATCCGTTCGCGCGCTCGACACGACACGACGCGTTTCGCGACGTGATGGCGCGTGCGGGAGTCTTTTCGCATGCGCGCTACAGCGGGGCAGGGGACATCGCCGCTTCATGCGGACAGCTCGCGGCCAAGGTCTGACTTAGAGCTTCGCGAGCGCCTTGCTGCGATCCTCTTCGTGCTTGAGGAATGCGCCCATCGTCGCGGCCGCGACGTCTTTGTCCAGCGCACTCTGGCCGAGCGTGACGAGCGCGCGTGCCCAGTCGATCGTCTCGGAGATCGAGGGCGCCTTGCGTAGGTCGAGCGTGCGCACCTTCGCCGCAAACGCGGTGAGCTGAAGGGCGAGCGTCTTGGCGATCCCCGGAACGCGCAGCTCCAGGATCGCGAGCTCACGCGACGGCGGCGGGTAGTCCAAGAAGTGGTGGAGGCATCGCCGCCTGAGTGCGTCGGTCATCTCGCGCGTCGCGTTGGTCGTCAGTATGACGAGCGGCGGGTGCACGGCCTTGATGGTCCCCAACTCAGGTATCGTCACCTGTCCCTCGCTCAACACCTCGAGAAGCAGCGCTTCGAACTCGGGGTCCGCGCGGTCGACCTCGTCGACGAGCAGCACCACCGGCCGATCGCTTCCGATCGCCTGCAAAATAGGCCTTTTTACCAAGAAGCGCTCGCCGAAGAACGCGTCGGCGTCCAGCTTGTCGAGCGCCGCGGCGATCGAGTCCGAGCCGCGAACGCGCTCAGCTACGGTCTCGCGTAACAGCTGCGTGTAGAGCATCTGCTTGGCGTAGTCCCACTCGTAGATGGCCTTGGACTCGTCGAGCCCCTCGTAGCACTGCAAGCGCAAGAGCGGTCGCGAGAGCGCTTCGGCGAGAGCACGCGCAAGGTCCGTCTTGCCGACGCCGGCGGGTCCCTCGATCATGAGTGGTCGATTGAGATCCATCGCGAGGAAGGCCGCGAGCACAGTGTGCTCGTCTGCGAGATAGCTCGCGTCAGCGAGGCTTCGTGAGAGCGCGAGCGCAGCGGGCGGGAGCAACATGACTCAAAACGTATCCGAGTCGCGCTTCTCCGTGTATCCTTTGCGCAAAATGGCCGATCGTGACGATCTTGTCCGCGTCGATCTCACGGGGACGGTCCATCCTGTCGGCAAGAGCGCAAGCCAGGAGCTTCGCGCTCGGGCAGGGGAGTGGCGTCTCTCTCGCAGCCCGATCGACGCGCTGCTCCTGCGTAGGGTCAACAAGACAGAGAACGTCCTCCGTCTGGCGGGCGAGATCAAGACGCCCGGCGCACTGTGCGACGTCATCGCGATGATCGCGCAGTCGGGCTGGAAGGGCGAGCTGATCTCGATCGACGAGAGCAAAATTCGCTCGCTCTACTTCGACGCCGGCAGCGTGATCGGCGCGCAGACCAACGTCGCCGAGGAGCGCCTCGGCGAGACGCTCTACCGCTTCGGCGTTGTCACGCGCGAGCAACTCGAGAGCATCATCAAGGAGTCGGCGAAGACCGGAAAGCGCTTCGGTGAGGCCGCGGTCGAGCTCGCGATCGCCAGCCCCGAGCGGCTCTATCCGATGATGGCGCGTCAGGTAGAAGAGGTCTTCTACGCCGCGCTCCACGTCGCAGACGGCACGTTCTATTTCTACGATCGCTTCGACGACGCGGCAATCGGCCGGCGCCACGCGCTCAACGCGGCCATGCTTTTGATGGAAGGCGCGCGCCGCATGGACGAGATGCGCTTCTTCCGCGAGCGCATCCCGAACGAGCACTACACCGCAGTGCCGCGAGACGTCGCGAAGAAGCCGCCGGACGATCTGGTGCGAGTGCTCGCCGAGTGTGATGGCAAGCGGAGCATCGCGCAGATCGGGCGCAGGCTCGGTCTGCTCGAGTTCGAGGTAACGCGCGCAGTATTCCAGCTGGCGAGCGGCGGGTTCTTGACCGTCGTCGCGCCGCGCCCACAAGGCGCACAGACGATTATGGACGGCTTCAACCCCGCGCTGATCGAGATTCACTCACGGTGCGACGCCGCTGGCAAAGGCCCGGAGCTGCGCGATGGGCTCGCGCGCTTCGCGACTGGCGGTGGCGTCTACGATCCGCTCTTCCAAAGCGCAGGTCCGCTGCCTGATGGCTCGTTCCGATCCGATCGTGTCGAGCGAAACCTCGCCGCGCTCGCGGGTGACGATCCGGACGCGTGGTTGATCCAGCTGATGCACGACTACATCGGCTTTGCGCTATTCCAAGCGGGATCGCTGTTGCCGCGCGACGTCGAGGCCAAGCTCGCGGCTTCAGTTTCCGAGAGCCTCAAGCCCTTGCGGCCGGCAGACTCGGCACCGCTGTCGCGTAGGCCGTAGGTGCGCAAGCGCCGAGATCAGATTCTCGACGAGGCGACCCGACTGTTCGCCGAACGCGGCTACGACGGCACGAGCATGAGCGACTTGGCGGCGAGCGTCGGCCTCCGCAAGGCTTCGCTGTTCCATCACTTCGCGAGCAAGGAGGAGTTGAAGAGCGCGGTGCTCGATCGCCTCGTTCGGGAGGTGGGCGGGGCGATCATGACCGCGGCGGCGGCGGATGCGCGCTTCGAGGAGCGCCTCGACGCGCTCACGGACGCGATCGTGGACACGCTGGTTTCTCGCCCCTTCGCGGCGCGTTTGGTCGTGCGCGAGGCGATGGACTGGTCGAAGTCCCGGCCGAGCGGTGCCCACGAGGTGTTCGACATGGTCTTCATCGTGCTCACCGCCGCCGCGAACTTCGTCGAAGCGGGACAAGGCGAAGGCGTGTTCGTCCCGGGAGACGCCAAACAGATCATCCTCACATTGCTGGGCGCGCACTTCTTGCCATTCGCCGTGATCGGCGTCGTCCAGGAGGTGGTCGGCGAGAGTCCGTTCTCCGCCGATTTCGGTGAGAAGCGCAAGGTCGCGCTGCGCGCTCACGCCCGCGGGATGTTGCTCGTGAACAAAGCTATTCGCTAGTGGCGCGCTGCCGGCGCACTTCGTAGAGCGCGATGGCCGCAGAGACCGAAGCGTTCAGCGAGGCGATAGGGCCTGACATGGGGAGGCGCGCGACCACGTCGCACGTCGCTCTCACGGTCTTGCGGAGGCCTTTGCCCTCGGCGCCGACCACCAGCACGACGGGACCCTTCAGCTCCACCTCGTCGATGCGCACCGAGCCGTTGGCGTCGAGCCCTACGATGCTCGCGCCGTTCGCCTTGAGCTCGCTGAGCGCGTGGGGCAAGCCGGGAACGCAGACGAGTGTGGCGTGTTCGACGGCGCCCGCGGATGCGCGAAAGACCGCGGGGGATAGCGGCGCCGACCTGTGCTCGGGCCACATCACGGCGGTGGCGCCCATAGCGACCGCCGAGCGCACGATCGCCCCGAAATTCTGGGGATCTTCGAGCTCGTCGAGTGCGACAACGAGCGTAGTCGGCTCGATCACGATCGCCTCGAGAGTGTGCACGTCGAGCAGCAGCGCGATGGCGACCGCGCCTTGGTGCTTGGCACCCCGCGCGAGTTTGTCGAGCTCTGATCGAGCGACGCGTTCCGCCGTGGCGCCGCGATCAGTGGCGAACCGCGCGAGCGCGTCGAGCTGAGGCGAGCCCTCTTGGTTGCTCACGAGCACGCGCAAGAGGCGAGGGCCGTGCGCGGCGATGGCCTCGCGAACCGGCTGCAGGCCGCAGATCATTCGATCTCTCGGCAAATCTTGATGAGTCAACGGTCACCTCTTGCCGCCGCGATTTCGGCGACGAGCTCTCGTGCTGCACTGGCGGGATCTGCTGCGTCTCGTACCGGTCTGCCGACGACGAGCGCGTCCGCGCCTGCGCCGATCGCCCACCGCGCCGTCGCGACGCGCTTCTGGTCGTCCACGGCGTCGCTGGGCCGGACGCCCGGCGTGATCAGTGTGGCCTGCGCTCCGAGCTCACGCCGGAGCACGGGAGCTTCGTGTGGCGAGCAAACGAACACGCGCACGCCCGAGCTCCACGCGAGCCGAGCGAGCCTCGCGGTATGAGCCGAGGCGGTCGCGCCGACGCCCATCGCGACCAGATCTCCGTCGTCGAGAGACGTCAAGACCGTCACCGCGACGACGTGAAGACCCGTGTTTTCAGCCTCCGCACGCTTCACGGCGCGCTCGAGCATCATGTGTCCGCCCGAAGCGTGGACGGTGAGCAGGCGCGCCCCCATCGCACACGCGCGAGCCACCGCGCGCTCCACGGTCTCTGGGATGTCGTGGAGCTTGAGGTCCAAGAACACCGGGCGCCCGACCTGCTCTCCGAGCCTCACGGCGTCGCGTCCCGCCTCGAGAAAGAGCTCGAGACCCACCTTGAGCCAGCCGACCTCGGGGCCAACGCGCTGGGCAAGAGTCCTCGCACCGTCGAGCGACGAAACGTCCAGCGCGACGATCAGCCGATCGCGCGCAGAGTCGAACTGGAGCTCAGTCACACGAGCAGAGCGAGTCGCCAGACGCACACGAAGCGACCTTCGTCCCGTCCAGCATGTGGCACTGAGGTTTGTGCACCTGCGCCGGACCCTGAACTGCCGGGCCCGCGGAGGTGGGTTTGCCGCTGCCCTTGTTCTTCAAGTCGTCTTGGAGCTTGCGGTTCGCGGCCTCGAGGGCCGTCTTCTCGTCGAGGATCTTCTGCTTCTCTTCGGGCGTCGTCGCGCTCGACAGCTGGCTGTTGAGGTCGTTCATCTTCTTGGTGTTCGCTTCGATCTGCGTGTTGAGATCGTTGAGCTGCGCTTGAAGCTGCTGCTGCTTCAGGTTCGCGTTGTAGATGACGACACCCGCGCCCCCGCCGACCACGAAGAGCGCACCGACCACCAGCCCGATGATGAGCTTGAGGTTCTTCTTGCTCTTGTCTTGGCTGAGCGCGTGGATCTCCTTCTCGTGCGCTTGTTGGCGCGCGAGAGTCTCCATGCGCGCGCGGTTCTCCGCTTCAAGACGCGCGCGCTCGAGCTCGCCGTGCTTGATCGCGTCGACGCGCGCCTGCTCCTCGCGTGTCCGGAAGTCCTCGGCGCGCCGCTTCTCGTCGGCCGCGCGCAGCCTCGCTTCTTCTTCGGCGCGCGCGCGATTCTCCTCGGCTTGCTTCGCCTGAAGCGCCGCGTCTTCGGCGCGCCGTCGAGCGTCCTCTTCCTGCTTGATGCGGTCCTCTTCGAGGGACATCAGCTCCTTCAGGGAAAAGAGGACCGAGCTTTCTTTCTGTTCCGCCATGGACTTTCTCTTCTCGTGTACACCGATTGTTCCCAAGCCACTTCTCATGTCTTTGCACGAGGAGCTTGAGACCAATTGCCAAAGGAAAAGGTACCGAGCTTTCACACTGTTCGCAAATGTTCTCTTCGTTACCGACGCCTACTTCAACCGTGGAACACGCGGCAACGGGTGTGTCTTGGCTCGAGCCCCGAAGGGCCGTGCTAACGTCCGCGACTCATGGCCACGAATGTCTGCGCACACATCACTGGGACCGTTTGGAAGATCGAAGTCAAAGAGGGAGACGACGTGATGGAGGGTCAATCCTGCGTCATCCTCGAGTCGATGAAGATGGAGATGCCCGTGGAGGCACCCGCGTCCGGCAAGGTCGAGAAGATCGTTTGCAACGAAGGACAAGCGGTGAACGAAGGCGACGTCCTCGTCATCCTCACCTGAGCGAACTTGACGGCGTCTCTCGGCCACGTACCGTAGACCCGTGCAGGCCTTCCGTCTCGCTCCGTTCGTCGCGGCCGCCATCGTCTTTGGCATCGCTTGCGGCACCGCGAATTTGGTCGGTGCTGGCGGAGATTGCTTCGTCGTCACCGATTGCGAACCCGGTCTTGCGTGCGTTCCACAGAAGGACGGGCGCCACATTTGCTCGACCGACTTGACCAACATCGTCTTCGTGCCGGACGCCGCCGAAGCCGCTCCGCCCGCCGAAGCGGGTCCGGATGCGCCTGTATCGGACGGCCCCAAGCCGGACACGAGCATGAACCCCGACACCAGCATGGTGCCCGACACGAGCATGCCGGACACGAGCATGGCGCCGGACACGAGCATGCCACCTGACGCCTCTGCGGGCTGAGTTGGGCCCCAAGCATTCTTGCCAAGCGAGCGACGGAACGTTCGCCGCGATCAACTCTGACGCGGCGGTAGCGGCGGCGGAATCGACCGCGGAGCTTCATCCGCCAACTCGTCCTCTTCGATGATCTCGGCCAGATCATCCACCACCATGACGTCATCTTCGCCCGCGTCGTCCACCGCTACAGTGGCGGGGCGAGCGATCGTCTCATCCGAGAAGTCGAGCGCCGTCCGCTCTTGGGTGTTGATCAGTGGGTCGTGACCTGTCGCGTCCGCGTCCACCAGGTCCGCACTGGGCACGGGCGTTGGGTTGGTGTTTTGGCGATGACGATCTTCTGCTCCGCGCGCAAGCGCCTCGACCTCGTCGTGCGACACGGCCATCGTCGGCATCTCGCTGTTGCGCGCGGCCTCGACCTCGGCCGGCGTCTCTGAAGTGTCCGTGAGGGCGGCCACGATCGAGCCCGTGTCGATCGGCATCGACTCCGCGAGGTTCGTCGGCGCGGGCTCGGGCGCTTTTGCGGGGGGCTCGACGGCAACGGGTGGCGGAGCCGGCTTCGGCGGTGCGTACTGATCCGGGCCGGCGTTCGGGTCCGGCTTCTTCAGCATGTTGGATTTGGCGCGATCCAAGCCGTTCGTTGCCTCGGGATCGCCGGCCTTCATGCGGAGCACTCTGCGCCACGCGTCGGCTGCTTCTCGCGGGTCTTGCAGCTGTTCTTCCCACATGCGCGCGACCTTGCGCGCGAGTTCCGCGCGCGTCGCCATGTCTTTGCCACGGAGGATCTGGTCCTCGTACAGCTGCACCATGCCGCGGTAGTCGCCGAGCTCGACGAGCAGATTCGAGAGCTCGTCCATCACGGCGGCGTCCGTCGGCGAAAGATCGTGGAGCTTCTTCAGATCGCTCGCGGCGCCGGCGCGATCGGACAGATGCTCTCGGCGAATGCGCGCGCGGCAGGCCAAGAGCTGGCGCACGAGCGGGCCGTCGAAGACCTCGGTAAGCGCGTGCGTTATCGCGTTTTCCGCCCGCGCAATGTCGCCGACCTCGACACCGAGCCCCTCGAGCGCTTCGAGCGTCGAGGTGTCGACATGCGCGATGAGCGCGTCGGCCATCCACGCGAACGCCTGATCCACGTCGCGGAGATCCTTGTGAGCGATGCTGGCCGCGCGTCGAAGCAGCGCCCCGCGCGTGCGGCCGCCGTCTCGCGCACCACCGCCGCCCGTGGAGAGCGCAGCGCACAGGGCGCGGCGCAGCTTCTCACCGCCCGTTGCCTTGTCTCCGTCGGAGGCCGCGGTCTGCAACGCGGCGAGCGTGTCCTCGGTAGGGAGGCCAGAGAGAGCGAGCTCGAGGAAGATGCGCGCGCGGTCGGGATTGCCCTTCGCCGCGGCGACTTGTGCGGCGCGCGTGAGTGCGCGGATGCGGTCTGCCGGCGCCTTGGCGCGAGACACTTGCCGCTCGTAGAGGTCGATGACGTCCTGCGATTTGTCCGCGAGCGCGGAGAGTCGCTCGATGAGCGGCTCGACGTCCCCGGGAGGCACATTCGCGAGGCCTTGCTCTCCGTGCGCGAGCGCTTCGGAACGCGGCTGTCCCGCGTGCGCTCGCGTCTCGGCTTGGCGCACGAGCTCTTCGGCGCGTGGAACACCCGTCAGATCACGGAGCAACAGATCTTGCGCCAGGAACAGCGCGTCCGCGTCGTTGGTCTTCGAAGCGAGCTGCTCGAGCTGCGTGGCGAGCTCGCGATCGCCGCCCTTCGCGCGAATGATCTCGATGGCGACACGCGCGGCGTCTTGATGGCGGCCGACCTCCGCGAAGCGATCGAACGCGCTCCTCAGCGCCGCCGTGCGATCGGGTCCGCTCTTGCTGTCGAACCACCAGTCGACGAGCTTCGCCGCGACGATGCCCTTCCAACCGAGCCGATCTCCGAGCTCCACGTATGCAGTGCGCATGCGCTGGTCGCCCTGATCGGCGAGCTCCGTCATCGCCGCGAGCGCTTCGTCTCCGCGGTCGAGTTTGTCGGCGAGGATGGCCGAGAGCTTGAGCGTCATAAGGCTTGCCTCGTCGGCGTCTCCCTCGACCTCGATGCGGGCCGCGAGAAGCTCGGCCACGCGGGGCCACTGCTCGGTGCGCTCGCACAACCCGGAGAGCCGCGCGAGTGCGTCGAAGTCCTCGGGGTCTGCCTTGCGGACGATGTCGAGCGCGCGGATGGCTTGCTTCGGATCGTCCAGCTTCTCGTAGAGACGCGAGAGGCGTCCTGCGATCGAGCCGCGTTCCTGCGGATCCGCCGCGAGCTTCAGCTCACGCTCGAGTGCGTCCGTCGCGGAGGCGAAGTTCTCGCGCTTCTCTTGGAGATCCGCGATCGCCTGCAGCGCGGGCCGTGAGGTCGAATCGAGCTCGGAGAGGATCCACTCGTAACGAGCGACTGCCGTGTCCACGTCGCCCACGCCCTCGGCGAGCAACTCGGCCTCGCGGAGCGCGACACGCGCCTTCTCGGCGTTGTCGATCGCGATGCCGCCGAGTCGCCGCAAGAGCGTCGTCGCCTCGGTGTGGTCCTCGCGCTCCACTGCGTAGTCCACGAGTTTCTCGAGCGCTTCGCGATCGTCGCCGTCGTCGAGCACCTTGAGCCAAAGCTCGCGCGAGCCCTCTTTGTCGCCGACCTTGGACGCGAGGAGGTTCGCGGCTTGACGGCGCGCGGAGATGCGCTTGCTCTTGTCGGACACGCGATCGCCGCGCTTGCTCAGCAGCGCTACGAGCTTGTCCCAGCGCTCTTGCTTGCCGTAGTGCTCCTGCAAAGAGGCCGCGTATTCGTCTGCGTTGGGGTCGAGGTCCGTGGCCTGCTCCAGCCGCTCGATCGCGCTATCTTCTTGGCCCGCACGCAGGAAGTGCTCTGCCGCGCGCGCGTAGTGTTGTGCCTCTGCGCGAGGCTCGCCCGCGAGCTGGCCGCGTTGGACGCAGGCTTCGCCCGCGCGATCGAAGTGCTCCGCTGCGACGAAGCAGCGCTCGGCCGACTCCCAGAGCTTCGCGCTCTTCGCGGCCTCCGCTGCGTCTGCGTACGCGGCGCCCGCGTTGGCGTGATCGCCGGACTGCTCGCGCAGCTCACCGAGGCGCTCGAGAAGCTGGCCGCGCGCGACCGGATCTTCGACCGTGGCCGCGTTGTCCGCGATCACCTGCGCGGCCTGCTCGATCTGGCCCGCCTTCTCGAACAGCTTCGCGGCTGTTGCGACCGCCCGATCGTCCTCGGGCGTGAGCCGCGCGATGCGCGACCACGCCTCTGCGGCTGCCGAGAAGTCGCGGCGCTTTTGTTCTTGAAGCGTGGCGAGCTTCTTCTCGAGCGCGATCTTGGTGTCGATGTCGCCTGCCGCCGTCGCCTCTTGCTCGAGCAGGTTCGCGAGATCGTCCCACCGCTGGGACTTCT
>ENA-OFCD01000413-OFCD01000413.1-metagenomes-genome-assembly--contig:-NODE-413-length-27470-cov-22.446507_pt1 | contig 27470 bp, 26 predicted proteins | sample MGYA00153392_OFCD01 | MGnify analysis MGYA00153392
GTTGGCTACTCCGATGCTGATTGGCTTTAGAAAAAGTAGATTGGTCAACCTGCTTACCGCCCAGGTTTAGTTTGCGGAACAAACCTCGCATACTGGTGACGCTAGAGTCGAGTGAAAACGTCAACCAACAACTCATGAATAGGCGCGTATTGAGAACACTGTAATCGTAGTCAGGATAATCAGATAGAAGTTGCTTGACAAGCTTAGGAAAATTGAATAGCGTGAATTTGTTATTTTATATTAATATTAAGCCTAGCCTTTTTAAGAAGTTCTAGGCTCTTTTTATATAAATCTTTTTACAATTCATCACTTCTGTCTTCAACGTTGATCAATAATCGGTATCGCGTCGTTCGCGAACTCGGTCGAGGTGGATTTGGGGCGACTTTTTTGGTGGAGGACACGCAGCTTCCGTCGGGCAAACGCTTTGTCCTAAAGGAGTTGATGCCGATCGAGCACGATGCACAGACCTATGAGATCTGGTAAAGCAGCGGTTTGAGCGGGAAGCGGTGATTCTCGAAGAACTGGGCGGGTTGACGACGCAGATCCCGAGCCCATATGCCTATTTTGCGATCGCGGGGAAGTTTTATTTGGTGCAGGAGTATGTGGAGGGAGAGACGATCGCCTTTTGGGCGATCGCTCAGGGTGCCGTGGCTTCGATCGATCCTCGTAGCTTTACTGGGTTAGGGTTTGGATGGGTTGGTCGATCGTCTTTTGGAGATGAGATGTTGCTTTTTTAGCGATCCCTCGCGATTAGGGACTAGACAAGTGATGGGGATTGGGGTTGTAATATAGGGTTTCCTCTCGTAGGGGAAATCAGTTGAATGGAAACTAACGATTGCTGCATGTGTTCTTAAATTCACTCAAGGATCCCGATGAAAGCCTTCTCTTTTGTTACTTGTGCTACCACGATTGCGGTCATTACCCTAGCTAGTGCGATCACTCCCGCGATCGCCAACAATGCTGACGCCAATTTCCAAGAAGAAACCGCAAACAACACAATCTGCTCCTTCTTGGTTACCAAAGAAGTCGGCAGCACCGTCAATATTCGCAAAGGCCCTGGCACCAATTCGCCTATCGTTGCCACCCTTAAACGGGGTGATGTCGTGCGGGCGGTGCGGCGATCGGGCAGTTGGGTCAAGTTGGCTGCCCGCGCCTATGGAAGGCCCCCCAAAGAGACATTCAAACCGCTCAATGGTTGGGTCAATAATCAATTCATCAATGGCTGTTCTGAGGATCAGTTCGATCGGTGGCGTAAATAAGGCGATTGCCGACCCCGTTTCCACTAGCAACTTGCAAAATTTTAGGATTTTGTTCCCTCTCGTTGAGAAAATCAGTTGAATGGAAATATTCCCAGACTTCATAACAAGATCTGGAGGTATTTTTTCCACTTTTTTGGGAAATCGCTTGAATAAAAACGACCGATCGGCCCGATCGCCTTCATCGACCACAAATGAGCAAAATCATCCCGCAAGAGTGTCGCTCAATCCACTAAAAACGATCGCCCAGCGCCCAGCTTCTTACGTCAGCCATCGCCAGCCCGTCTGCCACAAACTGTTTTCGCAAAAACTCAGGCGGCAAATAGGCGTCGTACTTTTGAACCTTGGGCGTCTCATCTTCAGCCATGAATAGCTCAGACGAAAGCGGACGATGGCCGAGTTCCTGCAACTCCGATCGCAAACTTTCTACCGGACATTTGCCTAAGTTCACCCCTAGAAAGTACGGTGTCTGGCCTCGGACGCCTTTTGTTTTTAAAGCCGATCGACAATGGTTTCGTAAGTAGCGCTCCAATGTCCGAAACCCACGACTCCCAATCCACGGAAAAATACAGGCATACTCATCCTCTAGCAACACCACCGTTTGGGTAGCTAGTCCCGTCTTTCGGGCATAGTCTCGCGCCACCTTCAACCGAACCTTAGCTCCCTCTTGAAGATAGGGATACACCTGCTCCTCTTGCAAGACCCGTCGCATTCGCTGCAATACTTTCGTGTGAATGTCTCCCGTTGTCCCTCGCCATGAACTTGCATTAGCTGCTTTGTCCGTTGGACGAACTTTAACGCTTTTCGTTTTGTCGTTGACATCAATCACTTCCCATACATGGCCCGATAGCGAAATTCGATCGCCCGTTCCCGGTGACACCATGATTGATCCGATCGCTTTCCCATTATGCGACACGGTGTATTCTTCGTTGTCCGGAAAGATCGCATAGAACTTAAAGTTGCGAACAATTTTTTCGCCTTTTAAGCCAATGATTAGCGTTTTCGTTTCAGTAATTTCAACGTGATTGAGTTCAATCCAATACCGAAGTAACAACCGATAATCATCCTGAGTCACCTGTTCAAAGGGCGGCAGCTTCAACACCTGCTGTGCAAGAGCAGCGGGCGTCATTTCACCGTAGGATGCCAGCGTACTCAGCGTCTGATGATAGAGCAGACTGTAGGGATACTGAAGTGACTGCGGCGGCTCAATCCATTGCTCTTCTAAGTAGAGCTGAATCAGCGCGATCGCCTGCAACAACTGCCATGGAACCTGTTCAGGCAACGTCTCTTCGCCCGTCGGTTTCTCTTCAGCAAAGACCAGCCGCATTTCTGACACGCCCCCACGCCGCCCCGATCGCCCCAGCCGCTGCAAAAAACTGGCCACCGACGACGGCGATTCGAGCTGAATCACCCGATCGAGTTGGCCTAAGTCAATCCCCATTTCAAAGGTAACGGTAGCAGCAGTGACCGCAGGCTGGTCCAGCTTTCGCATCGCCGCTTCAGCCACCGCACGCAAATCGGCTGAAATGCTTCCATGGTGGACATAGTAGACATCCGCATAGCCTTTCGATAGCGCGATCGATCGCATCGCCGTTACGGCATCTTCAGCGGCAGTCCGACCATTGGCAAACACGAGGCACTTCTGATGCAGCGTTTGTTGAAATAAGTGTAAATGGTACGGGTTAAAGGATTGGTCCCGATCGTCTCCTATTGCCCTCACCACCAATCCCGGATCGTAAAAATGCTCAATGGCAAGCTGGATTTTCCGAGCACCCGCACTTTCTAGTTTCGGCGTCGTAACGCATCGCCTCGTTCCCGCCGCCAGCCAGCGTTCCGCCAACGCATAATCTCCTAGCGTCGCCGACAGACCAATTCGCCGAGCTTCATTGCCCGTGAGTTGGGCTAACCTCGTCAGTTGACACAGCACCTGATCTCCGCGATCGCTCCCAATAAACGCATGAACCTCATCAATAATCACAAACTGCAACTGCCCAAATACCCGTCCCAACTCCTTCGCCTTATTAATCAACAAACTCTCTAACGACTCGGGCGTAATTTGCAAAATGCCACGCGGATTTTTAAGCACGCGCGTTTTTTGGCTTTGGGCCACATCGCCGTGCCACATCTGCACCGGAATATCGGCCATTTCTAGCAAATCTGTCAATCGCTCAAACTGATCATTAATCAACGCCTTGATCGGCCCAATGTAGAGCGCCCCAATCCCCGAACTAGGCTGATTATAAAGCTGAGTCAATACCGGAATAAACGCCGCTTCCGTCTTTCCCGCCGCCGTTCCCGCCGAGACCAGCAAATGATCATCGCTATCAAAAACCACCCGGCAGGCTTCGGCCTGAATCGGACGCAAACTAGCCCATCCATTGCGATACATGTACTCCTGAATAAACGGAGCAAGACGGCTTTCTAGCATAGAATATTGAAGCATAAAGGCTTGAACCCGGACCATCCCAAGCTCCTCCGCAAAATGGCGGAACTTAGCGATCGATCGCCCGTGGCGCGTTCACCATAGCAGACTTCTGGGCACGTTGAATGTAAGTTCCAAAGGGAGTGATCATCCCAACATTCCTAAGCTAGGAGATCTCCACCGTCCATGAATCTACTCATTAGCCCTCCCGATATTCGGACTGAATCCCTGACCACGACCTTGGTCGCCTTCAGTCCTCAAGAGGCTTATGCGGCCATCACCATTTTGGCGATCGCCTCTGATGGATACCTCGCCCCCGAAGAACTCGACGCCATCACGAGTCATCTTTCCCGAATGCATCTCTTCCAACACCTCCGCCTAGACACCATGGAGCGGATGTATACGAAGCTCTTTGATATCCTCCGGAAAGAGGGTTCTGACCTGCTCATAGAGTCTGCCAAAGAGACTCTCCCGAGCGAACTGCGTGAATCGGCCTTTGCCATGTGCTGCGACCTCACCCTATCCGATGGCTTAATGTCCTTGGATGAGCAAACGTTCTTGAAACAACTCCATCAGGTCCTGGAAATCCCAGACGACATCGCCGATCGGATTCTCAGCGTTATGCACATTCGCAATCGAGGCTAAAATAGCGCTTCTCTCTTCAAACCTGTTCTTCACCCTTGGACCTCCGTCTGAGGGTTTTTTACGCGGATTTTTAAGAGGTTTTTAATCGGTCTTAGCGATCGGTGCAAACAGAAATTCACTCTTCAGTCAATTCACTTGGCTCACCGGGATAAAACACCGCATCTAACGCAACATCAAACGAGTAAGGGGACTCTACCGGAAACCGAGAACCCGGTAAATCGGTCTCAGCCATAGCCAAATCTCGGCCATTGTCGTAAGCATCTTTCACCGCCTGCTCAAGATAGGGCTTCAAGCTCGGACTATCCTTTAGAAGACAGGTAATGTCGCGACGCTGGATACGCAAGGTGGCTAGCCAACTCCGACTACGACACTGGGGCTGATACTCCCATTTCAGCAGATGGCCCAACACAATACTGAGACGACTGCGAAGTTCCTGACGCTGTTGTTTCCCCAAGCTTTCCACTTCCTCAATCAAATGATCAATGTCCAACTGATTCCAGTCTCTAGACGAGAGGAACTGAGATTGTTCTTGGGTCCAGGCATAGAAATCTGTGTCTGTCGTACAGACTCTCGATCGCACCCGCCTCTGAGGCAAGCTTTTCTGAGGCAAGACTTAATGTACGGTTTGGCATGGTCGTTAACCTCTTAGCAATTCTCAAGGACGGGTTCTCTATACAGGATAGCTTTCCAAACTCAACGTCTCGTACTTCAGCAGCACCTTAGTGGCTCGCCGCACTAACGTCTCACCGCCCTTGACCACCACCAAAAACTCCCCCGACTCAATGCGCTGACGGTAAGAGCGCGATTTTTTTCCGCCCAGCACTGCAAAAATCGCATCACTCGCCAGCACACTCCCCATCGCTGCCCCCGCCATACCCAGCACCCCGCCGATCGCCACATTTCCCACATCGCCTGCCCAAGGAAACGTATTCAGCCCCGTGATTAAGTTGAACCCCATCCCCGCCACTAACCCAAACGGAACCAGCCACACCGCCGTGAACTGAAGCCGCTTCCAGGTTTGCTCAATAGGATCCACCAGCCCAAACTCGTCGATGCTCTGAAAGCCGCGTCCAAGAATCGCCCGCGTCTCCGATGGAATATTCTCCCGCCCCAGAGCAAGCAAAGCTTCTTCAGCTTGAATTCGATCGCTCAGTACAGCCACCAAAAAATTGCTTGAATAGTTAACGGTATAATTTGTTGTCATGACGATTGGTAATGCGACGGTTGCATAGTGAAGGTTGCTAGAATCAGAGCCGCACCCAAAGCTGCGCTTCTTCACCAGTTTAGTACGCGATCGCCACTCTACTCGCCAATCCCTATTCTCCAGTCCCACCTACCTAATCCCTATGCTGCCTCGCGAAGACTTACTCAAAGGTGTCGAATACCGTGAAACCATCGCCCTTGCCATCGATCGGGCCGAAAAAGCCATCAAAACCTGGGACGTCGTCTGCACCGACTTTCTATCGCCGCCCGAATGGACTGAAGCGCTGCGAGTTTTTTCTCGGCTAACCGATATCCAGGTCGTGGCCTTTGGCGGTTATCCCCAAGCCGAACGTCAGCGCCTCGCCTTTGCCAGACCTGAAATCCCATTAGACGAAAGTCAAGTCGAACTCGTGGCGCTGGATATTGCCGGGAATTTTCTGTTTGACTCGGCGACCCATCGGGATTTCTTAGGTTCCCTGCTAGGGACTGGACTGGTGCGCGATAAGGTCGGTGATTTGATTATCTTGGGCGAACGCGGGGCGCAGGCGATCGTCGTACCTGAACTGGTCGAATTTTTGGAAGCAACGTTGGTTCAGGTTCGATCGGTCCCGGTCAAAACCAAACGCATTGCCTTTGAGGATCTCAAAGTCCGTGAACCGAAGAAGAAAGACATGACCACCACCGAAGCCTCCATGCGCCTAGATGCTGTCGCCTCCGCAGGCTTCGGCATGTCCCGCAGCAAAATGGTCGATATGATTACCACAGGTGACGTCCGGGTCAACTGGCGAGACGTCACCTCGTCTAGCTACGCGGTCAAAACCGGAGACTTAATTTCTATTCGCGGCAAAGGACGGCTAGAGATTGGAGAAGTGATGGTGACCAAAAAAGATCGGTATCGCGTCCAAATGACTCGATTTCTTTAACTTGAGGGAGAATAGGGGGAGTATAAGGGAGTGAATACGCCATTTATCTAAATGCCCCGTCCCGAGCTGTCTAGTGTCTTTTACTCCGCTTCGTAAATCACGGTTTCCGATTTCTCGCTGGATCAGCGCACTCCGGAATAACGATCTCGTTCATCCAAACGTGTGGCGTCAAATTATTGTACTGGGATTATTACTAGTCTTCACCTTGCCGCTTGGTCTCTTAATGGAGCAATTTGTGGAGGAACTGGACTCTCAGATTGAATTTACGAAAAAGCAACGGCAAGGATTACGCTACAATCAAGGGCTTTCCCATCTTTTACGGGAGCTGATGGTCTATCGAGAATTGGCGCAGCGCAATCTCCCTAGCAATGACCTACGCTTTCAACTAGTAGGTGCTCGGACGGCTGTGATGGTGAAGATGGAGCAAATTTCTGACTTAGATACGCAGTACGGTTTAGCCTTAGGAACAACCGAACACTGGAACCATATCCAAGCGGATTGGGGACTGGTGATGAAAGCAGTAGATAATCGAAACTTAACCCGTGAAGAACTATATCTGATTCAGAGCAGTGTAATTAAGGATGTCTACAGTCAAATTATTACCATCGGAAATACCTCTAACTTAATCCTTGACCGCGATCGGCAGACTTACCATATCATCGACAGTCTCATTAATCATCTTCCCGAGGTTATTTCCAAGACTGGGTATGCCCGAGATTTGTACATTAATATTGCGGAAGAGACCCTAGCGCCCAATGACACGCCCATTCGTGCCAATGCGGAGTTAGCATCGCTCAAAGGTGCCATTCAAGAAAAACTGGATCATCTCCAGAATAATCGAGTCATTATTGTGGAGAGTAATCCTAATCTAGAACTCCCCAATTCTCGTTTTTTGAAGGCGGAGGAGCAGATTATTGCGTTCAAAAAGTATCTTTCTCCAGAGCTATCTAAGACATCACCGAATGCTGCCGCAAAAGCTCTTGTAATTGACGTTGCAGAAGATACCTTAAATTCACAATTTCTTCTATACGATGCGTTGGTCCTAGTAAGCGATCGGCTTTTGGACGATCGGATTGTTCAAAAAACCATGCGCAAACGTCAAGTTCTAGTCTTTACTATTCTGGCCCTTCTCGCGATTATCAGCATTTACACAGCTCTCGCCAAAACGTGGCAAAATCGTTTCCAAGCCGCTCAACGCCTTAGAGTTCAGTACAAAACAACCCGAATTGCAGCGGAAGCTGTGGATTTAGAAATCGCACTGACCGAGATCTTGAAGACCATTTGTAGCAATCAGGACTGGGATCTAGGCGAACTTTGGCTGGTCTCCACCTCTGCTAAAAGCGAAAAGCCGCAGAACACGGTCCTAGTCTTACAACAATCGTGGCAGCAGCCGTTACAAAGCGGACTAGACCTTGCGCCAAAAAAGTGGTTGAAGATTTCTAAGAATCTAGTTGTCCAATACGATGTTGGCTTGCTTGGGTGCGTCTGGCATCAGGGAACCGTTCAATGGGTAGATTTACAGAGCAATGTCAATAGCTTATGGGGACGGATAATTTCGGCTCGATCGCTGCGGCTTCGATCGGGCGTTGGCATACCTATCTTACATGGAGAGCGCGTGCTTGGTGTTCTGTCGCTATTCTCTCAGAAGTACCGTCGATCGGATCTCAAAACCGAAGCCGTTCTTAATACTTTGGGCTGTCATATAGGCGAATTTATTCATCGATTGAAGACCGCGCAAGAACTTATGGAGGCGAAGAACGAAGCTCAATCTGCTAGCAAATCGAAAAGTCAGTTTTTGGCGAACATGAGCCACGAGTTGCGCACGCCGCTTAATGCCATCATTGGCTATAGTGAGCTGCTTCAAGAAGATGCCAAAGAAGAAGGCTTGACTAGCAGCATGGTCTCTGATCTCGATAAGGTTCAAAACGCTGGGAAACATCTTCTAGGACTCATTAACGACATTTTAGATCTATCCAAAATCGAAGCCGGACGAATGCAGCTCTATCTCGGTCACTTTGAAGTCCGATCCTTAATGACTCTGATTACGCCCACGATCGACCTGCAAATGCAAGCCAATCACAATCAACTTGAAATTAACGTTTCTTCAGAAGTCAGTAGTATGTATGCCGATGTCATGAAAGTTCGTCAATCTCTCTTGAACCTATTGAGCAATGCAGCAAAATTCACCCACAATGGACAGGTCAAGCTCAATATTCGGATCATCAATTGGTCTACTCCAACTAGTAAGCTCGGCATTGAGTTCCAAGTCACTGACAGTGGAATCGGTATTTCCCAAGAGGATGTAGGAAAACTGTTTCAGGTATTTAGTCAGGCCGATGGTTCTAGCACCCGCGAGTACGGGGGCACGGGCCTTGGGCTTACCATTAGTCAGCAGTTCTGTCAGATGATGGGGGGTGACATTACCGTAGAGAGTACCCTAGGCAACGGATCGACGTTCACAATCCGTCTGCCGCTAACAGTTCAGCCACTAAAGCCATCTGCTTGAAATTCAAAATCTGGTCAGAACGTAAACTTAGCACAGATATAATTAGAACTGTTGAGTTCGTCGATCGCTACGACTCAGACCATCGAATTTGGGAATCGAAGACAAGTTATCCTGTACACCCTCATTAGAAAACACTAAGTTAGTTTTAATACGGAAAGATTTAAATCAATTCTTAGAAATAGTTTAAAAGTAGGGCAGTCTAATACAATACGCATCTACATAATTCCCCTCCTAGTTCCAACCCATTCCATGCCAAAACTTCTGCTTGTTGAGGATAATGAGGTTAACCGTGACATGTTGTCTCGGCGACTCATTCGTCATGGTTTTGAAATTGAAATTGCGATCGACGGAGCGCAAGGTCTTGCCATGGCCCAATCGATCGCACCAGATCTCATTTTGATGGATATGAGTCTTCCTATCATCGACGGATGGGAAGCCACGCGCCGACTCAAAGCATCAGCAACTACTCGACAGATTCCCATTATTGCCTTGACTGCCCACGCGATGGGCGGCGATCGTGAACGCTGTCTAGCGGCGGGATGTGATGAATATGACACCAAGCCGATCGAGTTTTCGAGACTTCTAGCCAAAATCCAAGCCTTGCTCAATGCGACTCAGTTTCGATTGATGTCACAAGTCACACTGCTCAAACCCGATCGACCTTGATGTTCAGATCCATCAGAGAGAAATTCTAGCTTTTGATTGTTCCAGTTGTTGTGCCAAACCGGGTGCTGGTTTTTTCACGAAATGGGTCGATCGTAGGTTATTCTTCGGTGTGATCCTGAACCTGTGCGATCGAATGGCTGAAGTAATTTCCCGTGTTTTTAATCCGTTAATCAATCCTGTGATTGCTTTTGCGGTGCTGTTGTTTGGCGCTCCGGGGGTGACACCTGGTATGACTTGGGGTGCGCGAATGTTTTACTTCGCGATCGCGACGATTTTTTCGAGTGTGATTATTTTTGCTTATGTCTCTTACCTTAAGCACAAGAAAGTCATCAATTCCACAGAACTCATTGTGCGAGAGCATCGGATTAATCCGCTGACATTGGGGGTATTAAGCTATGCCATGGGGTTCTTTTTTTTAACCCTATTTGGCGCTCCGTCCATTGTGCGGGGGCTGATGTTTTGCTATGTGACTAATACAATTGTGGTGCTTTTAATCACGCGCCGTTGGAAGATTAGTATTCACACTACGGCCATTGCAAATCCGTTGGTGGCGATTGTCGTCCACTTTGGTTGGATGATGGCTCCGATTTTGGTGTTGGTACCGATCGTGGGATTGGCACGGGTGAAGATGAAGCGTCATGATGAGTGGCAGGTGGCGGCGGGGGGCTTGATTGGGGTGGTGATGACAGCGGTGCAGCTTTATTTTTTCTAGGGACGGTTCTCCGCACCTCGAAGAAAACGGCTGTGACCGTTAAGCGTTTGTTACACTGGGGATACTCCAAATCTACATTAAGAATAACCATGGTTTCAACGCCACTCCTTTCAACGCCTCTGCTGCGATCGAATGCGATTCATAACTTGACCTACGATGCGACCCCGCGCCACTTTAACCAAAGCTGGGAAGCACCGCTTTCGACTTTGTTGGGATTAGGACGAGCGGCGGGTGCGGACTTTATTGAGTTTTTCCTAGAGCGGGTTAATTACATTAGCTGCATGGCCGAAGACGATGCCATTACGAGCATTGCGCCACGGCTCTCCACAGGCGCGGGGGTTCGAGTTTTCCGAGGCAAGGCTGATTGCTACGTTTCGACCAATGATTTGAGCTTTACCGGACTCAAAACCGCACTGGAAAAAGCCTTAGGCATAATGGGACTCAATCTCCCTAGCTTGACTTCGTTTGTGCCGGAAATTAATTTAGAAATGATGCGGGACTACGGCAAACAGCGGAGCAAAGAGGACTGGCTGGCTAGTAGCAGCTCCATGCCTGAAATGAGCGATGTGTTGCTGTCGGCCAATGGGGCGCTGGCAAAAAAAGCGACTCACATCCAATCTCGTCGGGCTGTATATTTCCGGGATTGGCAAGAAGTGATGGTGGCGTCAAGTGATGGGACGTTTGCCCGAGACATTCGGCTAACTCAGTCGGTGGGCTACAGCCTCTTGTGTTCTGAAGGCATCAACCGATCGAGCATCAACAAGCGCGTCGGCAACACGAGCGATCCGGCCTTTCTGCGGAATTGGAACTACGCCGACGATGCAGAAGAAGTGGCTGAATCTGCTGGAAAAATGCTTTACGCTGACTATGTGGAATCTGGCAGCTATCCCATTGTGATGGCGAACCAATTCGGCGGCGTCATCTTCCATGAAGCCTGTGGTCACTTGCTTGAAACGACCCAAATTGAGCGGAAAACCACACCCTTCATGGACAAAAAAGGGGAGAAGATCGCCCACGAAAATCTCACCGCCTGGGATGAAGGTCTGACCAAAGAGGCATTTGGGACCATTGACATGGACGACGAAGGAATGCCTGCACAGCGCACGTTGCTGATTGAAAACGGCATTTTGAAGAATTTCATCAGCGATCGGGCAGGTTCGGTCCGCACGGGGCATCCACGCACCGGAAGCGGTCGTCGCCAAGGCTATGGCTATGCGGCGGCGAGTCGGATGCGCAACACCTATATTGCGCCGGGGGCGTATTCGACCGATGACTTGTTTAATTCGATCGACAAGGGGATTTACTGCAAAAAAATGGGCGGCGGCAGCGTTGGACCCACGGGTGAATTTAACTTTGCCGTAGACGAGGCGTATTTGATCGAAAACGGCAAGCTCACTAAGCCATTGAAAGGCGCGACCTTGATCGGTGAAGCCGTGGACGTGATGCACAAGATTTCGATGTCGTCCCAAGATTTAGGGTTGGCGGCAGGATTTTGCGGATCGGTCAGTGGCAGCGTGTATGTCACCGTTGGGCAGCCTCATTTGAAAGTCGATGCCATCACAGTCGGCGGTCGATAAACAAACCTAGTCGATGGAATAGACCCTGTTCGCTCAGATTGATGGTCACAAGCCATATCTTGGCGAGCTGGTTCAATCCCATAGAACTCTACCTATTCCTTCATAAATTTTTAACCCAATAATGTCAAGAATTAAAACGATCGCCTCTGACGCCAAAACCGCAGCTCACAAACTCGGTATCCAAAAATTTGATATCTATGGCGCAAGCTCCGAATCCACCAGCGTTCAAGTCGATAGCGGAGAACCCAATCAGCTCAAAGCCTCTCAGTCCTGCGGCGTCACCGTTCGCGTTTGGCATCCGGATGGCATGATCGGCGTCACCAGTACGACCGATGTGGATCCTGAAGGTCTCGAATTGGCACTCAAAACGGCCTACGACGCCAGCAACTTTGGCGCAACGGAAAACCTTGCAGACTTCAGCCCCGAAGCCACAACTCCGATCGCACCCGCAGCGTCTCACGCAACGCCATCAGCAACGGTCGAAAAACTTCTGAGTACGCTAGCGGGAGCGGAAAAGGAATTGATTAGTGCTCACAATGCGATCGTTTCTGTGCCTTACAACGGATTGTCAGAACGATCGGTCGAACGCTTCTATGTCAATAGCAATGGAGCCATGCGGCATGAAGCGCATTCAGTTGCTTCGGTCTACTTGTATACCAAAACCGAACAAGAAGGAAAGAAGCCTCGCAGTGCAGGTGCATTCCGCGTCGGCTATGGCGTAGATAGCCTTGACATCGCAGGCTGCGTCAAGGAATCTGCTGACAAAACCATCAGCCATCTGGACTACGAAAAAATTGAAACGGGAAAATACCGCGTCGTCTTTTCGCCCGAAGCAATTCTGAGTCTCGTCGGCGCATTTTCAAATATCTTCAATGCCCAAAGCATTTTGGATAACCAGAGTTTGTCCACACCCGAATCCTTAGGAGAAACGATCGCCTCCGGGATGTTTTGCCTGACCGATAACGAGTTGCATCCTGACAATATCGGAGCTAGTAGTTTCGACGGCGAAGGCACTCCTACACGCACCACCCCGCTGATTCACAATGGCGTGCTCAGCAGCTTCCTCCACAGCGCCGGAACCGCAAAACGCCTTAACGCGCAACCTACCGGAAACGCAAACATGGGCGCAAAAGTCACCGTCAGCCCCAACTTCTTCCATATTTTTGCAGGCGAAGAATCCGCCAAAGAAACCCTGAGTTTGGAAACAGCAGATAATGTCATCCTAATTGATGATCTGTCGGCGCTCCATGCAGGCGTCCAAGCCACACAAGGGTCGTTCTCATTGCCCTTCGATGGTTGGATGATCAAAAATGGCAAACGCATCAGCGTCGATTCAGCCACGATCGCGGGAGACATTCGCGAAATGCTAAAGGCGATCGTCTATGTCGAACCCAAAACCCACTTCACAGGCTCGGGTGTCGCCCCTCACGTCTGGGTCGATGGCCTATCCGTCACAGGCGGCTAATCGCGATCGGCACAAAACCCTTCTGGGATAGAGCACTAAAATCCCCGTAACCTCCTATGAAGCTACGGGGATTTTTTTAATTCTTCTGCCCGGTTAGCTTCTCACGCAGCTTTTTAATCCGATCGCGATGTTTGGCCGCTGCTTCAAACTCTTGCTTCTTGGCCGCGTCTTTCATCAGCGCTTCAAGTTGCTGAATCAAATCTGGAATGCTATCGAGCGGCACATCTGCAACATTCTCAATCACCTGATCAAGTTCCTGAGAATTCAACCGTCTAGAGACTTCTAGGAAAGCCAGAATGGAATTGTTCGATCGCTTGATAATCGAGTGCGGAATAATGCCGTTCTTCTCGTTGTGAGCGGCTTGAATCTCCCGGCGACGGGCGGTTTCTTCAATGGCAGCGGTCATGCTGTCGGTCATATTGTCCGCATACAAAATAGCCTTACCTTCCACATGTCGAGCCGCACGGCCCATGGTTTGAATCAGCGATCGTTTGGACCGCAAGAAGCCTTCTTTATCAGCATCTAGAATTGCAACGAGCGACACTTCAGGCAAATCTAATCCTTCTCGCAACAGGTTGACCCCCACGAGCACATCAAACACGCCTTCTCGAAGATCTTGCAGGATTTCAATGCGTTCTATTGAGGTGATTTCAGAGTGTAAATACCGGATTCTGACCCCACGTTCTTGAAAATATTCAGTTAAGTCTTCGGCCATTCTTTTCGTAAGCGTTGTCACCAGAACGCGTTCATGTTTGGGCACTCGCTCTTGAATTTCAGCCAGCAGATCATCCACTTGGCCCTCCGATGGCCGGACAAATACTTCAGGGTCCAAGACTCCCGTCGGACGGATGACCTGCTGCACAATATGATCTTTAGAAAGCTCCACTTCCCAATCACCCGGTGTTGCAGAAACAAAAATACATTGCTTCGCTTTCTCCCAAAATTCATCGGCTTTCAAAGGTCGATTGTCCGCCGCGCTCGGCAACCGGAAACCATGATCAATCAAGACTTTTTTACGGGCTTGATCGCCGTTGTACATCGCTCGAATCTGCGGAATCGTTACATGGGACTCGTCCACGACCAGTAGCCAGTCATCCGGGAAATAATCCAGCAAACACTCTGGCGATTCTCCCGCATTTCGACCCGAAAGGTGCCGCGAATAGTTCTCTACACCCTGACAAAATCCCACTTCCCGCAGCAGTTCTAAATCATATCTTGTGCGTTGTTCTAAGCGTTGGGCTTCGACCAGTTTTCCCTCAGATTCCATTTTCACCAGTGATTCTTTCATCTCCGCTTCGATCGCATTACACGCTTCTTCTAAACGATCTTCAGGCGTCACAAAGTGCCTTGCGGGATAAAGATTGACCGAATCCATGGTTTTAAGCGTTGCGCCCGTCACCGGATCAACGTACTTAATCGAGTCAATTTCATCGCCAAAAAACTCAACTCGAATAATGCGATCTTCGTACGCGGGACCAATTTCCAATACGTCCCCTTTCACCCGAAACCGTCCGCGCCCGAGATCCAAATCATTGCGCGTGTACTGAACGGACGCTAAGTCTCTCAAAATCTGCCGCTGATTCATCTCCGTCCCCACGCGAAAGGGAATGGCGGCGTTCAAGTATTCAGCCGGAATTCCGAGGCCATAAATGCAGCTAATCGACGCGACAACAATTACATCTCTACGTTCAAACAACGATCGTGTCGCCGAGTGTCGAAGCATGTCAATTTCTTCGTTAATCGACGCTGTTTTTTCAATGAAGGTATCGCTGACGGCAATGTAAGCTTCGGGCTGATAGTAGTCGTAATAACTAATGAAATATTCAACGGCGTTGTCCGGGAAAAACTCCCGTAGCTCGTTACAAAGCTGTGCGGCAAGCGTCTTGTTGTGGGCCAAGATTAAGGTTGGGCGTTGGACTTCATCAATGACCCGTGCGATCGAGTGGGTTTTCCCTGTTCCCGTCGCCCCGAGGAGAGTCTGATACTGAATCCCCGCGTCAAGCGTTTTTCGCATAGCGGCAATGGCCGTGGGCTGGTCGCCAGCGGGTTCAAAGGGGGCTTTGATTACGAAGTCGGGCATGGGTGGTGGGTGGGAACGGTTGGGTGCGATCAGTAATCTTTGATCATGCAACAGATTTCTCAAGACTGCAACTAGGGATATCAGCTTGACAACTGCGCAAGCCATTCACGAACCCAAGCTAGATTGCCATCAGATAATGGAGGGGTGGGTGGCCGAGAATAATCAATCACAAAACCATAGCCCGATCGATCGTAAATGCCATCTAACAGCGATCGTAAATCGGCTCGCGGACAGGCATCTTCCGATCGCAGCGGCAGCGGAAAGAAAGGAATTAAATCTTGTATATCAAAGTAGTAAAGATCCGCTTGGGGACGTTTTTCCTCAGCATTCACCAAAATTCGATAATCCGATCGGAGCTTAATGTCTTGTTCTGCCATCGGTTGCCCTGATCGGAGTAAATCGATCTTTACCATATTGTTTGAGCTATTGAACACCATGGCACGCTTGTTTTCATAGTCAATCCGACCTTTTCCAGGACGTTTGTTCACGGGTAACAAGACTTCAATGACCGTAATCACTTGACCTGTCGCGATTTCACGGACCTCCAAGTAACTTTGTCGAACTGTTTCGGGATACGTCAATGTAACGGTTCGAGGCTGAATGTCAGGTTGAGCATCGGGATCAGCCACTGCAACATTTCCAGTTACAATAGGCTTAAAGATCGATCGCACTGTTTGAATCGTAATATCCGGCACACTAATTAAAATTGAATCTTCGCTCTCAACCTGATAAATCCGTTCTTCAATTAAGACTTGATATTTAGGTAATAACTGCGGTGCAAGAGAATCCGCGATCGCCGTAATTAAACGGTGATGAATGTTGGTCCATGCGCTGGGATATTCGAGATAAGGGTCCATTCCTGGAAACAGTGACGGCATAGGAAACCTTCAGTGCAATTGGATTTATCATAGCGCTCGTGTTGTAGAGCGTTAGCCATACCGTCTAGGCGTGTAAACCCAGGGCGTCTGGCCGCTACGATCGATCGTCCGAGTCTGGCTCGACCCAATAATCAGCACCGTTCGCATGTCTGCATCGTCAATTTTCAAATCGCCTAATTTCTTGACGCGGATTTGTTCACCAAGGCGACCTACATTTTTGGCTAAGACGATCGGAGTATTTGTACTTCGGTATTCCAAAAGCAATTCCTTTGCGCGTTCGAGTTGCCATCGCCGCTGCGTTGAAATTGGGTTATAAAATGCAATCACGAAGTCAGCTTTGGCCGCGTGGGTAATGCGGTCTTCTATAATGTTCCAGGATTTCAAAATATCCGATAACGAAATGGCACAGAAATCATGTCCCAAAGGCGCACCAATCTTCGCTGCCGCTGCCTGCATGGCCGAAATGCCAGGACAAATCTGAAGATCGATCGCGTTCCAATCTGGGTTCTGGTCTACATCTAGAGCCTCAAGCACCGCCGCCGCCATCGCAAAAATCCCCGGATCGCCCGATGACACCATCACAACCGACTTCCCCGATGCCGCCAAATCCAACGCAAACCTCGCCCGATCGAGTTCTTCTCGGTTATCCGAATCGTGGCGGATTTGATGCGATCGCAGGGGTTCCACAAGATTCAAGTACGTAGTGTAGCCCACCCAGTCAGTCGCTTGCTTCAAGACGTAGCGAACCTCTGGAGACATCCAGCGATCGGCTCCTGGCCCGGTACCGATGACGAAGAGCTTCCCTGGAACAGGTGCTAACGCATGATAAACGAGCGTGCGATCGCTGGGGTTCCCTCCCGATTGTGTTACCTGAATAGTGAGTTCCGCATCTTCCGCAAAGGGCAGCGCACTCGCCTCCAGCCACGGTGCGAAACCTTCAAGTTTCACCGTTTTCCCCGCTAACACATTCGACAAAAATGATTTCGCATCATCGGGATTAGCTAACCTATAACCGGGCGGCGGAGACAGCAGTGCCGTCCCAAATCGCACGTCGCCACTCGTTGTAATGGCCGCAGTCCCATCAAAAATACTCGCAATGTCCCGAGCCAGTTGATTCGCACCGTTTAGCCCACCGAGCAGCGGCACCACGGCACTTCCATCTTCCGCGATCGCCAACACAGGAGGTTCCTGCCATTTGTTATTCAGCAACGGCGCAAGACTCCGAATGAGAATGCCAGCCGCACAAACTCCCACGATCGTATCGTTGCTTTTAAACAAATCCTGAATCGTATCGCTAAAGGTTTCATAAACGCGATCGACATCGCTAGCCTTCACCCGACTTGCTAATCCATAGGTCACAACATCCGGCACCAACCCCTGAATTTGTCGGGCTACAGCAATGCCCTGCTGGCTCAAAATAATGACGGCGATCGGCATTTATCCTTCCTTCCACTTCCATTGACTGGGAATCACAATCATCGCAAAATAGGGGACCTGCGTCGGATCGACTTCGCGAATGGGAAGAATCTTCTGCTCCTTCATGGTCGATCGCTCAATGTAATGCGCCCGATCGAGCAATCCTAATTCGTCTAGAATTTTATAAACTTTTACAAAATTTCGTCCCAATTTCATGATAACTGCCGCATCGGCAAGGGCCAGCCGACTGCGAATCACGTCCGCGTCCAATGTTCCAGTCAACGCCAAAAACACGTCATTGCGATAGGTGAGCGGTGTGCCTAGCATGTCTGCACTCGCCATCACCGACGACACACCGGGCACCACTTCCGCCGGAAAGCGATCGTTGAGGCGATTGTACAGATACATGAACGTCCCGAAGAAAAAGGGATCTCCCTCACACAGCACCGCTACGTCTTGGCCATTCGCCAAATGAATCGCCAATTGATCGGCCACTTTTTGATATCCGGGCTGGGATGATTCGCCCGGTTTGAACGGTAAGATCATGGGGATTTCCAGTTGATGAGGCTGGAGATAGTCAGCGACGATCGATCGCGAGATGCAGCGTCCATCAGGAGATTGCGGATAAACAATAATGGGCGCCGATCGTAAAATTCGATAGCCTTTCAGCGTTAGCAATTCCGGATCGCCCGGACCCAATCCAATCCCATAAAGTTTGCCTAAGGTTTTTACTAACGCATTATCTGGGGCGTTAGCTAGTGTATTCGTTAGCGTTATCGTTTCTATCATTTAAATTACTCCTTTTCCTGAGCTAAAGCATTCACCGCAGCAGCAGCTATGGCACTTCCACCCTTGCGTCCATGTAACGTCACAAACGGCACCCCTCGCGAATTTGATGCCAGTTCAGCCTTCGATTCAGCCGCCCCCACGAACCCCACGGGAAAGCCTAAGATCAGCGCAGGTTTTGGCGCACCCTCATCCAGCATTTCCAGTAACCGAAACAACGCCGTCGGTGCATTCCCGATCGCCACCACCGCCCCGTCTAAATAAGGCAACCAGAGGTCCATTGCCGCCGCCGATCGGGTATTCCCTAATTGTCGTGCAAGTTCCGGCACCTGCTGTTCTCTTAGGGTACAAATCACAGGGTTTCCGGCACCTAGACGGCTTCTCGTTACCCCATTGGCCACCATGTGCGCATCACACAAAATCGGTGCGCCATTCGCCAAGGCCAGTCGTCCTATTGTTCCGGCATTGAGCGACGCTTCAACATCACTAACAATCTCTGGAATCCCGCAGGAATGAATCAGCCGCACCACTAACTTTTCCAAATCCGCCGAAACCTTTGACAAGTCAGCCTCCGATCGAATCATCGAAAACGATTTTTCATAAATTGCAGCGCCGTCGCGAATATAATCAAGCATGATCAAACAACACTAGAGGGAACAGAAGTCAAAACCTGAGTAGTAACCTGATCATAAATCGCCTCGATCGCATCTTGGGTCATTAATATCGGAATTTCCGGACGATCGCGTGAATGGTATTCATAATAGTCACGTCCTTCAATTTCAACCCCAATCAACGTAATATCGCCATCTTTAGGTTGCGCACACCGTTTCTCGCAGCCACTGATATGAATCGACGGAAACGATCGCTTGATGTCTGTAAACCGTTGAATCAGTTCTAAAGCATGTTCCTTTGCATGAGTAGCCGCAGATTTGCAACCCGATCGACCGGAACAGGCGACAATTCCGCGTGCTGGATGGGCTTTCGATGGATCTAGACCACCTAAAATTAATGCATTCTCCAACGTTAGGAGAGATGATTCCATAACGTTTGGAATAATGATCGTTTGCCAGGGCGTTAGTCGAATTTCGGATAGATTGAATTGGGAAAGGATCTGGGTTAGCGATCGCATTTGTGATAATTGAACGTATCCGATCGGAAACATGATTTCGGTATAAACGAGATTGCCGCCGTAGGGGCGTTGGGGAAGCCTACCGTTAGGGATAATGGCATTTGCCCGGTTCGCCAGAGATTCTGCCATCACCCCAAAGTCACCAACAACCTCCTCCAAAAAACGATCGATCCCCATTTCCCGTACCACATCCCGTAACCTCGCCCGTCCACTTCGCCGAAACCGCCCCACCGCCGAAACCCGATCTATTTGCGCCAAATAAACCCGAGCAATCGCATCTACCAACCGCACACAATCTCTCGTCACCACCTCCGTCATCACCTCCCCATTCAAGTACAACCGAAACGTATCCGCCGACTCCGCCACCAACCAGATATCATTCAACCGATCGCGAACCGAAACCGATTCACCACCGTCAATACCAATGCTAAACTTTGCACTCAACGGTTCTAAATACAACGCTTGAGCAATATAAGCATCCAATGCCATCACAACTGGCAACACATTTGCGATCGCATCCGAATCACATCCCGCCAACGGACTCGCCATCACATTACGCAAATGATCTACCTCAGGACTCGCCGCCAACCCTACCCGTTGCAAGAGCTGTAACCCGATCGCATCTACCTTTGCCACCGATCGAAGTTGTAAATTAGCGCGATTGGTAATTAGAACTTCAGGGCATCCGATTTGCGTTGCAATGTGAGCCAGCGTTTCCAACTGCAATAGCAACACCCGCCCCCCCGGCGTCCGAATACGGGTAAGCACACCATCTTGAGCGATCGTCGGACAAAACAATCCCGGACAACTCGCAGCTTCAACGAATGCAAAAGAATCAGCCAAAATAATCAAAACCCCTTCCCGTGCAACGCAGGAAACCAGAGAACATTAGAACAACAGCATTCTGACTCATGAACCCACATCTCTCCCCATCCGACGTAGGGTGCATTAAGCGAAGCAACGCACGCCGACCAAACGCCCAAACGCACGCTCATCCAGAGATCCAAATCCCATCACAGTTGCGGCACAGCCCCGGAATCTCACCGGACTTTCCCATCATTCAGCCTCAAAGATTACCATAGACCGCGTAACCTCTAGGCAAAACGCCCCCCTTTTTCGTTCTCAATTCTTCGTTCTCAATTCCCCATTCCTATGAACCCCTGGCTCACCATCCTTGGCATCGGCGATCGCGGCATCCTCACCTCGATCGATCGCACCCTTCTCACCCAAGCTACCCTGATCGTCGGCGGCGATCGGCATCTCAAGCTCCTCCGCCAAACCTACCCAACTCTCACCGCCCCCATACTCCAATGGACTAGCCCCCTCCAAGACTCCATCACCCAACTTCTCACCCATCGTTACCGTCCCGTCTGCATCCTCGCCAGCGGCGATCCCTTGTGCTATGGCATCGCCAGCACTTTACTTAAACAAATTCCCTTTGAGGAAATGCAAATCATTCCGCACCTCTCAGCCTTCACCCTAGCCAGCGCCCGTTTAGGCTGGTCCTACCCCGAAATCGAAACCCTCAGCCTCTGTGGCAGAGATATCGATCTTCTTCGTGCCCTACTTTACCCCAACGCCAAAATCCTTCTTCTCAGCGCCGATCGCACTACCCCTCACGCCGTAGCCAAACTCCTCACTCAATGCGGCTACGGCGAAACCCTCATCACCCTCCTCGAACACTTAGACGGTCCCACCGAACGCCAATTTTCCCAGCGCGCCGACCAATGGACCCATCCCGACTGCGCCCAACTTAACACCCTCGCTCTCCACTGCCCACCTCATCCAACTGGTCCCTCGGCTAGCCGGAGGATCCCCGGTCTCCCCGACCACGCCTACCAACACGACGGCCAACTCACCAAACACGAAGTCCGATCGCTCACCCTCGCGGCCCTCGCGCCCTACCCCGGTGCCCTTTTATGGGACGTCGGCGCAGGCTGTGGATCCATTAGCATCGAATGGATGCGAACCCATCCCCGCTGCCAAGCCATCGCCATTGAGTCCCACCCCGCCCGTCTGCTGTCGATCGCGCACAATGCCCATCACCTCGGCGTCCCCAATCTTCAAATCATCCCTGGACGCGCCCCCGAATCCCTCCAAAACCTATCTCAACCCAACGTCATCTTCATTGGCGGCGGATTGACCCGATCGGGCGTGTTTGAGACCTGTTGGGATGCCTTAGCGATCGGCGGACGACTCGTTGCCAATGGCGTCACACTTGAGAGCGAATCTAGGCTCTTCGAGTTGCAGCAACATTACGGCGGACGTTTAACGCGCATCCTGATCCAACGTGCGGAACCGATCGGATCGTTCCTCGGCTGGAGATCCCTATCGCCTATTACCCAGTGGGTCGTTGAGAAAGCAGTTCATACCAGGTCATTATCTCCACCATGATATTTTGATAAAATATGCTCAATTGAAAAGATTGAGTAACAAAGCTTTCCATGCAATACGTCACTCGATGTAGCAAATTAGATTCAGTCTCAGAGAGGCTGGTGCTAAACGCACGTCGTACAATGACCGAAGCAACCCCCAAACCACCCATGCTGGACCCCAAAATCACCACGCAACTGAGCGACATTATCGCCGCGCAACCTTACCCACTTGCCTTCGCCACCCTCAGCGGATCGCACATCTACGGATTTCCCTCATCAGACTCCGACTACGACCTGCGCGGTGTCCACCTGTTGCCGATCGAAATCATCGTCGGACTGAATCCCGGCAAAGAAACGATCGAAACCAGCCGAAATTTTCCCATACTAGAACTCGATCTCGTCACCCACGAATTGAAAAAATTTATGGGTCTAATGCTCAAGAAAAATGGCTACGTTTTAGAGCAACTCCTATCCCCAATTGTCCTACACAGCACCCAAATTCACGAGGAACTCTGCGCGATCGCCCCCACCTGCATCACCCGCTACCACAGTCACCACTACCTCGGCTTTGCTCAAACTGAATGGCGACTGTTTATCAAACAGAACCCCCTGCGCATCAAGCCTTTGCTCTATGTGTACCGCGTCCTACTCACAGGGATTCATCTCATGCAAACTGGAGAAATCGAACCCAATTTAGTCAAACTCAATCAAAAGTTTAGATTAGCAGGAGTTGATAATCTAATTGACATTAAGATTGCTGGTGCTGAAAAAAGTGAAACAGGTACGATCGATCTCGAATTCCATACCCAAGCCGTCACTCGATTGCTAACGGAATTAGAAATGGAACGCGATCGGAGTCACCTCCCCACCTATTCCACCGCCGAACCAGCTCTTAACAACCTTCTCGTCCGCACCCGCCTGAATTCATGACAGCCCAACCAATCTGGTATCTATATCTAATTCGCTGTGCGGACAACTCACTGTATACGGGAATTACAATTGACCTTGACAGGCGTTTTGCCGAGCACCAAAGCCAAGGCAAAAAATGCGCGAAATATCTTCGAGGAAAAGCCCCCCTAGAACTTGTCTTCACCACCGAAGTCGGCACAAAATCTGACGCTTCTCGTCTAGAGGTCCGTCTGAAAAAATGCTCTAAAGCAACCAAAGAGAAATTGGTGACAGGTCTGATCGGATTAGGAGCCTTTTCAGTCTAGTTATAACTTACGTAATCACTTCTTTAAGAAGAGTACATCTATGAACGGTACCTATAATGAACAACAGTTATTACAAACGATCGATCGATTAAAAGCGGAATGGCTCGAACTCTATCACGCACCACAGCGTGAATGGTTGACAACACTTTCCAAACAATGGGACAAAGAGTGGAACCAGCTTCAAGCAGAACAAAGAGAACGGAAACTGAATCGAGATCTAATCCGATCGACTTTATCACTTGAGGACAAAGCCCAACATCAACAGCTCACACGTCAAAGCCAAAATGATAGTCTAGAACGCCGACGGTTTAAAGCTCGCCAACATGAAGCCTTAACGGACTTGACTTGGATCGTAACCTCATATGATGAGCGGATTCAAGCCATTCAACAAACGCGAAAATCACTTTCTCGCCAACTTCTTAACCTTCTCCAACAGGTCTCATTAACGCCACTAAGCCATCCATTTACAATTTTGTACGAAGATGCACAGCTCCTCGTTATTGATAAACCCGCTGGACTTTTATCAGTCCCTGGGCGCACGTCCGATCGGCAAGATAGCGTGCAGCGTTATCTCCAGCAAGCCAATTATCCGCATACCGATCACCAGAATCAATCTAGCGAATATCAATCTAGTAATTTTAAAATTACTGCCATTCATCGCCTTGATCAAGACACATCAGGTATCTTACTTCTTGCGAAAGACCCTACAACACTTCAAACGCTTCAGCAACAGTTTGAACGCCGCCAAGTTCAAAAAACCTACGAAGCCATTCTGGAATCTAATCTGAACACCACTCAAATTTGTTATTCAGGAACAATAGATTTACCCCTGTGGGGCGATCCAGAAAACCGTCCTTACCAGCAGGTCAACTATACCTGCGGCAGGCAGGCCATCACCCAGTTTCAAATCTTACCTAACGGCGATCGTACAACTTCCATGCCCGGAATCCGCATTCAATTCACCCCGTTGACCGGACGATCGCATCAGCTTCGAGTTCATGCCGCTTCTCCGAGTGGATTAAACAATCCTATTCTAGGCGATCGGCTTTATGGAACTCAATCTGGAAATCAATGCTACGATCGGCTGTATCTCCATGCAACCAGTTGTGTGATTACTCATCAGGGACAACCGTTAAAAATCGGTTCTCCAGCGCCATTTTAGACTGAGACTAAATTCAAATTGGCGAGATATCTTAGTCATCCGATCGCAACTCCGATGACATCTTGCTCAGCAGTAATAATTAAATACTATTGAAGTGAAGTCTCAAAAACCATGCGCCGTCAAAATAATCAAGCACTTCACAAGGCGCTGCCTCAAACAGAGCATCCTTGGAAAGAGGCAGTGCAAACCGTTACAGTCAGTCTGTTCCTCGCATTTGGCATTCGGACCTATGTGGCCGAAGCTCGCTATGTTCCTACAGGATCCATGGAACCCACGATCGAAATCAACGATACTATGACATGCCGGCGGTTATTGTTCCCGACCACCAATACCTAATGCTAGGGGACAATCGTAATAATAGCTATGATAGTCATTATTAGGGCTTTGTTCTACGGGAAAACATAATCGGTCGTGCGTGGGTTCGCTACTATCCCTTCGATCGGCTAGGCAGTTTTTAAAGTCAGCAACCGATCGAGTTTTTCACCCTTGTTGCAAGCTATGATTGTATAATTCGCTCACTTATAAAGCTAGTTTGCTTAGGCGATCGTATCTATGGACTCTAAAATTTTCCAAGTCCCAGTGAACAAAAATATTTCACTTCAGAAGGATTTCGACCCGTCACTTTTACCTAATAATTTAGATAAACCCCAATCAGCCGCCCAGCTTCAGGCTGGAATTGAACGCCTCGCCCAACTCCAGAATAAACTTTACGCTCAAAACAGCTATAGCATCTTGATTATTTTTCAAGCCATGGATGCCGCAGGTAAGGACAGTACGATCAAACACGTCATGTCCGGAATAAACCCCCAAGGATGTCAGGTGTATAACTTCAAAACACCTAGCACCGAAGAACTCGATCATGATTATCTGTGGCGATCGTCCCGATGCCTGCCGGAACGTGGACGCATTGGGATTTTTAATCGGTCTTATTATGAAGAGGTCTTAATTGCACGAGTCCATCCTCATATTTTGGCTAGTCAAAAGTTGCCTCATCAGCCCAAAGGCGATCGGATCTGGCAACAGCGCTTTCAAGATATTAATCACTATGAGCAATACTTGACGAATAATGGCGTTGTGATCTTGAAATTCTTCTTAAATGTTTCTAAATTAGAGCAAAAGAAGCGATTTCTAAAACGGCTAGATACGCCTGAGAAAAACTGGAAATTTTCTATGAGTGATATTGAGGAACGTCAATACTGGGACCAATATCAAATAGCCTACGAAGATATTTTCAATCACACCAGTACGGTCGCTGCCCCGTGGTTCATCATTCCAGCAGATCACAAATGGTACACTCGCTTAGTCGTGGCTGAAATCATAATCAAGCGATTAGAAGAGTTGGACTTAAAATATCCTACTGTAAATCCAGAACACGGAGTAGTTTTAAAAGAAGCGCGCGATCGGCTTAATGCTGAATCCGATCGCTAGATCACTTTAATCTGTTTTCAGAATGCATCATTTTTTTAAAGGATCCAGAACAAATCTTCCGCAGAACAGCGCAACTGAGTTACATCGTTATAAATCATTAAAGATTAAGATATCTGCCATAATGGGTGTGGCGCTTTAGTGATTGAATCGTGATGGCAAAAACTTATTCGTTACATCCAGTAAATCCACAGCAGCGATCGATCGACCAAATCCGGGATGCCTTGCGAGGCGGGGCGGTCATGCTGTATCCGACAGATACGGTGTATGCGATCGGATGTGATTTGAATTCCAAGAGTGCAGTAGAACGGGTGCGGCGCATTAAGCAGATGTCCAACGATAAGCCGCTGACGTTTTTGTGTCCGTCGCTTTCTGATATTGCCCAGTATGCAAAAGTCAGTGATGGGGCTTATCGATTGATGCGGAAGTTGGTTCCAGGTCCTTACACGTTTGTGTTACCGACCACAAAGCTGGTGCCGAAGTTAGTCATGCATCCGCAGCGGAAGACGACAGGAATTCGGGTGCCGGATCATGTCATTTCGGTGGCGTTGATGGAAGCCTTAGGGAATCCAATTATTTCAACGAGTGCCTATGCATTGGCGTTGGAAGAAGAGTTTGAGTCAGTGCATATGGCGGATTCGCGCTTTGAGTTATTTGATTGTTATGAGGGATTGGTGGATATTATTATTGATGTGGATGCAGAGGCGTCAGGGCAAATGTCTACCATTATTGATTTGACGGGGGATGTTCCGGAAATGGTTCGACGAGGGTTGGGTTGGGCAGTAGCTGAGGCTTTGTTCTAATCTTAGTATAGTGAAATTTTTGGCAAAATAGCCGAGCATGAAGCGATGTAGATAACGATCCCTCATCCCAACAAGTAATCTTTACATTCATGAATCATATCAATTTACTTCTTAGTGAGTTTTGATTAACTATTTTAATCAGGAATATAGATTAGATAAAAGGTAAAATATCGACCAGCAATAAAACAGAATAAACAGTTCTCATGAATGGTCGGTATTGGGGATTGTAAAGTAGGTTTTGTCAACGGTCGAGAAATGAGATCTAATGAACTAATCAACCCAAGACCCTAAACCATGCTAAATATCAATCCACAACTTTTAGATCAGTTACTTAAGGAGTACAAAGATCCACAGGATTTAATGGGTGAGAATGGAATTCTCAAACAATTGACCAAGGCGTTGGCGTTGGCAAAGCCTCTGCCTTAGCAGAAAGCCTCCCGGAACGGGAATCGTGGAGCGATGCCTGAGTACAGAAATGGGGGTTCATCTTGAGTCGATCGATCGCGATCGTGATTTCGATGATCTACGACCGACCGGAGGTCATCGCGCATTAGTGGAGGAATCTTCATCAGAGGCGATCGATCGAACATAGGACAAGTTTGATCTGATATTGAAGGTCGATCGGTTGTTGCATAAGCCCGATCGCCTTGACCCCCTTGAAAAAAGGAAACAGGAGTATTGAAAGAAATTTCTTCTCACTTCAACATTCTCACCTCTCAATTCTCAAAGGGTAAGAGCAATGTATCTTCGATGTGCTGAAGGACTTGGCGATTTGCATAGCATTCGCTCTTTAAGCAATCGACGAGAAGTTTGTTTGCGTCATAGTA
>ENA-OFCD01000414-OFCD01000414.1-metagenomes-genome-assembly--contig:-NODE-414-length-27454-cov-3.197160_pt1 | contig 27454 bp, 22 predicted proteins | sample MGYA00153392_OFCD01 | MGnify analysis MGYA00153392
GTTTTAATTATTGGCATTGGCGTAAATTTAACGTATGTCAATAATGAAATTCACCGAGCAGATTATTTAGGTAAATTAAATTTAATCGCATCGCAAACCATTATCGGTCAGATAACGGATATAACGCCAACGGTAACAAATATGCGTTTATCGCTCGCTACGTCTGGTATAATTTTAAGTGATTCTTTTACAAAAAAAATAAAATCTGTAACAGGTAATTTATTGGTTTATACTCCACATGATCCTGCTATAACTTTTTATGTTGGTGAAGAAATAGCGATAAACTGTAAACCGAATAAAATTACCACGCTTCACAATCCGTTTGAATTTGATTTTGCGCAATTTTGGCACACTAAAAATATTCATTACCAATGTTTTATTCCATCTGCTGCTTTAAAAATTTTAAATGAAACCCCTCAAAAAAATATATTAAGTGCTTCGGTAGCACTTCAAACCGAATTAAGTAATTGGTTGCAACCTTATTTACAAACTCCTAACGAATTTTATGTTGGTACTGCATTAATTCTCGGTGCGAAAAACACAGAAGCCAGCGATATAAAAAATGCCTACATTCAAACAGGCGCGATGCACATTTTGGCAGTGTCGGGTATGCACATTATACTTTTATGGGTGGCTTTAAAATGGTTGGTCGGTTTATTAATTAAAAATAAAAAAGCGAATACACTGATTGGAACACTGACAGGACTAATTGTTATTTGGGTTTTTGCTTGCGTGACCGGTTTAGGCGCGAGCGTTTTACGCGCAACTGTGATGGCAACTTTTTTAGGTTTAGGCGCGCTCACTAACAGAAAAGGAAACGCTATAAATATGTTAGCGGCTTCGAGTTTTTTCCTTTTAGTCATTGATCCCAATTTTTTATTCGATATTGGTTTTCAGTTTTCCTATTTGGCGGTGTTGAGCATTGTCGTTTTTTATCCTCACATTTTTAAATGGTTTTTCTTTCGCTCTCGCATTCTGCGCGCTGCATGGGAAATTACAGCGCTCGGTTTCGCTGCTCAAATTTTAGTCACGCCGCTTTCACTTTTGTATTTCCATCGCTTCGGCACCTATTTTTGGTTGACGGGTTTGCTCGCCATTCCAGTTTCGACCGTGGCATTGTATGCTGGTTTATTAGTTTTTTTATTTCATCCGATACAACCCTTAGCGTGGTGCGCGGGTAAAATTTTTTATTTCTGCGTGTATTTAATGAACGTCATTATTTTAAAAACGGATGCGCTACCATTGGGCTCAATCAGTGGCGTGTATCTGAGTTTATTTTCAGTCGTTGCAATTTATTTAATTATTTTTTTTACTTACGGTGGCATCTATCAAAAAAAACTACGCGCTTGGAATCCTGCGCTACTATCAGTTTTAGTGCTTACAAGTTTTGGTGCATTTAAATTTCAAACAAAACACCAAAGCGCAATCTGCATTTACAATACGCCCAATAAAACGCTGATAGATATTTTTTCAGAAGATCAGTGTTTGACCGTAACGAATATAGACACAAGCAATTCGCGACAATTCAAACAGCTCGACCGCGCGACACACAATTTAAGAGAATATAAAAATGCACATCAATTTTTTTTGGTGCAAACAGATGATTCGATAGCAGTTAAAAAAATAGGATTTGCGAACGGCGTTTTGTTCGGAATGCCAGAACGTTGGCTTCTTATTTCTGAGCCGATTGAAAATTTTTTAAACGCACCGATTGAAAATATTATTTTGGCGAACAACGCAGACGTTTCTATAGATTCGATTCAAAAATATTTTTCACCCAAAAAAATTATCATTGACGCCTCGAACAAAATGGATTTTACAGAAAAAATATTAGACGGTTGCAAAAAATTGAAAATAGACGTCCACGATATTAAAAAGAAAGGCGCATACTGGATAAATTATTAGCCAACATACCGCATTTAAAAAAAATTATTTTTTATGAGAAACTATCTACAAAAATATTTTTATCACACACGGAGCGAACGCACAGGTACTATAGTTTTGCTCGCGTTAATTGCGTTGAGTATCGTCTTTCGTTACATACATTTAAATTCATCGAAAGATTCTAATGGCGCGTATTCTAAACAATTGGCGGAGCAAGCGCAAACATTTTTTCATAAAGAGGAATCCCTTTTAAATGTAACGAATGACGAGAGCGTTTCATTAAATCCCTTCAATCCGAACGACGCCACCAAAGAAGAATTAATTGCGTCTGGTGTGCCACCGCGAATCGCTAATATTTTAATTCATTACAGAGATAAAGGCGGCGTTTTTAAAACTAAAGAGGATCTGAAAAAAATTTATGGCGTTACTCCCACACTTTTTGCAGCTTTAGAATCTCGTATTATAATACCTGCCCCAAAACAATTTACGAATAATTATCTCCAAAATTATTCGTCTGAAACTATTGTGTCTAAAGCCCGTTTTGTAAAAAATTTTGACCCTAATAAAGTGACAGAGGAAGAGTTATTAGCGATGGGTTTAGAAAAACGTGTAGTTAAAATTTGGTTAAATTATCGCAACGCTGGTAAAATTTTCAGAAAAAAAGAAGATATTGAAAAAATTTATGGCATTACGCCTGAATTTTTTAAAGAAATTGAAAATTTCATTCAATTAAGTGACAATCAATTTATTACAAAAAATTTAGATAACTCGAATAAGTTACAAAATGCAAAATACAGTGCTTCAGAATCAAATTTCAAAATTGATATTAACACTGCAACGATGGAAGAGCTATTGCGTCTTCATGGAATTGGTCATATCTTTGCATCCAGAATAATAAAATATAGAGAAGACTTAGGCGGATTTGTCGCAGTAAATCAGCTTAAAGAAATTGAAAATTTACCAGATTCTTCTTTTAACTCGATAGCACCGCTACTGAAATTATCTGGTACAATTCAACAAACACATATTAACAAACTTAACATCACCGAAATTAGGCATCCTTACTTGACAACAAAACAAGTTTCGATATTAAAGCGTTACAAGATTAATCACGGCGACTTAAAAAGTTTAACCGATATGTCGAACTTAGGCATATTCAGTGCGCAACAAATAGATAAATTAAAGCCTTATTTGGCTTTCGATTGATACAGGAAGTAAGTAAATAAAATTACTGAACCACAACCCAAAAATTTTTAACATTATGCCGCTATAAAATAGTTTTTTCAAAAAAGGTGCACATAAGCATTTTTTTTAAAGCAATAAGGCATAATATTTTTTCACTTAATTAAATCAGAATGAAGAAGAATATCTTCAATTATTCGACAGCAAGTGTACTTTTTTTAACATCAATAGCATTTTTATTTACTTTTTCAAAAAAACATACTGAAGAAAAAGAAAAGAAAATTTTACTCAGTTCGCTTATTCCAGACATCACTGCTTTAACCGTAAAAGCTGACGGCAAGGATACCAAAAAAATCCTTCGCAAATTATATACGCGTGCTAACTTACAAGATGTTAGTCTACCAAAAATCAGTTCCAAGTTTTTGCAAGCGCTCGACCACCAAGAAAGTTTATTAAAAGAAATTGGTGATAAACAAAAATTTGGAAACATTGACATCAGCACTTCCGACCTTCGTCAAGTTGTAGAAGCTATAAAGAAAATTAAATCGCCGCAAGAACTTAACGATTGGGTAGATATGTACCAAATTTGTGGTTCCGATATGCTTGGAAACGTGCGTTTCACGGGTTATTATTCACCCATCATTCGTGCGCGACACAAACGCGAAGTTGGTTTCGATGTTCCCGTGTATATTGCTTTGAACAATACGGAAGATTTACACGTGGTGTATGTGAGTAACAAAGATGAAATTCGTAGAATGCGCATAGAAGGATATTCGTATTTAGTTTTTTCCAACGACGATAGACAACTCGTTGCTTATGATGGTAATTCGCGCGCTATTGCGGACGAAGATAACGAGAATAATAAAACTTTAGTGACGCATTGTGTTTTCACACCCAAAGATAAAATTACACCAACAGGTTCAGGTAAAGTACCATTAACAGCTAATTATACAGTTGCCGTTGATGAAGAATTTATTCCGCTGGGTTCCGTTTTGTTGGCAGAAATTCCGATTATTGACGATAAAGGTAATTTAGTAGGAAAAGAATTGCGTTTTGTTTTAGCGCAAGACACTGGAAGTGCTATTCAAGGTTCTGGACATATTGATTTATACATGGGCGAAGGTGAAACTGCTAAACGCGATACGCGCTTTATGAATAAATATGGAAAAATATGGTTGCTACTGCCAAAAACTTCACAATTGCAAAATACGTTAGCTAATAATTTAGAAGAATAGTTTTTGTTTTGTTTGTTTATAAAGAGATTGTCGATTGGCAATCTCTTTTCTTATTCATGAACCTGTCCACCTGTTAAACCAAAACGCCGTTCGCGCAGTTGATACGTCAAGATAGCTTCGTAAAAATCATTCTTTTTGAAATCAGGCCAATACGTTTTCGTGAAATAAAATTCTGCGTACGCTAACTGCCATAGCAAAAAATTAGATACACGCGTTTCTCCACTCGTACGGATCATTAATTCAGGGTCAGGCATTCCAGCTGTCGAAAGTTCGTTTTCAAAAACAGCTTCCGTAATTTCAGAAGGTTTAATTAAACCTTTCGCAGCTTTTTCAGCTAATTTCTGAACACCTCGCATTATTTCCCACTTAGCGGAATAATTTAAAGCTAAAACTAAAGTCATACGCTTGTTATTGCGCGTTTTTTCTATCCCCTCCACTAATGCTTTATAGGTTCTGATTGGCAATTTTTCCATATCCCCAATAACTTTCAGGCAAATTTCATTCCGCATCAGCGTGTCTATTTCCGCACGAACGGCTTCAATTAAAAGCATCATTAAAGCATTAACTTCAAATGCCGGGCGTTGCCAATTTTCCGTCGAAAACGTATAGAGTGTTAAATATTCAATGCCAATTTCTGCTGCCGCTTCTGTAATTTCGCGCACAGTTTTCACACCTTCTCTATGACCTGAAACACGATTCTGCCCTTGCTCTTTCGCCCAACGTCCGTTTCCATCCATAATGATAGCAACATGGCGCGGCAATTTGCTTTTGTCTATATGGTTTACTTTTTCGCTCATTTTTTCTAAGTATAGAACGGAATAAATAACGCTCTTTATTTTTAATCGGCACTACTACCTGCAAATTTAATAAAAACTATTGAGTGAAAAATTATTTTCTTTCAACTAAAATAAAATTAAAAGGAAATCAATTTTTGATTTACTCGTTTGGAAATTTAAGGTTAATTTTTTTTCTTACAGCATCCATTGTGCGCATAAAATCTATACTTGTTTGGTGTGTCATCGTTGTGCTTTCTAATTTTCTTGTGCGCAAACATTCGCATACTTCAATAATCTGGAACTGATACCCAAATCCTTCAAAAGGCATTTCCATCGTTTCTTCTATCGGTTTATTTCTGCCGTCGTATCGCGCGATTGTAAAGCTTTTAGGGTGATGAAAACCTTCAGGTAAATAAAAAAAGCCTTCCTCGCAAAAAATCCAAGCTTGCGTTGGCATTTTAGCCGTAAACGCTGCGCTAAGTTGTGAAAAACCTTTCTCGTGTTCAAATTGCATTGATATAATTTCGTCAACGCCTGTTATGCTATTCATTTGCGCCTGCGCTTGAATTTTTTTGGGCATACCAAAAACAGCTTTCGATAGAGCGATAACGTACACACCGATATCGAGTAGTGCTCCACCACCCATCGCTAAATTGTAATGTCGTGCTTGTGCTTCGAACGGAAAATACGCGCCAAAATCGGCTTTAACATAGAGCGGTTCGCCGAGCATTTTTAAAACAGTTGCCTGATGCACTGCCGTTCTGAACGCAGGTACAAAATAACTCCACATCGCTTCCATAAAAAAAACTTTGTTGCGCTGCGCAGCAGAAATCATTTTTCTAACTTCTTTTAAATTCAGTGCCAACGGTTTTTCGCACAAAACGGCAATTTTATATTTAAAGCATAGCAACGTGAGTTCAGCGTGCGTTTCGTTGGTTGTTGCAATATAAACTGCATCCAAACCACCTGCACTCAGCATTTTTTCATAGCTCGAATAATATTGCTGCGCGCCAAATTGTGCGGCAAATGCTTTAGCGTTACTTTCATTTCGCGAAGCAACAGCAACAAGTTCCGCGTTCGGCACTAATTTAAAATCGCTCGCAAATTTTTTTGCGATATGCCCCAAACCAATAATACCCCAACGAATAGTTTCCATAAAATAAAAATTTTAATGCCTTGATACTTCGCAAATATAATTCAATGGGTTGATTTTTTTTTGAATAGACGATTAATTGCGTTAAACTAATTAGACACCAAATCCTTTTTGAAAAAAATAAATTGAATTTATAAATTTGTTAAAATTTGTTCTTCTGACTTTCACAATCACCTCAAGTGTTGCTTTACCTATTGAATGAAGAGAGACAACTGAAAAATAAAGACTGTTTTCATATTCGATTGAGGAAATTGTTTTTATGGAATCTTTGACACTCAAGTGAAGCAAAACCTGCAATAACTTTAAGCTTTCACCCTTAGGGCTTTCTTATAAAAAAGAAATTAGGTTTAATTCTCGAAAAATTACTTTTTAATTTTTTATAAGAAAACCCTTCTTTCACCCTTTAGTTTTTGACTATAGATATAGAAATAATTAATCAAACTCTCAATTTAAATCTCCATGTTTTTTCTGGAACAGCTCTGAATAAAGATTACGCTGGAACTGCTTTCAAGTTGATGGACAAAATGTGGCAGACGATTAAGTCAGAAGGATTGAAGCATAGAGGTTTGAATATTTGGGTTTATGAACCCCCATGAAAAAATATTTGCAGGCGTTGAACTAGAAGAAATTTCTAAACACAAAACAGGCTTAGAGCAAAAAAGTATTGCTCTAAAAAAATACGCCTCCTTTAAACATATCGGTTCTTATAGCCTCACAAAACAAGTGGGACAAAATATGGCAACCGAATTAAAGAACAAAGGTTTTGAAACCGAATTGCCTTACATCGAAATTTATGGGCATTGGACAAACGATGAAACCAAATTGGAAACAGAACTTTTGATGTGTTTGAAATAGGTCAATCCATAAATTCGCTTTCGATTTCTTTAATACTTGGTAAACTTGATTTCAAATTATCAGGTAAAAATCAGCGATTTCTAATTTTGCAACAGCCTGTTACAAAATTGAATTTTCATCTTGAAATATGTATGAGTTTTTAGAGAATCATTTTGAACCTCAAGAATAAATGGCTCAATTTTACAAAAGTGATTGATTTTGCTTAAAGTTTAATTTTAATCGAAATGACTCCTATTAAATTAAATCACGGACCATCCGAAGTTTTAGAAGCAAAAAGAATTGCTGAAATAAAAGCACTTTCATACATTGAGCGATTGGAAAGAATGTTTGCTTTGATTGAATTGTCGTACAAGGTTAGAACGGCAAAAAAAAATAAATTAAAACAAAAATGAACCATCAGATAAAAAGGAAATGAAACCGTTACAAATTGTAACGGTTTGAAAATGCTGGCACATTCTCAAAAAATAAATGGGCTAAAGTTTATAAAAGTAATTAATTTTGCTTTAAAGCATTTTACATCATGAATTGGCAAGACTATATTGTTTCAGATAATCAAGTTTTACTTAGCAAACCAACCATTAAAGGTACAAGAATCTCTGTTGAACTCATTCTTGAGTTGTTATCATCAGGTTGGATAGAAAAACAGATTCTTGAATCATATTCTACTATTTCTGCTGAATCTTTGAGAGTTGTATTTAAACATTATGCTTTTTTAGAAGAAATTATTAAAACGGGGATTGAGATTAGTTGAAAAGTATAAACCTTTACCCCTGAAAATAAATTGCTTGAATATTGAAAATGAGTCTGTCAAAATTAATTTCTTGTAGGCATTGCGGGAATATTTCTAAAATGGAAATTATTGGTAGTGTTAATGACCAACACAATTTTTTTGATTCAGAATGTGGATTAGTAATAGATTATATAGAAATTTACAGTGTTCTTAAATGTCCTGCTTGTGAAAAAATAAACATAATCTCTTACGTGTGGCACGATGGTATTGAGAATGAAGACCAAATTAGTTACGATTTCCTATTTCCTTACAAATCGAATTACCCAATAGGGCTTCCAGAAAAAATATTAAAAGCCTACAAAGCTGCAGAAAAAGTTAAAACAATTGATGTCAATGCTTATGCTATATTAATGAGAAAGCTTCTTGAATTAGTTTGTATAGATAGAAAAGCAAATGGAACTTCGTTAGATAAAATGATTGCTGACCTCGCAATAAAAAATGAAATACCAGAGAAGCTTGTAAAAGTTGCAAATGGATTAAGACATTTTGGTAATATTGGAGCTCATGCTCGAGAGGGAGAGCTCTCTGAAAAAGAAATTCCTATTGTAGATGCACTTTGTACTGCGATTTTGGAATATGTTTAGAGTATACCTTATCTTGCTACAATTGCTGAGAACAAATTGAAATTAATAAAAACAAAATCGAAAGATTGACACTCCCTCACACTCTACTTTGCTGCAACTTATATTAAGCCGTTACAGCCTAACCCATTTCGCAAGGATTTAAAACTTCTTTGACACCAATATCAGTAAAATCTTTTGTGTTGCGAGTTATCACTCCACAGTCGTGCACAATAGCAGTGGCTGTAATTAAAGCATCACCTAATTTGAGTTTGCGAAAGTTTTTTCGAAGTTCAATTGTTTTTTCAGCGATGGCTTCATCAACAAAAAAAGTATGAGCGAGAGATAAAAAATCTCGAAGTTTTTGCATTTCATCAGCTTCGCCATTAAAACCTAAAACTTCAATTTTAATTATGATGGATGTGTAAAATCCTTGGTTAACTATGGCATCAATATCGAGAAGTGCAGTTTCAGGTAGTTTGTTTCCTATGTAATCAATAACGGTGTTCGTGTCTAAAATATATTTCTGTCCCATTCTTTACGTGCTTGTTCAGTATGTTGGTGTAAAAGTTCAACCGTTTTTTGGGAAATAGTTCCTCTGAAATCGGAAGGTTTTTTTTTCGACGATTCTAATTTTTTTAATTCTTCGTATCTTAATGTCAAGTTTTCCCACTCAAGAATATCAATGACAACCGCGGTGCGTTTGCCGTCTGAATCGAAAAGATATTGTAAATCCATTTTGAAAACGTTGATAACGGTTTTGACTGAAATGCCAAACGCTTACAAATTTATGACTAAATTTTGATTCCGCAATCTTTTTACCTAAAATCAAGTTTGAAAATTTAAATAGGCAGACAAATTTTTTATTTTGTAAAACGACTCGTAATTTACACCCTCAAACTATTCTAAACATGGATACAATAACACATCGCCGCGCGTGCAATTTATGCGAAGCCATTTGCGGATTAGTCATCGAAACGCAAGGCAATACGGTGGTTTCTATTCGCGGCGACAAAAACGATCCGTTGAGTAAAGGTTATTTGTGTCCGAAAGCGTTTGCGCTGAAAGATATTTATGAAGACCCTGACCGTTTGCGTGCACCGATGAAACGCGTAGGCGATGTGTGGCGAAAGATTTCGTGGGAACAAGCATACTCAGAAATTGGCGAAAAATTTAATGCTATTCGCGCTGAATATGGTAACGATGCGCTTGGCATTTATCACGGTAATCCTTCGGTGCATAATGTTGGAACTATTCTTAATTCGGGTACATTAGTGCGCGCGCTGAAAACAAAAAATTCTTTTTCTGCCACTTCAGTGGATCAATTGCCGCATCATTTTGTGGGTTGGCTCATGCTTGGTCATCCTTTTTTATTACCTGTCCCCGATATTTTGCGCACACAATATATGCTCATTTTAGGCGGCAATCCATTAGCATCGAACGGTTCGATGATGACAGCACCGAACGTTTCAGAGCATCTCGATAATATTAAAAAACGCGGCGGCAAAGTGGTTGTCGTTGATCCGCGCAAAACGGAAACAGCAGAACGCGCATCGGAACATATTTTCGTTAAACCAGGGACAGATGTTTTCTTTTTGCTTGGCATTGTTCATACGCTTTTCAAAGAAAATTTAGTTCGTTTCGGCAAATTAGAATCTTTCACCGAAGGTTTAAAAACTTTAGAAAACGCCGTGCAAACTTACTCCCCCGAATTTGTCGCACGGACAACGGGCATCGAAGCAGAAACTATTATGCGCATTGCACGCGAGTTTGCCAATTCAGAATCGGCAGTATGTTATGGTAGAATGGGTGTGTCGGTGCAAAAATTTGGTGGCGTGTGTCAGTGGTTAGTTTGGGCAATAAATATTCTGACGGGTAATTTCGATTCGGTGGGCGGTGCGATGTTTCCGACGCCTGCTTTCGATATTTTGGCGAATGCTAAACCTAAAAATATTTTCAAACGTTGGCACAGTCGTGTTCGTGGATTACCAGAATTTATGGGTGAACTTCCAGTTTCTGTCATGGCAGAAGAAATGCTGACACCCGGCGAAGGTAAAATTCGCGCGTTCATTACCAATTGTGGTAATCCTGTTCTTTCCACGCCGAACGGTACGCAACTCGAAAAAGGTTTGGAAAGTTTAGACGTGATGGTGAGCATTGACATTTATTTGAACGAAACCTCCCGACACGCACACTATATTTTACCACCTGTAACGGGTTTACAAGTTTCTAATTACGATATAAATTTCAACGCACTTTCTGTCTATAATACGGCTAAGTATTCGCCTGTTCTTTTTGAAAAATCTGACGATGAACGATACGATTGGGAAATTATGCAAACATTGGCGCACGTAATTTCAGATGCAGGCGGGGTAGAGACGTTGCATGCCACGTCTCTACAAAAACCAGAAATTACGATTGATTATATGTTGCAAAACGGTCCGTACGGTGTAAAGTCGTTGCATGCAACGTCTCTATCATTACAAAAATTAATAGATTCGCCTGAAGGAATTGATCTCGGTTTTTTGCACCCGCAATTACCCGAACGCATTATTCACCTCGATAAAAAAATTCAACTTGCCCCTGAAATTTTAGTGAACGATATGTCCCGCGTGGCGCGCGAAGCATTGCGACTACTGGAAAATGCGCCATCATCCAACGCCTTCACGCTTATAGGTCGTCGTAGTTTGCGCTCTAATAATTCTTGGATGCACAATTCCGAAAAATTGATGAAAGGTAAAAATCGTTGTACAGCGTTGATGAATGAAACCGATGCAAACGCGCTTGGTTTGCAGAACAACGAAATAGTACGCGTTCAATCGCGCGTCGGTTCCGTCGAAATTCCTGTCGAAATTACGAACGATATGTTGCGTGGCGTCATTAGTATTCCGCACGGATTCGGTCATACGCGCGCCAACACAAATTGGAAAGTAGCGCAACAACACGCGGGTGTCAGTGTCAACGACCTAACAGATGAAACCGTAATTGATGAATTAACGGGTAATGCCGCGTTTAGTAATGTTTTGGTGCGCGTTGAAAAGGTGAACTAAAATATTTTGCTCTTTAGATGGAATTGTATTAATTCTGTATTTTTAAAGAAACTTAGTAAATTTTAAAATAAATATCAAATGAGTACTTCTAATATTAAACTCGAACTTTTTCGTCAGATTGATAAATTGCCCTAAAGTAGGCTTATTGAATTTAAAGAACTTGTTCAGCGTTTTTTAAAAAAATACAACTCTCAAATAAATTTAACTGAAACAGACATAACTGTATCTGAAATTCAGACCCTGATTGCCAACAGTCAAGCGTTTGATTTTTTAAATAACGAAGCTGAAGATATTTATTCTGACAGCGATTTGAAATTAACATACTAACAACTCTCCCGTTAAGGATTTTACGATTAGCAACAAAACAACTAAAAACGCGTTTTCAAAAAGTGTTATTCGTCAAGTATTATTTATCAAATAATATTCTTCAGAAAAAAAATTCTTTAAGCGATACCCATGCGTCTATTATTTACAATTATCACTGTCTGTTTATTAAATTTAGTTTTCACACAATCCATAGCGCAAGGTATAATTATTGAGCCTTTAAAAGACAATCGCGCGTTGCAATTATATGATGCGCAAAATTTGGTTTTCAGAACGGTTACAACTGACACACCGAGTATCAATTTGCCGTTCATTGACGATTTTTCTTACGCAGGTCCTGCGCCAAGTCCTGTTTTGTGGCTCGATAAACAAGTGTTCGTAAATACAACCAATACGACTAAAGCTCCGAGCTATGGTTTTGCAACTTTCGATGGCATTAATAGCAATGGCAGACCGTATGATTCGTTGGTAAATTATCATGGCTCTTGCGATTCACTGACTTCTACATTTATTAATTTAGCGACTTACCAAGATAATGCACAAACTGCACCGCGCAATCTAACAGTCGCCGATAGTGTGTATCTCAGTTTTTTTATTCAGCCTAAAGGATTATGCTACCCACCATTGGCGGCTTCAGGCGATTCTATGGTTTTAGAATTTAAAGACTCAACGAATCAGTGGAATATTATCTCAACTTTTCAGGGACTTACGAATTATCTTTTAGGATTAGATTCTATTTCTCGTCCATTCCCACTGGATTCAGTTCCGCCTTTTACGTTTGTAAAAATTAAAATTAACGATGCGCGTTATTTTAATAATAAATTTCAATTGCGTTTTCATAATTACGGTCGTCGCGACGGAGCTTATGAGCAATGGCATATTGACTACATAAAAATTGCGCCGAACGGAAAATACAACACTACAAATTTAGACGATGTGACTTTTACGGATTTACCGCCGACGATTTTGGCAAAATATACTTCGCTACCTTACAAACATTTTAAGGCACAACTCGCAACAGAAATCAGCGACGTCATCAGTGGTAACTTTAATAATTTATTCGCCACCGCGCGCAACCCGACGCAAACAAATGCTACGGTGAGTACATCGCTCGGTACAACATTAAGCATAGGCACAACGCTACTCGATGGTGTTAATATTCCGCCATCGGTTTTTTATAAATCTATACCTAAAAATTATCCAACAACTTTTCGGAATAATTTAAAAAATATTCCAGACTACGCGAACTTTGATGTTTACACCGATTATTCGCTCACGATTGCTGGTGAAGAAACGCGTGACGTATTGCAAATTGCACTCAAAAATAATTCAGCGCGCCGCATCACGCGGTTTAGGAATTATTTTGCTTACGACGACGGAACAGCGGAACTACAACTAACAGCGACTGGCGAAAACACGCAAACTGCTTACCGTTTTAAAACCAACATAAACGATACGTTACGCGGCGTGGCTTTTTTCTTTCCACACATTAATGGCAATGCCACAGGTTTATTCAATTTAAATATTTACAAAGATTCATTGACGACAAAACCTTTGTTGACGATGAAAAATAACGCACCGTTCTATCTCGACCAAAAAGTAGATTCGCTACAAGGTTTTAGTTCTTATGGTTTAAAATCACCACTAACTAAAAAAGATACGTTTTTAGTTTTACCTGCGGGCGATTTTTATATTAGCTGGCAAAATGTGGGCGATGTACGCATTCCGATAGGTTTGGACAGAAGCAATCTCAGCAATTCAAAATATTTGTATCAATATATCAGTGGTGTTTGGTTGCAAGATTCGCTCAATCATGGTACAGTAATGATTCGACCAATTATGGGTTCAAACGTTGTACAAAATAGCAGTCAGTTAGCAACTATAGAACCACTTTCCGAATGGTTGCGCATTTTTCCAACGCCTGCGAACGATAATATTTTTATTGAAAGCGTCAACTCGAACACAAACGATTATACTTTTAAACTCATAAATCTTTCGGGTGTTGTGGAAAACGTTTATGTTTCAAACAATCAAATAAATGTTGCTCAACTCAGCAACGGATTTTATCTGATTCAAGCGATACGCAAAAGCGACGGCGCGACGCGTTTTCAAAAAATTATTATAGCACACTAACAATTACTAATTACGAAAGTGAGAGAAATCTTAACTTTGAAATGAATTTTAAATTTTAAATAATGACAGACATTACCGTTCAAGAACTCAAAACGCGATTAGCTACGAAAGCAGACAATGAATTTATTTTTATTGATGTGCGCGAACCACACGAATACGCTGAATTTAATTTGGGCGCACAACTTATTCCGCTCGGTAACATTCCTTCGGCAGCGACAGAAATTTTAGACTCGCACAAAGACGATGAAATTATTGTGCATTGCAGATCGGGTGCGCGCTCAGGTCAAGCGCAATCATATTTAGCATCAATGGGTTTTAAAAACGTGCGCAATGTTATTGGCGGTGCTTTAGCTTGGCAAGAAGCGTTTCCAAAAGGTTAATTCGTTTTCAAATAAAAATTCTAAGGGTTCATGTTTGAACCCTTTTTCGTTTCTATTTCAAATAAGTAGTTGTTATTAAATAAACGACAATTAAAAATTTATAGTAAAAGTTTTTTGTGTCACGGTATTCGGAAATTATGGTTTTAGGAAGGCGAAGCCGACCTAAAACTATAATTTCCGACAGTTTTGTGAGGCTCAATGCCGAACAAAACTGAATAATAAAAGTGATCATTATATAATGCAGCCTACTTAAATGTAAATTTGCAGCATAAAATATTTCTCATTTCAAAAATTATTTTTATGCACCATAAAATGAAACAATTATTTCTGACAGCTACTTTATTTTATTTTATTTACGATTCCGTTTCAGCTCAAAAATACAGTAACGATTTTTTGAGCATCGGTGTTGGTGCGCGCGAACAAGGGATGAGTGGCGCAAGCATTGCAACAGCGCAAGGTGTTTTTGGCGCGTATTGGAACGTTGCGTGTTTAACGGACATTGAAGCACCGTTGCAAATTGGAGCAATGCACGCCGAATGGTTTGCAGGTGTAGCTAAATATGATTTTTTGGGTTTAGTAAAAACTTCTGAGAACACTATAGAGTCTACACAAGAAGGTGAAGTACATCGCAGTGCGTTTGCCATCAATGCTATTCGACTGGGTATTGATCAAATTCCATACACGCTTAATTTAGTGGGTGCCGATGGCGCGATAAATTATAACAACGTTTCGCAATTTTCTTCTGCCGATTACGCGTTTAATCTCGCTTATGCGAAACAAGATAACAATTTGAGTTACGGCGGAAACGTAAAAATTATTCGCCGCATTATTGGTACGTTTGCTTCTGCCTGGGGAGTTGGAATAGATTTAGGTGTTCGTTATAAAATCGGTAATTGGCGATTTGCCGTCGTCGGAAAAGATATTTCAACCACCTACAACGCTTGGACTGCTACGCTCACCGATGCCGAAAAAGCAACTTTCGCCGCAACGAATAACGACATTCCTAAATCGTCTGTAGAAACAACGCTGCCCACAATTTTTTTGGGCGTAGCCAACATCAGCAACCTCAGCGAAAAACTTTCGCTCACTACCGAATTAGATTTAGGTTTCGCCACCGATGGACAGCGAAACGTACTCATCAGCAGTAAAGCATTTAACATTGATCCAAGATTGGGTTTTGAATTGAGTTACATCAAAAAGATTTATCTCCGCGCAGGTGTCGGAAACTTTCAACGTTTAAAACGCGACGATAATCCCTCGCAAACATCCATCAATTACCAACCGAATTTTGGTGTCGGTTTAAAACTCGGCAGACTGCAAGTTGATTACGCTCTCACAAACATTGGTAACGTCTCGTCGGTGTTGTACTCTAATATTTTTTCTTTGACGCTCAATTTTATTTCGCAGAATAGCACAGTAAAAAATTCTAAATAAAAATTTCACTCAAACACCGCGCGCTCCGAACTTAGATACGTATTAAAAACGCATTTCTCCACAACGTTACCTTGTGCATCAATCGCAACGCAATTAAAACCTTGATTGCGATGTGTGTATTCAATGCCTGCAATTTTTATCGCGCAGTCAATACCAGCAAAAGTCCCCTTCGACATTAAATAAATATTTTCGGGCAAACTAAATGCACCTATTTTTTCATTTTTCAGAAAATTATGCTCAATGATTTTACCATTGGCAAATTGTTCAAAAATCGTTTTTCCTTTATGAATGATACCGATGTAAGAACCTTGAAAGCGCAAAGAATCGGCAATGTGACTACCGATTGAGGTTAGATATTTTTTCTCCGAATCAGAAAGTTTGTTAGCAGCTTCATCACTGACGGCTAACAAAACGGTATTGTTGGTGTGGCGTTTTAAAAAATCACTAAAAAATTCTGTATGAAATTTTAGTGGTTGTACGTCTTTGTTGTGCTCTAAAAAAGAAATCGTATTTTTTAAATTGGGCGGCACTAAAATAGCGTAACCGTTGCAGACAAAACTTTTCAATAATCCCGATTTACAAACTTTATCAAATCTCCCAACTTCAGACATTTGTGGTATTACTATCGCGTTGTGCGCATCGAACAGCGCGCCGCTATCGAGTGCAGCATTAAATTTTTTTGCCCAATCGCCACGTGCTTTGTAATCTGGTCGCGCCAAATAACCTGTCGTGATTGGTAAACCTAATTCGGAAGTGTGGTAAGCAAATTTATAAAAATCTCCCGACGTTTTAACATTCCAACAATACAGTGGGTAAGTAATTAATTTTTCAGCTTCATCATAAATATGTTTTTCGACTTCTGACGGGAACGCTGTTTCAACGGCATTGTGATTGAGGTTGAGTGCAAACAAACTTTGCAATTCAAACATTTGCAAAGCGAGAAAAAATAAAAGTAAAATAATTTTTAAATAATTTTTAATCGGCAAGTTCACGAAAACTTCAAAAATTCCGATCATTATTAAATAATAGGGCACCCAAATAAATCGCCCGCTGCCTCTAAAACTGTTGCAAAAAATACCGAGCGCAGTATAATCTTTCACAGGAATTTCGAGTAGTACTTTGCTATTAAAAGTGATATTCTTACTTAAAGCAAAAATAAAAATGAGTAGGCTTACAAAAACTATGGATGAAAACTTAAAAGCATAGCGTTTGCGAACAGACTTCATAAAAATTAAACTCGCTACTGAAATTCCAGCCAGCAGTAAAACACCAATGCCTAAATAACCAAAACCTTCATACTGATCGCTAAACGCTAAAGGTTGAGTTTTAATAAACTTTGAACTGTTTAATGGATTCCAAAAGGTATTTAAGTTGGCAGAGTACTTACCAAAACCATCGTTTTGCTGCGCCGTTACAGGCAAAATAAAATCGCCGACACTATCCAGAACAAAAAACACACCAATTAAAAGTATCGCCAGAAAAGCAGTGAAACCTCCAAAATTTATTTTTCGTGAGATTAAATTTTGCAATCCGCCCGCAAAAGCAATCCCTAACACCATGAGTAATAAATATTGCTGAACGGCTGCGGTAATGAGGCATAAAACAATCAGTGCTATTAAATTTTTTCGTGGCGATTTGTTTGTATTGAAGTAATAGTAAAGTCCGATTAGAATAAGAAAATGCGCGTTCATGTCAATATGTCCCCAACGAAATAAAAGCGTGGGTGCTACGACAAAAAAAAGCGCGCCGACAATCGGGATGATATCAAAATTATTATTTTTAACAATATCTTTTGGGAGCTTGTCCACCCATAAATTTAAAATTTTATAAGCGTACAAACCTTGCAAAACATAGCACAGCGCAAACCACCAACCCAAATGCTGAAAATTAATAGGGAAAATATTATAGACGAGTTTCAACGGAATGGATAAAATAGGAATTGAGCCCGTCATTCCAACGCCGATAACGGTTGGATAATCGTAACCGACGGAAGTGATTGGAAAAGTCCAAGGACTGTGCAAAAAATAATACCACAGATTTATTTCATTTCCAAAATCAGAACCCAAATTTTTAATCCAATTGGTTTCAAAAATATTGAGTGGTTTAATACCAAAACGCAAAATAAAAACCGCGAAAGAGAGTATCGCTACAATCAGTGGGTTTGTGTTTCTTCTGAAAAAATGAAATAACTTGAATTGCATCTGAATTTTAGAAAATAAAATAACCCATAAAATTACAACAAATGCACTAAAGCAAATTAAAAATCAAGTTGAAGATTTCTATTTTATTTTGTCTCACTTGCTTTTTTACAAAATTTTTCTAAACTAAAAACTGTATTTTTAATTTATTTATTTTACGCACATGAAGTAGTTTTTTTCCAAAATTACTAAAGCTTAAGAAAATAGAAGAAATAATTGAGGTTATTTTTTTCAAGCATTAAAATAGAATTTTTTTAAGACCGTCATAAAAAATTAAAAATCAATGAATTATTATTTTATCTTTTAAGAAAAATAATTTTAAGCCCCATACTTTATTTCAATGTGCAAATAAAAAAAAATTAAAAAAAAATTATTTTTTTTCAAGGTAAACAACCAGATTATTTCGACTAAAAATAAGTTAGTGGAAATTACCATTCCTTAGTGTAACTTTGCTAACTGGAAACAATAAACATTAAAACTTATAATTACAAATACTATCGACAAAATGCACAAATTTCCAAGACTCTTCTTCTCTGAACGATTACGCTTTCACGAACAATCGCATTATGAGGTTTTTATAAACTTCAAAAATTAATTTCGGCAAATACTATATTGTATATTTAGCAACACACTTTTTTAATCAAAACTATTTATCATGAGAAAGGTTTTTACACTTTTTTTAGCTATATTCATCACGGCACTTTCGTCGGTGAATATATCAGCGCAGACGTGTGGCACAGCCACCCGAACAGCCCAAGATTGCAAAGCAGGCACAGTAGATGCTGTGGGTTGGGCAATGCAACAGTTTTTTAACGATGGCTCAACAGCTGGTTGGAATTTTGAACCAGGTGCTGTTTTTCAAGAAAATGCAGATGGCACTGCAAACTTAACAGGCATAATTACACAGTATGGTTCAAGCCCAAAACGCAGCTTTAATGTAGTCGTAAATTTTACAGGTAAATCAAAATTAACAACAGGCACACCAGAAACCAACAATTTATGCCCAGTAATAGCAACAAGTGCATGGCAGTATTACACACTGTCATCCGGTTCATTAACAGGCGTTAGTGGCACAATGTGTGAAGGCGCAAAACTGACTCTATCGCAACACATGATGCCTTCACAATATGGTATCGGTGCAGCTAATCAATGTTCTGAGCAAACTAATTTAGGATTAACGGGTTGGTTTGAATACCAAATTATTAGTCAACCATCGAATGGTTGGTTATTAATAAATTCTTATCCAGGAAATCCAGTTATTGGTCAAGCTGATATTTGCATTCGTTTGAGCGGTACACCAACAAGTTGTGGTGGCGGCTCAAGTCCACCAATCGCTAATCCTGACGTGGCTTCAACACCACAAAATACACCTGTTACGATTGCTTCGTTGAACAATGACATTTTAAATGGTGGAACTGGTGCAGTATTGACATTGGTTTCAAATCCAAGCTATGGAACAGTGCAAATAGTAAACGGACAATTCGTTTACACTCCAAACCCAGGTTTCAGTGGCACGGATGTGTTTACTTATAAAATTGTTGCTTCTAACGGCACCTCGAACACAACAACTGTTTCAGTAACGGTTACTAAAACAGTTAATCTATGTGACAATGATATAATACCACCCGTTTTTGCAAACTGCCCAAGTAATATAAGTTTAACAACAACAAGCTATTGTGCAATCGCATCATGGACTGCACCAACGGCAACTGATAATTGTTCAATACCAACTGTTATACAAACAGCAGGTGGCTCAAACGGTTCATGTTTTAGTGTTGGTACAACGATAGTAACTTATACTGCAACCGATGCAAAAGGAAATAAAGCGACTTGTTCGTTTACAGTAACTGTTATTAATAATTGCCCTCAACCACCAACGCCTTATGGCTTTACTTTTATTGGACGTTATGGTAATAATTTTTATTACAGACTTAATGGCGGAGAGGAATCTTATTATAAAGGTAAAGAAGATGCTAAAAAGGCTGGTGGATATTTAGCTTGCCCGAAAGAGTCTAAGGAGAAAGAGTACGTTAGAGGTATTTGTGGAACAAATAATTATTGGCTCGATATGGAGCGTGAAGGCAGTTCTGATAAATGGAAATGTACTGACGGTAGTTATGCTTCTTATTACAATTGGTCAAACGACGATAATAGAAACTATGACTATTCAAAAAAACACGCAAAAGGATACAACGATGGTTATTACCGCAGTTGTAAAGACGAGGAATATGGCTCAGTAATTATCGTAATTCCATGCGGTGGCATTCCACTACCTCCTGTACCAGTTTGTAATGCTAATTTCGATCAGAATAAATATTACAAAATTGTAAATAAAAAATCTGGAAAGTGTTTGGATGTTGAAGGTGGAAGAAAAGATAAATATGCTGCGGTTGAGCAATACGATTATTTTGGCGGAGATAACCAAAAGTGGTATATCATTCCAACAAGCGATGGTTACTGCAAAATGTACGCTAAACACTCAAATAAAATTCTTTCATGTAGTTACTCTTGGAACGGATCTCAGCTTTATCAGGACGAAGATAAAAAAGATAATGATAAAGACAATTCACACGGCGAAAAAGAATGGAAAATTGAGTGCGATAAAGACGGCTATAAAATTACTCACCGTATGAGCGGTCGTTCATGCCATGAAGGAAATGGAATTTACAACGGTTCACACTGCCAACTGTGGGATTGGAATTCTGGCGACGAAGAGCGATATGACTTAGTTGATGTTACGAACGATCAACAACAAGGTCAGCATTTCCAAAACACGAAAGTACTTTCAATCTCTGCTACTGTAGAAGCTAACAAAACGCGTTTAGAGTGGTTGAACAACACAGGTGCTACAAACGATTTCTTCCAAGTTGAAAAATTAAACGCTACAACGGGTAATTTTGAAGCTATTGCAAATGTGCCTTCTTTGAAGACAACTGTAATGGAAAGCTATGTATCATTTGATGTTAAGCCGACTGAAGGTGATAACTTCTATCGTATCAATGCTATCTCTTTAGACGGTTCAAACAATATTTCTAATGTTCAGAAAGTAAATTTCAAAGGTTTAGCGGGTAACATTTCGGTTTTCCCAAATCCAGCAGATGAAGTTTTGAATATTGATTTAACGAACTACAAAGGCAAAGCTGTTACGTTATTCGTTTACAATCGCTTGGGTCAAACCGTTATCACACAACAAATCGAAAATGTTGTTGACGGCATAACACAAGTTGATATCTCGAACCAACAAGTGGGTAATTATTTAGTGCGCGTTGTTTCTAAAGGAAAGAACGACCAAACTAAATCATTCATTTTGAATAAATAATTTCTGGATTAAGAAATTCAATCCTTAGAACTAAACAAAGCCCGCTGCAAGCAATTGTAGCGGGTTTGTTTTTTTTATGAAATTATTTATTTAGCACTAAATACTTCCCTCTTTTCATTGCTCAAAAATTTATCTTTGTTAATCCAGCAAAAAGTATATTTATATTAATTAACAAATTAACCTAATATATTTTAGTTAAATAATCATCGCTGTTGTGTAAATACTTTATTTTTGTATTGTGGAGTTTTTGGTTCAGTTACGCCTGAGCCACCCTTATTTTTATTGATACATTATCAAAATTTCAAAACAAATAATATATCACTCTTACCCTATTTAAACATGGAAAATGAAATTCCAAACCTTAAAGAGTTTGCACATTTAATTCAAAACTCAATGTTGCTGTGCGATATGCGAAAACTGTATGGCATGGGTGAAAAATCGTTTAGACGCAAATTAAAAATTTACGAAATAGTTTTAACGGGCGGACCACTCGTTCCGATGGAACAATTTTGGATTTTTAAAAAGTTTGGCGATCCTACATTGTCGTTAAAATCTTAAAATGGGAGGAGCGACGTAAAACGACCGTTTCACACCGTTTGCGAAGTAATTCACCCTAAATCTTCGCTTGCGAAAAAGCAAGTTAGTTCTGACCTTTATACTATGTTAAAAGCATGGTATAAAGTTTTTTTCGTTTGAAAGTTTAACATTTAAAAACAAAATTTCATGCAATTACAAAATTTTTTGACAAACAAAAATGCACATTTTTTATGTGCGTTTTTAGTTATTAATTATTTAAGTATCGGGCTATTTGCTCAGAACCCTACAACTATTTGGGCGAAAACATTTGGAGGAAGCAGTACGGAATATCCGTATTCAGTTGTTGTTACTAAGGATAATAAGTATGTAGTTGCTGGGTGGACAAACTCATTTGATGGTGATGTTGACACTGTAAATAGATACCTTTCTTCAAGTGGTTGGCTGATTAAATTGGACGAAGAAGGAAAATTAATTTGGAAGAAAAATTATGGTGGCAATAAAGGTGATGTTTTTTCTTCCATTTTCCAAACTTCAGATGATGGGTTTATTTTAGTGGGTGGAACTAATTCTATTGATGAAGATTTAAAAAATACTCCTGGAAAACACGGTTGGGTTTTAAAAATTGATAGCTTAGGGGTAGTTCAATGGTCAAAAACATACGGTGGTTCAGGTGGCGATGCTTTTACATCAGTTTTTCAGAACAAAAATGGAGATTATTTTATAGGTGCATATTCTAACTCAACTGATGGTGATTTTGATGAAAACGCTGGAAAATATGATATATGGATTCTAAAACTTAATACCAAAGGGGATTTAATTTGGAAAAAAAGGATTGGGGGGTCAGAAGATGACATTCTGAAGCAACTCACAAATATTGACGATAAAACTTTTGCTTTCGTCGGTGTTTCGCAGTCAAAAGATGGAAACTTTTTGTACGAAACTAAAGGAAATTATGGAGATTATATCATTAAAATGGATAGCAGTGGTAAAATAATTTGGAATGTAACACCAATCGGAACAAGATTACTTTCGAGAGAGTTACACTCTGTTTCTATGAGTGGTCAAAATATAGTATCTGCTGGAATGGAAATTGTTGGACAATTGGGAGTATCAACGCAATATCCCTATTCTTGGAATTTTAAAGTTACAAAAACGGATACATCGGGTAATGACATTTGGACAAAACTTTATGGTGGATTGCAAACTGACGCTGCAAATTCAGTAAATGTATTTCCAAATGGAGATTTATTAATCAGCGGGTTAACTCAATCTAATAATTCAGGCGATGTCAGAAATAATCACAGTTTAGCCAACGCAACCGATTTTTGGGTGATTAGAATAGATAGTATTGGTAAGCTTAAAAATGCTACTTGTTATGGCGGTTTTAATAACGATGAAGCACTTAGCAGTACCATAGATAAAAAAGGTAATGTCATAATCGTAGGTTTTTCTGAGTCTAATAATGGTACATTTTCTGAAAACAAAGGTGGCATTGATTGGGGTGTGATAAAAATAGTTTACAACCTTTTAAATATAGTTGAAACATCTAATGGTTATGTAGATATTTCTGAATTTCCTAACCCAATTGAAAACAGTTTAACCATACGAATATCAAATGGTTTTGAGCCATCGGTGAGATTAACGAATATTACGGGAAAAATTTATTTTAATAGCGAGCGGATTAAAAACGAAACTTCAATTGATATGTCTCAATATCCTTCAGGTTTTTACTTCATCACTTATCAAATTGACAATCAACTGACAACAAAAAAAATTGTAAAAATGTAATTTTTTCAAATCCTTATTCTATAATTTTTCAGCTAAATAATTATGTTTTCTAAACTCATTTACGTTTTAGTCTTAAGTGTTTTAACGCTTAATTTGTACTCTCAAACGCAACTTGTTTGCGGAAAAATTCCAACTACTCAAGAACGCACCTATTACAAATCAGTAACAGATTTTCTGAGGAACAGAGCTTCAACTCGAACTAATACTACAACTTATCTAAATGGAACGATTCCAATATATTAGACATGTCAGCTTGGCGTTTATTATATGGTTCATTCTTAACATCGTATGTCGGAACAAGTACACCTGCGATTTCATTATTAAATGAGATGAAAGGATTTTTAATTTCTTCTTAAATCAATCATTCTTAGTAGCGAATTTTAAATTCTTGAATATCAAAGAGAATCTACAAAAAGAAATTTTAGGGTTTTGAAAACTTTTAAAATTTGTTCTATCTAAACACCCTAACTTTGTTTAAAAGTCAAATATCTTATGCGTCATAATTTATTATTGCCGAAAATACTTTTACTAAGCTGCTTTGCAGTTTTGTTTTCCGCTTGCTATTCTTTCAAAGGCATATCTATTGCACCAGGTACAAAAACGTATTCTGTACAGCTTTTTAAAAATAATGCTATAACAGCACCGCCTACATTGGCTCAAGATTTTACGGAGCGATTGAAAGATAAAATCAGAAACAACACGAGTTTGATTTTAAGCAACGGCGATAACGCCGACTTACAATTTGAAGGACAAGTGACGGGTTACGATGTGCTTTCGCAAACGTCTCAACAAGGCGTATCGAATTTGCAAAACCAATTGCGGATCACTTTTAATGTGGAATTGACAGACACAAAGAATGAAAAAAATTCTTGGAAGCAATCCTTTTCTTTTCAAGCAGACTTTCCTGGTAATTCAGATTTACTTATTTATCAAGCAACTTTAGTTAAAACGATTACGAATAAAGTACTCGATGACGTTTTTAACAAAGCGTTCACAGAAAATTGGTAAAAAAATTTTGTATTACCTAAATATTGTATATTTTTGTATTTATAAAATAAATTCCATTGACACGCGAACAGCTAACTCAATACATTTCAGATCCGCAGGCGCTCCTTCAACTCAACTACGAAGAGTTGAAATCTATCGTTATGCAGTTTCCTTACGCTACAAATTTGCGGCTTTTACTCTATCAAAAAAGTGCTTTAGAAAACCATAAAGATGCCGAACGGCATTTGCAAATGGTATCAACTTACACAACCGACAGAAAGCGACTCTACCATTTAGTGCAGAGTATGCAGCCGCAAAGAATAAAACAAACGGAATCGGAAGTTTTACAATTGACGGCATTGAGTGCTATCGAAAAATTGCGTACTGAGCGCGATGCACTCAAAATTGAAACGCTGCTGCATTCGGTAGAAGAAAAAAAATCTTTGGCTTTGGCTTTGATGGATGAAACCACGAACAATAATTTATTAGACGATAAAAAAGAACTCGAAATTTCTGAAAAAATTATCGTACCGTCCGATGTTTCAGAAGTGGCGGAACCAACTTTTCATTTATCGGATTTAATTAAAACAGAAAATACGCCGTCGGACGTTATTCTTTCCGAATCGGTTTTGGAATCGCCAGAAGCAGAAATAAAATTAGAAGAAACAGCGAAAGAAATTTTACCAGAAATAAAAAAACCTGTCATTGATTTAGAAATTACGAACGCATCAGCTAAGCAACTCGATGCAGCGCAATTGGCTTTTAATAATTTAAGTATACAAGAAAAATTAAGTTTCTCGGAATGGCTGAATCAATTCAGAACATTCTCTAATGTAGAACCTGCACATAACGGTTTGAGTAAAACTTTGGTGGTTGCACCTGCTGAAATAAAACCTTTAGTGGAAGAAAAAGCGACGGAACACGTCGTTGAAAATTTGGCGTATGATGTTGAGCCCGTCAAAAAATCGGAAAAGATTTTGAACGATGAACTCATGGCGCAAATGTTTGGCGAAGCGAACTCTGTTTCAGATTCTTTGTTTTTACCCACTTCGCCGCGAAACGATTTAGGCATCGCTGCTATGTTCAGAAACGAGGGTGAAGAATCGGATGAAGTGTTAGATGATTCGGATGCGGAAAAAATGACGGCACCAAAAATTAAGAAAAAACGCGAGATGCACACCTTAGCTGTAAAAAGTATTGTTTCCGATGAAGACATCGCTTCCGAAACTTTAGCCGATTTATTGGTGCTGCAAGGCAATAATAAAAAGGCAATCAATATGTATAAGCGTTTAAGTTTGCAAAATCCAGATAAAATTCACTACTTTGCGGAAAAAATTAGGGAATTAATGAACGATTAAGCAAAATATCCGTACTAAAAGATTAAAATTGCGTTCCTTTAGTTCAAATTAAGACCTTAGAATTTATTCATCGAAGAAAAATAAAAAATTATGTTGTCGTTGGTTACTGTTTTAGTCGGTGTCGTTGCCGTATTTTTGATTCTTGCTATTCTTATTCAAAATCCAAAAGGTGGTGGCATTGATAGCACTTACGGTTCAGGTGCAAACCAAATGTTTGGCGCAGCGCGCTCAGCCGATGCGATTGAAAAAATTACGTGGTATTTATTTGCAGCGTTAGTCGCGTTGTGTATCATTTCCTACTTTTTAATTACAAAAAGTGGCGGTGCTGCCGATGTTAATTTGCAATCACGCGGTTAGAAATATCCTAAGGACTAAAAAAAAGTTTGCTGCAAAAACAGCAAACTTTTTTTATTTGTCAAATGTTCAGGCGTTCGTGATTAAACGTTCGGGGAACTTTCAAAGTTCCCCGAACGTCTTACAATCATTCTGGAATATTCGCTTCAAAAACTTTAAACCTTTCTTGCAAGTTTGCTCTCAGTGTAGCTTTAACTTTTTCATCTTTAATAAAACTATAATCAATACTATTGAAAACAAATTTTTTAATATCGGCATAACGCACGAACGTGTATCGTTTAGCTAACAAAACGTATTGCTCTGTTAAGTTTGTACGCAAAATTCCCGCGTCATCGGAGCTAATAATTATCGGTACGTGAAATGAATTATAAAGTTGAATCGGATGTTTATCGTCTTTTACTTTCAATATAAATTCGTTACTCACCAAATTAATTTCCACCGGAATTTTGTTTTTGTGCATATAGCGCAGCAAATCGTAACAGTTTTCTTCATAAGCCATATCCACACCGTGACCGATACGGTTTGCGCCACCCGTTCTTACGGCAGAATTAATATGCCAAGTCAGTTCTTCGGGTTGCACTAAACCCAATGTCAATTCGCCCGCATGGAGCGTATATTTTACGGAAGGATATTTTTGATGACAAAATTTAAACATCAGCATGTGCAACCAATAATCTTTCATCGAAACGTCGCCATCTTCTGGCGAAACTATATTCACACCTGCGATTAAATCGCTTCTATCAGCAGAAATAAAATTCAGAATCAATCGCTTGAATAATTCCACTGGTGGTAAATAACGACCAACATAATTTTGATAACGCAGTGTAAATCGGTCGTCGTCTAAATGCAGTTTATTATAAATTGATTCTACGAATTGCGTGTTGAAGGAATCAGCTTTCGTAACCGCACCGCGCGCAATAACGGAATCGTAAACCATTTGCAGTGTTTGCATGACGGCAAATTCGTCTTGTCTTTTATTTAATCCGCGCAATGTGTCATCATATTTGTTTAAGTCTTTGCTTTCCATAGAAAAAATAACTGATGACAATTGCGTTTCCAAATAGCTCACATTTTCCTTGACCGCACGGTTTTTTAATTCTATCAAACCTTCTTCAAAATGTCCTTTCGAAGCTGGCGAAAACTTATCGAATGACTCA
>ENA-OFCD01000415-OFCD01000415.1-metagenomes-genome-assembly--contig:-NODE-415-length-27382-cov-6.282395_pt1 | contig 27382 bp, 29 predicted proteins | sample MGYA00153392_OFCD01 | MGnify analysis MGYA00153392
CTTGTTCTAGGGTTGTTCTCGGTATTAATCCATCACATAGAATGCTATTTAGATTTTTAATATGAGTGAAGTGAATTAATTTTTCAATCCTTCTATCAAGGCAAATAAATTGAATGTTAAGTTGGCGATCTGAAAAGGATGGAAGCTGGCTAGAAATCAGCCTACTTTTAGCTTCGATAACTACTTTTTCTAACTCTTGAAGATTCTCTATCACAGAACTATTTGGCTTGTATGCGATTGCCTGAACAAAATCAGTAATTGCACCATGATAATCTTTTAAGTCATATTTAGATCTACCTCGCCAGTTATAATTATCAGCCAATTGACGATTTAGCTCGATCACTTTTTTTAAATCAATGCTTAAACTCTGATAATCTCTTGACTTAACTTTAGGTAAAATCCGCCCTTTATAATTACTAACCTCTTGAAGATTTAGCTCGATCGACTTGTCAAAATCATTGATTGCTGCTATATAATCTTTTACGCTATACTTGTTCTTGCCTTTTTTAAAGTAATCGTTTGATGATTCTGGCATATTATCTTCTACGCAGGTGTGGTCATTATAATTTGGGCTAAAACTATCTACTTTCTTAGCAGCGACCGAAATACCTTGTTCCTGTTTAAAAATTGGACGAAGCGTTGGCGACTCAATTGCATCAGATGGTTGAGAGTGATGATACTAAACTAGTATTCCCAAATCTTGAGGGAGAAATTTCTATACCGCTCTGGCCGACACTAAGCTGTTCTACATCTAAAATTTCTGACTGAATCGCTTACAGCAATCGGTCTGGAGTGCCAATAGGGGGAAACGCAGAATTCGGACAAAATAGTACGCTAAGGGCAAAACTTAATCCCTGAGCTGTTTTCAGACCAATATAATGTAAAAAGTCAACCATTTATTTGATAAATTGTGTGCAGTTACACTACCTGTGCGGTGTGATTAATAAAGGACGAAGATTGCTGGTTCCTATTCCTTTATTCTCTAAAGATTCAGAACCTTACTTTGCTTCTAAAAGGGATCGACTAAATTTCTACGACTCAATCTAGTTTTCTCGGATCGTTACCATCACTTGGAAACCCTGACTATTTCTCCTCAATTAAAGATGTGTCAGGCAGTCAGGCTGCACGCTGTCATTTTTTATAACGGAAGTTTGATTTTCATCAGTGGGATGTTACGACAAATGAGACGCTATGACGATCGGTAATACCTCACAACATCTCATTTTTTCAGGATTTAGATTTTGATGTTTACCGAGAATAGGTTAAGCTTCCATTTTGATTTTCAATGCCTCGAATTGAAATGGATGTTGCCTTTGAGCCACGGTTTGCGCGACGACAGAGTGCGGATAAAGTTGCTCCCCTAACCTTAATATTTTGACAAGAATTTTGGTAACTACTAGAATAGTTTGAATTTGAAGAATAGGTTAATCTTCCATTTTGATTTTCAATGCCTCGAATTGAAATGGATGTTACATTGGAGCCATCGTTCTTGCGACTACAGAGTGCGGCTAAACTTGCTCCGCTAACCTGAATATTTCGACAAGAATTTTGGTAACTGCTATCAGATGTGGAGTTTGCTACAGCATTATTAGAAATTGCCGCCAGCATTGCACCACAAGTAATAATAGTTATTAAACTTGAAAAATGATTTAGTTTTGGCAAGTAAGACATAAGTATTTTATGATGATAAATAAAGCTTGATTTTTGGAAGTGAAGGTAAAAGACTCTGGGGAAATCGTCGGGACGATCTAGATAGACTTCGATCCTGCCGATTACCTACTTCGTTCGCGAAGCGTCGGCAGAGCCGAAGCGCGGCTACGCCGACGAGCATCCATAGTCTGAATTGTATTTGTAGGCTTTGTTTGCCCAAGCTCTGTAGCTGTAGCAACCGCCATCGTTCTGACAACACAACGGCTAGAAGTCGTTGCTAGTGGTGCAAAGTCCGGTTGTTGCCGCGAGCGGCAAAAGCCTGCCTACGCGGACTAGGATCTAGAGTATCTTAACCGATGTAGCGACTGCTATAGTTATTTTCATTAAGCAATTTTTACTCGATTTAGACCATTTAAGATCTACCAGTTAAGCTGTAAGTTAAGGAATAGTCGATTCGGCACAGCCGACGCTACGCGAACGAGGCTCGCGGTAGCTGTGCCGAATCTCTATGTCTGGCAACCCTTTTAGGATGTGCGATCGATTAGGTAAAGGAAAGAAACACGAAACCGATGATGACAAAACCTGCAACTGGAGCTATGGCGGTTGCTATATAAGTGTCGGAACTGTATCGCTCGGAATACCACATAATTGTTGAGCAGCGTTAGTAAAAATGGCGATTGCTGTCGGATTGGAGATTGATATTCCGGTTAGTCGCTCGTGAAGATCGATAATCTCGACATTCTGAGTGAGGGTAGGATTTTTGTCAAGATGAACATTACTGATGATGCGATCGATCTTGTCGATTGGAATACCAGAACCAACTTCATCAATATCGAATATTACTAGTTTCTACATTCACTAGCTACTACATTGACTACATTAACTAAGCGATCGCTTAGGATCGCTAGATCTGCTCTAATTTGTCTAATAGACGAGCTTGTTGGGCTGGAGTCTGAGCTGGTGCGGGTAAGTTGAGTTGCTGCTCTGGACTGGGGAGTAGCTGCTCTGTTGGCGCGGCTGCGTGAGCGATTTGGGGAGCTGGCTGAGACTGATGAGCTATAGCCGCCATATTGTTATTATGAGCTGCTGTAGACCATTCTTTAGCGAGACTAATGATGTCAGAAGGGATCATCACCAAGGTGGTGGTATTGTTTTCTGCACCAATTTCAGTCAACATTTGCAACCGTCGCAATTCTAATGCGGCGGGATTTTCCATCATCTGTTGGGCTGCTTGACTGAGTAGCTTGGAGGCTTCTTGTTCGGCTTCAGCTTTGATTAGTCGAGCGCGTTTTTCTCGTGCGGCTTCAGCTTCTTTAGCCATCGCGCGTTGCATCGAGATGGGAATTTCGACATCTTTTAGTTCGACACGTTCGATCGCGACTCCCCACGGTTCGGTGATTTCATCGACGATTTCTTGCACTTTGGCGTTGATTTTATCGCGACTTTGGAGCATGTCATCGAGGTTATGTTGACCGACGATATTTCGCAAGGTGGTCATCGAAGCTTGATATACCGCCATCTGATAGTTTTCGACGCGACTAATTGCTTTCATCGGGTCGATAATTCGATAGTAAAGTACAGCATTGATTTTAATCGTGACACTATCGGCGGTCACTGCCTCTTGAGGAGCGATATCGACAGTTTTGGTACGAATATCTACTTGAACTTTTTGGTCGAGGATCGGTGCGATAAAGTACAATCCTGGGCCTTTAACTTGTTGAAAACGTCCCAAGTGAAAGATCACTCCCCGCTCGTACTCTCGATCGACTTTAATTCCCGATTTAACGATCGCTGCGGCGATCGCTGCTGCAATCAGTAATCCAAATTCGCCCATGATTTTTAGCTGATTTAATAATTGATTATCGATCTATGAATGAGTTTGGAGCATTTTGGCGATCGTCAAGGTAAAGTTAAAGCTTTATCTCCAACCCTCTAATTACTATTCCCTATTTTCTTTCCCTTCTACCCTCCAAACCCTAAAGCCTAGAGCCTTGCTTGGTGAAACACATGCGGAGGAAACCTCCGCGTGATTTCATCCGCAAAACCTAACACCTAAAACCTAAAGCCTAAAACCTAACCCCTAACTCCCAATTCCTAGCTGTCCAGCCAACTCTGGACTAAAAGGAATTATCGTCGCCGCCATCAGAAACAGCGCGATCAAACCCAATACGGCGCGAGTATCATTTGGCTCGGTAATTTCATCTAAACTAGGTCGTTCCAATCCGCGTTGGAGAAAGCCAACTAAGATCAGCCAATAGAAAATCACTAGGTTGGCAGGGTTGAAAAATGCCACCAATCCCAATATTGCCAAAGTAACCAGAGTGCTGCGTTGGGCTGTTTTGCGTCCATAGATCGCTTGAACGATTCTCCCGCCATCGAGTTGTCCTGCTGGCATCAAATTGAGGGCATTAATTACTAAACCCAACCAACCAATAATTACCAAAGGATGAATCGAGAGCGTCGCTTGATGTACTGTGGCACCCAGGATCGTTTTAGCAATAATACCAACTAAAATCGAACCTTGAAAAAATTGGGAGGGAATCTCTAATCCACCACCAGCATGGGATAATAGTAGACCGACTACCAACATTAGTAGGGAAACTAAACCACCCGTTACTGGGCCAGCTAGAGCGATATCAAACAGCGTACTGCGATCGGGAATCAGCGATTCAAACCGAGTAATTGCACCAAAAGAACCAATTTGTCCGGTCGGTAGAAAGAATGGTAAACCGATCTTGACTTGCCGCATTTGGGCGAGTACCTGGTGTCCCATTTCATGAGCGATCAGGATCGTCCAGACCCCCAGTACTAAAGGGACAATCTCCCGCGCCCGTTCGGTGTGTTCGTAGAAATCAAATCCTAAGAATACTCCCATCGCTTCCAAACTGGTGGCAATTGTCGCGACAAACATCACTACTGCGAGAATCTGTTGCCCAACTGTTGCTGGTTGCGGATCGGTACTGCTGGGCAAAACGACCACTACGGGACGCTCTTCTGGATCGGGAACGAGGAATAGACGGTATTTATCGCCAACTTTACTGTGTAGTTTGTCGGTCAAGCGTCGATGTACCTCTGTGGCATCACCACGCAAGTTACCCTTAAAAATTGCTCCCTGTTCGTAAGCCAAGGTTTCGGTCGCATAAAAGGTATCGATGCCAAAAATGCCTTTAATACTGCTCAAATCTGCATCAGGCATGGTCAGCATGTCGATCGCGATCGCGAGGGCTTGCGCGCCTGTTTCGCTGGGTATGACTGACTTTTTACGCTGTTGTTTAGTCTGAAGCTCGGCAATTTTGAGGGCTGTTTCGGGATCTTGGGCTGCGAGTCGAACCTGAGTACCCAACCAAATATATAGAGTCGTGGAAATCACCAGCAACAGCAAAATTCCAGCTAGATTGATATACAAGCCAGCAGCAAATGCCCCAAAGCTCAACAGCCATGGAATCATTAGCACGGCTGATTGCAACCATGATAGGATGCCAAATTTACCCAAGTCTCGATTCCGATAATAACCCCAGCCCAGAATACCGAGCGAGATTGTTAGAAGAGCGATTGTTGTTGTATTTTCTGCTGTAATCATTTGTGATAGTTAGATACTGGAGATAGGTTGCGCTTTTAACCACCTATCTATAGCATGACAGCAATATTCGGTAGCGGCTAGTACGGGTTTAATTCTCCCTGCTTAATTTCGATCGTCAATTTTTTCCACTATCCACTATCCACTATTCACTATTCACCATTCACTATCCACTATTCACCCACTACCCTAGGATCTAATTCTTCACTGGGGAGGGAGTATCTAGATAGCGGATGTCGATCACCGTGCCATTGAAATTATAATTGAGCTGGTCGATTTCGACTGTAGAACCAATTTTCATTTTGGTATTGCCAAGTACCAGTCCCTCTTTGGTTTTCTGACCCTTCCCCGTGACTGTGACGATCATATCCACACTATAAGAGTCGGGTCTGGGATCTTTCATCGCTTTGACGGTACCATCAGCTTGGGGTACTGCTAAGTTGCGATCGAGTTGGCGGACGGATTTGATATCGACTTGTCCGGCTGGCTGATTGCGAATCACAAAACTGAGTTTGCTACCTGGACTAAATTGCGTCATCAAGGAGTCGGGGTTGAGCACATTTAGCCCTCTGACAATCACATCAGCTTCTACTACTTGAGACTTATCTTGACCGTTAATTCGTCCCGTATTACCAGGCGATAGAAAAATCCCTGCGACCACAAATAACATTACTAGGACAGCACCAATGTCGAGGAGGCTGAGTTTACCAAATAATCTACCTTGTCGATCGAGAATAGGCATAGATAAAACTTTGCGGGAATTTAAGTTTGGACAAACTATTGTCAGTCCACAATAAGTATACAGCAAAGTAGTTGCAGGTACATCAGGTGTCGATAGTTCATAGCACTCAGGCTGAACGTGCTTATTTATCCCTGCTGCTAAGATCTGCGCCCAGATCCACCCGATCGACATCCATAGACACTAAACAACTATTAATTGTCTGCTGCGATTACGTTAGTTTAATTTATATGGAATTATATGAAGTATGCCAGCCAATTTCAGTTATTCGATCGTAATATAGTTGTCATCTCTAATAACTAAATATTGTGAACCAAAGAAAAACCTTTTTTAATTCATTGTTCGATCTTTCTTTTGCTAATTCCATTACGATTAGAATAATTGGCATTCTCTATATTATAGCGATCGGGCTAGTTTCATTGAGCAGTTTATTTTTATTTGTTAACTTGTGCAACAATGGATTTGGCGGCGTCTTGCTTGGATTAGTAATTACGCCATTACTCTGGATTCTTCAGGTGATTGGGATTAGGGTTGGGCTAGAATCTTTAGCAGCTTCGATTAAAACTTCTGAAAATACTGCTCGAATGCTAGAAATTATGCAAAGACAAAATCCTTAACCCAATACCTGCTGCTCGATCTGGCGAACGACAGTCAATGCCGAATAACTCACCCCCGCTGTACCTTCCCCAGGATGGGTAGAGTCACCTACCATCCACAGTCCCGCCACCGGAATCCGCGTCGCAAAGCCAAATGGCCCAAATGTCGAAACCCGTTGCCCGATGCCACCGACGATACCCCGATCGCGTCCAGTATAATGCTCGAAGGTACGGGGTGTACCTGCTTCGGTGACGATAATATGTTCGGGGGCGAGATCGAAATATTCGCCCAATTTGGCGATCGCCGTTGCGGTATATTCCGCCTTCATCGCTTCATAATCGACACCCTCGCCGTACCATTTGTGCGGATCGACAAATGAGGATGCAATAATTGTCGCCTTACCTTCAGGTGCGCGTCCGTCGCCTGGATGGCTGACAGAGACAAATAACGAATTATTCTCGCCGATGATGCCGTCGTAATCGTAGAGGAATTGCAGATGCGGCGGACATCCCGCCGGAATTGCCGACTCTTTTACGCCTAGATACACCACAAATGCACCCGAAGCTTGGGGTAAAGTTTTGACACGCGATCGATAGCCATCGATGGATAATAAAGGCAGCGGATGGGACTTGGGAGCCGCATCGCCCAGCAATCTGACTAAATCCTGGGCGGTGACATTTGCTACCACTTCAGCGGCGGTTTCGGTCCAAGTTTCGCCTGTCTTCTGGTTGCGGATCGTTACGCCTGTCACACCAGCTTCATCGCACTCGATCGCTTCGACTGTATGCCGCATCAACAATTTGCCACCATCCCGCTCTAGGGAAGCCACCAAGCGATCGCTCAACACCTGCATACTTCCCTGAAGGTGATAGAGTCCTTGCGGGGTCTGAGACACGCCTAGAGCCGTTGCAGCGTACAATAATGCTGTTTCAGCAGCCGTTACCTGAGAGTAAAGTTTGAGCTGAAGATCGAGAAATGTCCGCAACTTTTTGTCCCCAGCGAGTCCAAACCACTTGAGCGCGTCGCCCACAGTAGAGAGCGTAAACGGTACGGTAATCAGCGTCCCCAATCGCAATGCGCCGACTAATTGCGTCACATCCCACAGATTGCGCGGGGGGAGGATCGGATCGCGACTCTGGAACTCCCAACTAGCGGTAAATAACTGCTGTAGAAATTGCCAGAAGGGTTCGCTCCCAGGGAACTGCTGTTGACGTTCGGCTTGCCAGCGTGCGGGATCGCGCCAGACACTAATCGGCGTGGTTTCGCCTGGTAAAAATACCGCACAAGCCGGATCGCAGGGCACTGCTGGTGGTAGTTCGATTTCAAGTTCGCTAAAAATGCGGTGATGAATACCGCCTGGTTCCAATCCAGCCACCTGAGTCGCGCCGACATCAAAGGTGAAGCCTTGCCGCTTGAATGTCGATGCACAGCCACCTGGGACGATCGCTTGGTCGAAGATCGTCACATCATAACCCCGTTTTGCCAACAATGCACCTGCTGTCAATCCGCCGATGCCAGCACCAATAACTACAACTTTCGGAAGAGAGGACTTTGACATGTGCACAATGCGGGAACTAGTAATGTTGATGTCTTTATCTTAACATTTCTACACGAATGACCGAGCGTATGAATAGGAGGGCTTTGAGTAAATTCTCATTAATAATTTACAATAGTTATCGATCGCTAGCATTGAGATGGCTACTCGGTTCCAGAGAGATCGCTAGTAGGTGCGATCGCGTATGGTCTGGGCTTGCAAAAAGGTGACGTTAAAATATGGAGATTGAAACATTGTCTCCGTGCGATCGTCAAGCGACAGTTAGGTAATATCACCGTCTCGACGATGCCATCTGAATGTTTGCGTAGGACGGAGAATGCTCACTATAGATATCGATAAGATTAGGAGAAAATCACATGACTTTTACCTCAATTGCATCTAAATCGACTCACGATCTGACAGTTTTCAACACAATTAAACTTTCCAAAATTTCGGTTGCTGGTTCACTGGTAGCGATCGTCGGCGTCACTGTATTACAAAATTTACTCTGGATGCAGGTATCGTCTCCAGCCGAGCTACCTACTCACTCTAAACAAACGACAGTAACTACTGTTAAATAATCGTAGATATTTCTATAAAGAAGGTGGGCGATACCCGCCTTCTTTGTGTGTAGATATATCGATCGTCCTCGATCTGGATCTGTTTCATAAAATTGCGCGAGAATAGAATCAGCTTTAAATTTGTGCGGTGATATATCGTTGTGCCAAGAGACGACGCAAAATTTAAAGTATCCTCTATCCCTCTACCCGTATGCCCCAAGTCACCGCCCAAGGAAAAAGCTTTACCTGTGAAACCGGAGCCAATCTCCGCCAGGTATTACTCACCAATGGGGTAGATCTTTACAATGGGAATGCGCGGATAATTAATTGCATGGGCATTGGTACCTGTGGCACTTGTGCCGTAGAGATCGAGGGTGAAGTATCTGCGCCAAATTGGAAAGATACTGCTAGACGAGCCTTTCCACCGCATACTTCGACTAGAAACCTGCGCCTTGCTTGTCAGACTCAGGTTTTGGGCGATATTACTGTGAGTAAATTTACCGCTTTTTGGGGACAGGGACTCGATCGATCGTGGTAGTCGCTCTGGCGATCTGGTCATGACATTCTAACTGTAAATTTCGATCGCCAAACGGTGCATCCACGAAATCGCAATGATGGGGTCGATCGCTCTGAGGATAAATATTTGGCTGAAAAAAGCGACAGGTTACACACATCCTAGCGATCGGAATTTGACCGGATTCTTGGAGTTTGCGAATCATTTTAATCAGTCCACCCAAGAAAACTGTCTGTTCTAGCTCGGATAATTCGCCCACGGTTCCTAACAATAAGTCTGACCAGCAAGATGTCCGATCTGCTAACTTTTGCCCTTCAGGAGTCAGGACGATCGCGATCGCCCGGGCATCTTCAGACGATCGAGTTTTTTGTACCAATCCTTTGAGATCCAGCACCCGCACTGCGTCACTAGCAGTTGCTGGGGTCACAGCCAAACCCGCTGCTACTTCAGATAGCCGCAGTCCATCACTGCCTTTTGCTTGTAATAACGCCAGAATTTGCCCCTGAGTGGGGGAGATTCCATGTTGTCCTGCTGTTTGCCAGGATTGACTTTTGAGGGCGAGGCTGACCTTAGACAGCCCGATCGAGATTTGCTGCTCGATCGACTCTCGATCGAAATCACCAGAACTTCTAGCGTTATCTTCACTCATATTTGGCATGAATTATGTTATTTTTCAGCGAGCTTGAGTACCTCAACTGGATCATCTGCACCTTCTAACATGATAGTGACGATCGCGGTGTATGCGTCAACCCATGCCTGCTTGACTGTTGGAGTCCAAGCATCTCCAGCAAAACTCGCCATTGTTTTGAGTAAGGATTCGCCAACCAGCGGATAGTGTTGTGGCAATACACCATATTTAACATGCCGAGTACCCAATCCTTTGAGTGTTTTTTCCAACACCTCACCTTTGCGGAGATTGGCTACTACAAACTTCAGTGAGTCAAAGAGATGGTTTCCCTGCTCATCCATCCGCGTGTTGGCAAATAGGGGCTTGATTTCAGGATAATTCCCCAAAAGATTGGTATAAAAAGCACCAGCAAAATCTCGTTGGCGTAGCCTCTCCCCTGGAGAATCGACAGCTTGAACCGCCTCAAAACTCCTCTCTAAGGTTTCAACGTCTAACATAAAAGTTAACTCATAATATTAATTAGGACTCCTAACTAATATCATACAACTAAAAGGCTGTCAACTTATAGATCTGAGATCGAATCCGGTTCGGGGTTGGAGGTGAGGGAGGGAATAGTGGGTATTAAAACCGGATTTGGTATGAGCCATAATTGCTAGAAAATAGGATCGGCTTTAAATTTAGAAGATAACTATGTCTCTAGCTCTTAGATTGAATGACAAACCTTTTCCACATTTCCCCACTAATCAGAATCACACTGAGCCTGCTCTATATCGCCCTCACAATTCCCCTCCCCTTTCTCGCGACATTCACCCACGCTGAAGTCCCAGCGTGGATGCTATGGATCGGGATCGGGATCGGATTTATTGCGCTACAGGGCGGCTTGAGTCAGCGGGTTGTCGTGGACGATCGATCGATCCAAGTCAATTATCCAGCATGGGTGCCCAAATTTTTTGTGAAAAGTTGGGAGGTAGCGTGGAGTGATGTTAAAGATTTAAAAATGCGGACGACGGGACAGGGTGGATTGGTTTACTATTTTATTAATGGCGATGGTGAAGGTTTTTTACTGCCGATGCGGGTAGCAGGGTTCGATCGATTGGTAAAGCTAATACAGCAATACAGCACGATCGATACTACTGATGTCTCCCCCCTGTCTCAGCCGTGGATGTATTTTGCATTATTGGTACTGACTGGATTTTTATTATTAACCGATACTTGGACGATTTGGACAGCGATTGATTTAGGTCGATCGGTATAAGAATTAATATATTTACTAATTAGCCAATTTATCAACTTAATATTCTTAATTTATATATTTACGATCGATAATTCTTATGGTTGAATCATTTGCCCAGCATTATCATCAGCGCACCAAGTACGATCCAGAGACAATCTCCTCCAAAAGTCAGGGGCTAGACTGGAGTCAGCAACCATCATCATACAAAGAATATAAAATCGGTACGACTTACGATCTCAAACCATATCTAAAATCAACTAAACAAGATCCCGATAGTATTTGGTGGCAAAGATTATCATTATTTTTATTGTGTAGTTATGGATTGACTGCTAGAGTTCAGACGATGGGCGAACCGATGTATTTACGCGCGGCTCCATCGGCTGGCGGACTATATCCAGCCGAGATTTATTTAGTATCTCGCGGAAATAAATTACTACCAGCAGGACTTTATAATTATCAAGTCAAAGATCATACTTTGATCCATTTTTGGGCGAATGATGTGTGGCAAAATGTCCAAGTCGCTTGCTTTATGCACCCAGCTTTGATGGCTGCCGAATTGACAGTGATTACGACGGCAGTGTTTAATCGATCGGCATGGCGATATCAAGATCGTGCCTATCGCCGAATTTTCTTAGATACCGGGCACTTACTCGCCAATATTGAATTAGCTGGATCGATGAATGGTTTTCGCCCCTATTTTATCGGTGGTTTTGTCGATCGAGATATCAATGAGTTGCTATATCTCAATGCAGAGCAAGAAGGGGCGATCGTGGTAATCCCGGTTGTCGATCTCGATGCACATCCCGATCTAATAGTGCCATTTTTTCCTTCAGTGTTGCCTTCAAGAATTCACTTAGAATACCCAGATTTAGCCGACGGACGACTATTAAACTATTGTCATCAGATGACTGAGATTACTGAATTCAGACAGTTACCAGCCAATCTGGTAGATGTCAACCCAGTTCAGCTAGATGATAAGTATAACTTCCCCTTTTGTCTCAAAGTATCAACCCAAACTACCTCGATTGATTGGCAAGATAATTTACCATTATCGGGATTAGAAGATACCATTCTCAAACGCCGATCGACTCGGAGCTTTACAGGTGCAGAATTAACTTTCAACGATCTCAATGCGCTCTTAGATTTTACTTATCAGCCCCAACATTATCTAAATCAAAATTTAGATCCAAATCCCGATTATTTTGACTTGAGTTTAATTGAAACATTCGTTGCTGTGTCTGGGGTACAAGGATTGGAAGAAGGATGTTATTATTATGCACCCAAAGCACAAGAACTGCGCCAGATTAGATTCAAAAACTTTCGCCAAGAGCTACATTATCTCTGTTTGGGACAAGAGTTGGGGCGCGATGCTGGCGCGGTAATCTTTCATACCGCCGATCTCAAAATGGCAGTCAAAAAATATGGCGATCGCGTGTATCGTTACTTACATTTAGATGCTGGGCATTTGGGTCAACGGTTAAATTTAGCAGCGATTCGTTTAGATCTAGGTGTGAGTGGAATTGCTGGATTTTTTGACGATCGAGTCAACGAAGTCTTGGGGATTCCTGAGGATGAAGCTGTATTGTATATTACTACTTTGGGGCATCCAGCCTAAATTCAGCTAGTCGATTGGGTAGCTCATTTTAGTTTATTTACGTCTAGAGATAGTAATTAACGAAGAGCAGAAGCTATGGCTTCGGGCTTTAAACCCCCCACCGTTTAGGTGGATTGTTTTTAGAGTTGGGTCTAAATCCCAATTTTAGAAACCTCGCTGTCTTGATTCGCTAAACCGTCGGGGAACCCGACGAGCGCGAATCACTCTCAACTGTCAACTGTTTAAGAATTGGTAATATCGCTCTAATTAGCCACCAAAATCATCATGATGAATACAACTAAAATTCAGATCGCAGTAATTAGCATCATCTTGACAATCGGGACACTATGCTCGATCGTCCCCGCACAAGCAAGTCCAAATATTAGCCCAGCCCAAGTCCAGCCCGCAACTGTAAATGTGACTGGAACGATTAATAAATTAGCCGTAGAAGGCATCTGTTATCAACTAGCGGCTGACAATGGTAAAAAATACGAACTGATGGGCAAATTTCCCAAAATCGATGGTACGAAAGTGCAGGTAAGTGGAGTTGTTAAGACAGATATGGTAACGATTTGCCAAGTCGGACAACCTTTGCAAGTCAAAACTGTGAAGGTGATTAAATGAGGAGATTATTTAACCTGAATTAGGGTTAATATTTTCGCCGCGTGGGGTTGGAAACCCCCGCTAGGATTGCGAAGTCCCAACACACCCTACCGCAAATCTCAAATAGGAGTGTTCACATCTTGCATCAGCGGCGAGCGCGAATCACCATTCACCATCCACCATCCACTAAACACTATGTTTTGATGCAAGATGTGAGATTGCTAAATTAGCTTGCATTGGTTAGCTATTTGTGGTAAGTTATTTATCTACGGCATATTTACATCATCTAAATTTAGATAACGTAATCGTACTTGGGGGTGTGGTGGAATGGTAGACGCAACAGACTTAAAATCTGTCGTCCGTAATGGATGTGCGAGTTCGAGTCTCGCCACCCCCATCTTAGACAAATTGGCGATCGAGATTAGACGATCTGATGTCAGGTCACAGTAGAGACATGACATCAGCCGATCGACATTATTATTGTCTTGCCCAGGCAGTTCCAGCCCAAATGCGAATAAATAAAACACCTGTTACCATCGCACCCAAGCCCCATTTAATGGCATTCTTGAATAGAGCCAGCCTTTGACCATTCTTGGTAATAGTAGCTTGAGTTTGGAAATTCTGCTCTGCGGTTGCTGCTTCCTGCATCAATTTAGACTTAAAAGCTTGTGGATCTGTACCAGCAGGTACCCGACCATTTTTCATCAACGCTTCTATTTGTGCAGGTTGAGCTGTCTTGAGTTGTGATTGAATCTGTTGTGCCTGGGTGATTCGAGGATTTAATTGAGCATTTACTTGGTCTTCACTATTTTTGTTGATATTAGGTGGAGTGATAAACAAAACGATTACCAACGCAAAATAAAAGATCCCAGCTAGCAATGCCACCCACGACAATAGCTTGAGCAGGAGCAACTCTCTTTTTTTACGAGATTCTCGATCGTCATAGAAAACTAGAATATAACCAATTAGTGGCACGGCAGAGCGTTCCACAAAACCGCCAGCAGTTTGAAACTGCCAGCCTGGGTTACTCAGTTGAGGGGGAATGAATGCGCTAACCACATCAAATAGTGTCAATAGCAACAGTCCATAGCCAACAAAGCGAAATAAAACTAGAAAGGGGGTCATGAAATAGCACCTTTAATTTAATCGAAACCTGTGAAAGTTGAATGCGGAATTTTAGGCTGCGGGGAAATGTACTTGCCACCAGCGAATCCAATTCACTCCCACTGTTTCCAACGTTTTTATCGTAGCATCAGGGGCAGCCGGATCGATCGGGGTAGAAAGTATCGTCCAGAGACAGCGACTGTCCCTGAGAGTCTGTTTTCCCAGCAACCAGGGTAACAATCGATCGATCGGAATCCCAGTAGTGAGTGGATTGGGATTACTATTAGCATGAAACTGATCTCCAGTGACTGTAGTTATCCCCTGCGGATTGATACAAGTACCAAAATAAGCAGTTTTCTTATCGACAAATAAACTATAGAAACCCAATCCAGGTTGTTCCTTCATCGTCGATGGCCGGAGTACAGTAATCGGCACCTGCGTAAATACTGGCAGCATCGCATCCATCGTCGGTCGATTGCCGACTCCATCAGTGATGTAGCGGATCTCAATCTCGATCGGTTTTGAGCTTTGATATCGATAAGACATCCCAGTTGCCACCATTCCATCCTTGAAGGTATGAGCGGCTACTGGTTTACTCGCAGACATCTGCACATCTGCTAACGGCACTTGCTGCGGAAATTGATACGCAGCAGGTGCGCTTAGACTTGATTTAGTCGGAGGACTATTGATGACGGCATTACCCAATACACCGATCGCACCACCACATAGAATGAATAATAGAGATTGACGTGCAATCGCAACGGGCAGCATCATTCTAATTCCTCCTGCGGTAGCTTAGGCGCAAATAGCTCGATGAGGATCTTCAATAAGATTACCAGCACAAACGTCCCGATGACTGAAAATACCAGCGAACCAGAGCCATCGTGCCAGTATTCAAAAGCTTTCATCTGTTTTTGAGCTACCAGGATTGCCATCAGCGAAACTCGCATTGCATTGACCAGAAACCCAATTGCGATCGCCGCTACAGGTAAAATCAACTTCTGGAACCATTTCCAAGGCAAGGGAAGCAGCATCAAAAATAACACCGACATCCCCAGTAATTGGGTCATGGCTACAACGCCAGAACAGCCGCTATAGACCTCAATACTGCCACCTGGAAGATCGAGATAAATTCCGCGCTGAGTCACAGCATAGCCTGAATACCACAGCATAGAGCTAGCAAACTGCGCTGTGATCGGGGCAGGATCGGTCAGCTTGGAAAGTAACACTTCTGGAATCCCTGAAAAGAACAGCAGCACGAGTTCTCGCCAATAGATCCTCAAGCCCCGAAAGCCAGAAGCAATAAGGGCTAGAGCAATCCCAGCCAGAAATGGGTAGCCAATCAAAAAAGAGTCCTCACAGTAGCCAGTACTCTTGAGCAATAGCATCGCCAGTAAGAGTGCGCCAAATACGCTAGCTACAAGCCCAGTCTGGAACTCAAGTCGATCCTGTCGCTCCCAGATCAGATAAGCAGCAGTCAGCCAAAACAGCGTACTAGTGATTTGACGATCGGAACTACCAGTTTTGAACATGAGGGTGAGGTGAATGGCGATAACTGCCACACCTAGAACTATCAATAAAAAAGCTGGTGATGAGAGGGAGATGCGTTTGAAAAAAGCCTGTTGTTTCATGCTTTCTAAGGGTTGTGTCAAGTTCCCACATGTGGGGTAGCAAGAACGGAGTGGGGTGGGATGTTGCCCCCAAATCGATCGATTTGCTGGGGTATCTAAAAACTAACAACCTTAGTATTGCGTATTATGGTCGATATCTCTAATATTTCTCATAACTAAATTTCAGTAGCGCGATATTTCGATCTTCGATGTCGCTTTTGACATGGATCGATCGTACCCGCGACTCAATTTGGTTTTGATGACAACATCCGTCCAAATAGCAAACTACTCTCGATTTGACACAAAAAAGCACTGCGAGTAGCAGTGCTTTGATGGATCTGTTGTGAAATTAATACTGAGATAGCGTCGAGAAAACCTCGCTGTCTTGATTCGCTGTCAACTGTCAACTGTCAACTGTCAACTGTTTAATTGCTTAGACTTTAGCAGCCGCTTTGAGTTTCTTTCTGGTGCGAATAGCAGCAGTCCCACCAACAATAGTACCAATAATGGTGAAAGGTTCAGGTACAGCAGTTGTCTTGTCGAGCTTAATATTATCGAGAACGATACCGCCCGCTCCTGGAGTAGTCGATACAAAGCTCAGAGCACCACTAAAGTCCTGAGTAGAACTATAAGTAAGAGTATCGAAAGATGAACCAACAGCAATATTATCGATAACGCCGATTTGAGTCGTACCTAAAAAGACATTAGCCTTTTTAGCAGCTCCGTTTGTACCAACACTATAAGACAGATTCAGTAGATCGCCAGCAGCAAAACTAAAGATGCCGACCGATGTAATCGTACCAGAGGTATTACCGTTGAGGTCGATATAATTACCATTACCAGGGTAAAGATCGAACGCGCCACCGTTACCAATTAGATCGACATTACCATTAGTAACTTTGAAGTTAGATCCAACATTACTACCAACACCAATATTAAATTGGTCTGGATTGCCAGAACCAAAAGTTTCATTGAGTAAGGTAATCGCACTAGCAGGAGTAGCAAACTGAGCAAGGGCAACCACACCGAAAGCAGAAGCCATGAAAGAACGTAGTTTCATTGTAAATCTTGAATAGGGATAATCGTGGTAGTGATGCTCGAACTAGGAAAACATTAAAAGTTAGCTTGGCCACTTTTTAGTTACCCGATCGACACCTCTATTGATAGATTACCCAGGATTTACTCAAAGTAATCACCATCAAACTATTTTCTGTAATTAATTCGCTCGATCGAGCTGAAATGGATCGATCCAAAGACTTGGGAGCGAGACTCACACTAGATCTCATCGATTCGATCGGGGATGAAGGTAGCCGAGCAAGCTGATGGTGATGTCCCCAATCGAGGATCTGACACCAAATCTGGTTCCTAAAAATTTCTGATTGCTAGCAACACGCTCTTAGTCATGCACACAATCACCGCCAATGGTACGCTCGTGCTGACGCTAACAGACCCTACAGCTAAAGAGGCTATTAAGAAATCAAATAGGATGGAGATATCTTGAGATGGCGATCGGTTTGTCAATTTGCCTATTCGATCGCAGCAGGTTTTGAACCAGAGAAGTGGATGGACGAGACTATTTAGAATCGGTAATAGATCGCTTTGTATTTACGCCCAGACCATTTTGTCCATTAGCATTCAACCAAATCGAGCAGGTATTTTTGCGATCGACTCGATCGAAGTTCTGCTTGGTAGCGAGATTGCCTAGATTTTCACAGGTATAACCAGCGAGTTCGATCTTCTGGGTATTGCATATTTTTAGGTTGTATCCGTAGCCTTGAGCGACACGACCAAATCTGTCAATCGTCCGATAGCGATCGACATAATCAAGAATATTCCAATACTGTGTATCAACTAATAAGTAAATTTGGTTTTGGCTGCGGTTGGCAATCCAATTTGTCACTAATTTCGCTGGAAATTGTTCGCTCGTCCACCATAAGCTAGGGATTGTCGTTCCCTTTTGAGATACTGTATCTGCGGTGACAATATTCCGATCGGCATTAGCATCGGTAGAATTTAACATCGTCAGGTTTACATCACAAATCTCTGGAGTTGAGGGGATGATACTTTGGGCTAATATGGGGTAACTCCAGCCCGTAGCTAAAGATAAGCTAGTCAGACCGAGCGCGTAAATATTGCTGGTGCGACTCAAATTATCGGCTAATTTAGTCAACCAGCTTGAAGTTTTTCGCTCGGCGATCGTTCGATCGTGGACTTCCATAGTAGTTAATTTATACTTTTAGCCGTGACGATTTCAGTCCCAAATAGTTCGCCACCGCGCAACTCTCCTTTTTTTTGAGGATGAGTTCGACAAACCAACGATCTTGGCAACTCTATTTTTTAGCTACTCCCTTCCAACTCAAGCAATAGACATTCACCATCCACCATCCACCATCCACCATTCACCATCCACCGTTCACCCCTACCCTAGATGTCTAATTTGTCACTGGGAAGGGTGTAGGCAGGTTAATTCGATCGTATTCCCATCTGGATCTTGAGTAAATAGTGCAGGTCTACCAGAACTACTCATTTTTACTACACAATTAGCTGCGAGTAGTTGTTGTTTAGCTACATCTAAATCCTGTATTTCTAGGGCGATATGTGGATTGCGGGTGGATTTCGTCAGATCGATTTTATTATTTTGATAATTCACATCCTCAATTAAGTGGATTTGAAAATCGCCAATTTGATACCAAGCACCAGGATAATTGAGGAGTCGATCTACCCGTTTTAATCCTAAGATATGACTATAAAACTCGATCGACTCGTCTAGATTAGATACTATTACCGCAGCATGTAGACAACCAACAACTTCAATCATGGGACTAGGGATAGGGGATAGAACGGGAATAGGGATGTTATCGATCCTCGCTCGTCTCCAGTCGAGCGGCGTTTAGGCTAGATCGAATAGTAACACTTCACCACTGCTAGCAGTAGATAGCTCTAATTTGCTACCACCAGCATAAGCGACCGCATCCCCCGCACTCAGGATTCGATCGTCGATCGCGACTTCCCCTTGAGCCACATGCAGCCACACAGAGCGATTGGGTTTCACTTGATAAGATGCCTGCTCATCGCCTGCTAGCAGCCCCACATACAGGTTTAGATCCTGATGGATAGTCACAGAATCATCACGCCCATCTCGCGAAGCTACAAGGCACAATTTACCCTGTCTGCGATCGATCGCAAAAGCTTTCTGTTCGTAGCTAGGGAGCAAACCGACAGTATCGGGAATAATCCAGATTTGCAGTAGATGTACTGATTCGCTGGCGGAGTGGTTGACTTCGCTGTGCGTGATAGCTACCAAACGAGAAAGTATGATAGCTATTTAACCAATCAATTTGAACGTGTCCGCGATCGTTAGCTTTACGAACAATTGGTGTGATTTGACTCATAAAAATCTACCCGTAGAGATATTTATTATTGATATCTGCAAGAAATCTTTGTCTCGATCCCTAATTAGATTTTAATCAATTATTAGACCTTTGGTAGCCAACCAAGCGCGATCGAATAGCCGAGATTGATATCTCGCTCCACCATCGCATAAGATCGTCACGATTGTGTTTCCTGGCCCCATTTGCTTTGCCAACCTCACCGCCGCCGCAACATTTATGCCGACCGAACCACCCATAAATAATCCATCCTGACGGAGGAGTTGATAGACTACTTCAATACATTCTTGGTCGTGAATTTGAAGCGCATCATCAACGGGGGCACCTTCGAGATTACCTGTCACCCGACTGTTACCAATGCCCTCAGTAATCGAACTCCCTTCAAGCGTAATTTTGCCAGTTTTTACATAACTATATAGCCCACTGCCCATCGGGTCGGCAATGACACATTTTATCTGCGGATTTTTCTGTTTGAGAAATAATGATACGCCTGCAAAAGTACCCCCCGTACCTGTAGATGCTACCCAAGCATCAATTTTGCCATCTGTCTGCGCCCACATTTCGGGGCCAGTAGTTTCATAGTGTGCCAGACGGTTGGCTAGATTTTCAAACTGATTTGCCCAGATCGCGTTTTCCATCTCCGCCGCCACACGTCCCGATAATTTGACATAATTATTCGGATCTTTGTAGGGCACAGCGGGCACTGTACGGACTTCTGCGCCGAGGGTGCGGAGTGCCTCGATTTTTTCTGCTGACTGAGTTTCAGGGATGATAATCAGGCATTTGTACCCCTTGGCGTTGCAAATATGTGCCAGCCCAATTCCGGTATTTCCAGCAGTGCCTTCGACTACGGTTCCACCTGGTTTGAGAGTACCGCGACGTTCAGCATCTTCGATGATATATAGAGCAGCTCTGTCTTTGACGGAGCCACCTGGATTGAGAAATTCTGCTTTACCTAATATTTCACATCCCGTCGCATCGCTAAAGCTATCGAGCCGAATTAGTGGTGTATTCCCAATCGTTTCTACAAAGCCGCGTTTGATATCCATCGGTTGAGTTCTAAATCGTAAGTTCTAAATGTTTATTGTTTTGGGAAGTTAAAGTCTTACTCTTAATTAAATGATAATTTATGACTCTCAGCGATCCTCCAGGTTAATGTTGCCGCGATGAACTCAAACAGGATTGTTATAGCGATCGATCTGTACGATACGATTGTGCTAGGTGGCTACGCCGACGATACTAGATATTTTGACACATCTCACTACTCAGAATTCATGAACATTCGGATCGGCAATGGTTACGACATTCATCGTCTTGTTTCAGGTCGTCCCCTAATTTTAGGCGGAGTACGGCTCGAACACGAACTAGGGTTATTGGGGCATAGCGACGCAGATGTGCTGACTCATGCGATTATGGATGCGATGTTGGGTGCATTGAGCCTGGGTGATATCGGGCACTTTTTCCCGCCGACAGATCCTCAGTGGGCGGGTGCAGATAGTATCGAACTGTTGAAACAAGTTAATGGTTTAATTATCGATCGCGGGTGGCAAATTGCCAATCTCGATACAGTGGTTGTCGCCGAGCGTCCCAAACTCAAGCCCCATATTCAGGCGATGCGCGATCGATTGGCACACGCGTTACAATTGTTGCCGGAGCAAGTTGGTGTCAAAGCTACCACCAATGAAGAATTAGATGCGACAGGAAGGGAGGAGGGTATCTGTGCGTATGCTGTGGTGCTGCTGACTAAGGATACTCCCTCCCCACTCAAGAAATAGACATCACTATTCACCATTCACCATCCACCATTCACCATCCACCCCTACCCTAGATGTCTAATTTGACACTGGGAAAGGAGTAGTTAGACAACATACCCAGACGATCGGATCTAATTTGTGTTGTATCCCTAATTCCTTTACAGTTAAAGGGGGAATATAGAGCTAAAAAATTATGGTGTGGCGTTGGTTGGTGAGTATTTTGGCGATCGTGCTAATCGCTTTAACTCCTATTAGTCCTGGATTAGCACAGCCAGCACCTACTGATGTTACTGATGCCCAATTTGAACTGGGCGACAAGTTGCGAACTCAAGCTTTTACAGCTACTAATGAGGGTGATTTTGGTAGAGCTGAAAAGTATTGGACGCAATTAATCGATTTATTTCCACAGAATCCGGCAATTTGGAGCAATCGAGGTAATTCTCGTGTCAGTCAGAATAAACTAACTGAAGCGGTGGAAGACTTCAATAAATCGATCGAGTTATTACCCAACTATCCTGATGCTTATCTCAATCGCGGCACAGCTTTGGAGGGTTTGGGCAAATGGAATGAAGCGATCGCCGACTATCAATATATCATCTCGATCGATCCCAAAGATGCGATGGCTTACAATAATTTAGGTAATGCCTATGCTGGTTTGGGTGAGTGGGATACGGCAATTAAAAATTATCTCCAAGCTTCAGCAATCGCCCCCGACTTTGCATTCGCCCGCGCTAATTATGCCTTAGCTTTATATCAGAACGGCGAGATTCCCGAAGCCATCCGCAACATGAAGAACATCGTCAGAAAATATCGAGATTTTCCTGATGTTCGCGCAGCTTTGAGTGCGGCTCTATGGCAAGATGGTCAAAGAGGTGAAGCTGAGAGTAACTGGGTAGCTGTGATTGGTTTGGACAGTCGCTACAAGGATCTAGATTGGGTTAAAAATACCCGTCGGTGGCCGCCTAGTATGGTTGCAGCGTTAGAAAAATTCCTAAAGTTACAATGATATTTGATTTTGAAGTTCAGCAGTTATTATAATTATTTCGTACTAAACACATTTATGGTTCAATCCGTCATTAGATCGCCCCAGCTTACCTCAGCAGATTTAGATCGATTAGCCTATTTACGATCGATTCAACCTGCTAGATCTGCCAAATTGCGATCTTCTTCACGCGGAGATCGCATCGCTGATGTTGTCACCCAAGTAGTTGGCTCATGGCGGTTTATCATCATCCAAAGTTGCTTGTTGATGATTTGGATCGTGCTAAATATTATCTCGTGGATATCTCATTGGGATCCATATCCATTTATTTTACTCAATTTGGCTTTGAGTTTTCAGGCGGCTTATGCGACTCCATTTATTTTGATGAGTCAAAACCGCCAGTCTGAAATAGATCGAGATAATGCCCTACAAGATTTGGACTGCGATATCAAAGCAGAAATGGAGATCGAATTACTCCATGAAAAACTAGATTCACTTAGAGATAGAGAAATAGCTAATCTATATATTTTAGTCCAAACTCAATCGGAGACGATCTTGAGAATGGAGCAGATGATTGCACGACAAATGGATATGAACGATCGATCGCCTAGTGACATTTAATCGGCTCGATCTTCACCATCCTCGCTCCGATGGCTATTAGTTGGTGATGCTGCGATCGAGATTGGTGATTGCACTGACTTTAGAATTGGAGCTGGCTCCTGTATGGCTGGTACGATCGCTTTAGCTCGATCGAATGAAAACATGCCTTGGGAATTGGAAGTAATTGCTAACACTGTCCCCAAGACTAAATAAACTGGAAATGGTAGATCGATCGAGCTAACTGATTGAAACAATTGAGCGATCGCTAAGGTGATGAAAAAGATCGCAATCCAAAATTGAGGCATAGTTGACAATTTAGAGTGACTGGGTATTTCCATCGCTGTCGCTCGGGCTGCTACAAACCTGTGGCGATGTTTGAAACAGAATTGATTTTGATACTTACAGATGATTTTGTAAACGATATCCTAATCGATCGCGGGTTGTCAAGGGTGGAAAAACGGACATAGCCCAGTCATAACTAGATCGATAGCGTATTTATGACATTCTTTAATTTTAACTAAAGATGATAGACTGTTATGCGACGAGTTAGGAAACCTTAACTTTGGCAATTGTCGAAATAACCCCCGATTTTCCGAGTATAACCACGACCGATCGACTTCTAGAGTCGATCGGTCAACACCCAGATGGTCTCACAATTAAGGAGCTAGCCGATCGTTTAAATCGTCCCATTTCCATGCTCCAAATTTGTCTGAAAAACTCGATCGCTAGCCAGAAAGTAGCGATTAAACAGCAAAAATATGGGCACCAATTAGCAAAAGTGTATATCTTGAAACCAGACAAAACTCAGTCTCAGCATCAGTTTCGCGCGACGACTAGCAATAGTTATAGCAGCATAACACCGATGCACTTACGGGAAGGAGCTGGATTGACAAAAGTACAACTAGCGATTGAATTGGGATTGAGTGTCAGAACGATTAATGATTGGGAGCAAAAACGCTCTCAACCGAAACTAGTTCCTTCTCAACTCAAACGCATGATGTCAGTGTATCAATGTACACTCGATCGATTGATTGAGGCATTCGAGTAAGTATTAAATAATACCTTGCCTCTAGCGACCGCTTGTAATTTAACTACTAGTGGCCCTAATGTATAGATATCCCGATCGACAATCGTCCTGATTTCGATCGGGTATTTTTGTTGTTTGACGCGATCTAAAAATTGCACGTATGTAGCTAGTTGTCCATCCCCAACTTGAGGTTTATCATCCAAAATTCCAGCCCGTCTAGCTCGAAGTTGCGATGTTACTAATAAAATATTTAATTGTTGCCCGATCTGTGATTCATTCATCGTCGGATCGATCTTTACCTCAGCAATTTTGTCATCTCGATCGAATAGTTTGCGATCGGGCGTGGCATCGAGAAATACTTGAATATTTTTATCGCCCATTACATAGTTCCCGATTGAAAAAATTCTCACTGCATAATTAGTCCGGCGATCTGCAATTTGTTGTTTGAGCTGTGTTAATCGATCGGGTGCAAGTTTGATGATTTGTTGTTTGCTAGTATTATTAGGATCTGTCGCTTGGAGCGCATTGAGATTAGCTTGGGTAAGTAGATTGTTAATGGCTGTGGTTGTAGCTTCTGGGCTACTTACCTTCAATACGGTACTTGCCAAAACTCGATCGCGGAGAATGACGATATTGCCCTGCTGAATCTTGTGATACTCTTGCTCGATATTATTGACTTCTTGTTCGAGTGAAGCCAATCCTTGGCGATCGATTTCGATCTTTAATTCAATTTTTTTAAGCTGCTGATTTCTCAGTTTTAACTGCATCGCGCGATTTTGAAACTCGCGCTCTAACTTTTGATGTTGTTTATCTTTTTCTTTGAGTTGAGCTTGCCGAACTACTAGTTTGCGATCGATCTGTTCGATCTGGGCTTTGAGATTTGTTAATTCTGTTTGTTGTGCTTGAAGCTGTGCCTCTAGATTGGTTAATTTTGCAGTCTGTTGTTCCAAATCTTGCTCTGATTTTTTGAAATTACTTTCGGTGGTGTGGAGCCAACGGATCTCACTGGCTAAATTGGGGAGGACGGTAGTAGTATTGAGTCGCTGCTGAAGTTGCGATCGCTGACTGCTAGCACTGATTATGCGTTGCTGGAGGGGCAATATGGCTGTTTCTAGCCGATCGATCCGGACTTGGATCTCTCGTACCTGAGTAGAAATTACTCGCTGTTGGGCGGTCAAATCGCTGCGCTGACGGTCAATTTCCGTCACCTCTGCCACCAGATCGTTGCGCTGACTGGAGACGGATTCGAGTTGCTGTTTGGTGTTTTTGAAGTTCTGGGTAGCAACTGATTGTTTGAGCACCTCATCTTTGAGCGAATTATTAATTCCTGACAGGAGGCTTTTGGCGGCTAACTGCTCATTGCGCGCGACTTCTAGCTCTCGCTGGACTCGATCTTTTTGCTCCAAGGCACGAGCGAGATTTTCTCTGGTATCGGAGAGTTTGCGCTGGATCTTTTGGAGATCGAATACCCCAATCCGCAGTTGTTCGCTAGCTCCAAAGATCAGTGTTAGCACTGAGGCGGCGATCGTTGTACCAGCAATAATTGTTACTAATGTGGCTGTTTGACGCGGACGTAGTTTGAATAATGACAACCTAGCCTTACCCACCCGCGTCCCAATCCGATCTCCAGACACCGCGACGATCCCCCCCAAAATTAACATTGCCCCGATTAGAAGATAGCCGCTAGTCATAGGTAGAGGGGCGAATTTTGGTGAAGACTATGGCACTAGACTGTTGACCCGTGTTGAGGCTGTTGAGATCGATCGTATCACATCCCCTCTGGGTCAGAAAATTTTAGCCGTCGGCGAGTCGGAGTTCGACAGGCGATCCCTCACAAATAATCCCTAAAATTGATTGTCGATCTCATCTAATGTGGCATAGAATCTAGGGATTGGTTGTAGTAGATGATTTGCCAATGACTTTGGGTTTGGGGTTTGATTCCCACTTTACAGAATCCTGGTTGCGTCAAAGTATAGATCTAGGATTGGTAATTGCCCTCACTTTTCTGGTGTTATTGGCGGTCAGAGATCGCCGAACGCTCTGGATGGTAAGAGGGCTAATTGTGCTGGTCGTTGCTGCGGCGATCGGCGAACGGCTGCAATTTCGGCTGTTGAGCTTCGTCTTGGACAAATTGGTAGTTGGGGCTGCACTAGCGATGTCAGTGGTGTTCCAGTCGGAATTTCGCCGCTTTCTGGAGCAATTGGGACGGGGAAACCTGCTGCCCTCGATCCGATCGACCCGCCGAGTCAGTCTGGATGCAGATCGATCGATCGACCAAATTGTCGATGCAGTCAGGGAGCTATCTCAACAGCGGACTGGAGCCTTGATGATCCTCGAAACCAATGAGATGATGGATGAGCGAGATTTTGCCGTTCCAGGGGTAAAATTAGATGCCCAGCTATCGAAGGAACTGATCCAAACAATATTTCAAAATACCACATTATTACACGATGGTGCTGTATTTATTCGCGGCGATCGAGTGGTATCCGCAGGGGTGATCCTACCACTCTCCGAGCGGGCTGCTTCGAGACAACTAGGCACCAGGCATCGAGCAGCGATGGGAATTACGGAGCGTACGAACAATTGTATCTGTATCGTCGTCTCCGAAGAAACGGGATCGATTTCCCTCGCGGAGGCAGGGATACTCGATCGCCCCCTAACTAGCAGTAAACTGAAGGAGCTTTTGGAAATTCGGTTTAAACCGACAATTGGCGAACGCGAATCTGTTGCTCCTAGTTTACGCAGCTTAGGACGCAAATTAACTACTAGCACTGTCAAGGTGTGTCGTCGGTTGCTAAAATTGCCAGAACACAAATAGTTTATGAATCTACCACGGCACGAGAATTCATAATTCATAATTTATAACTCACAACTCTTTAGATGACTCCCAAAACGACCAATCTCATCGAACTACCTACCGATTTAGATTGCAATCAGCTACCCCAACATGTAGCGGTAATTATGGATGGGAATGGTAGATGGGCAAAACAGCGGGGATTTCCACGCATTATGGGACATAAGCGTGGTGCTCAGACTCTCAAAGATCTCCTCCGCTGTTGCAAGGATTGGGGGATTTCGGCGTTGACTGTCTATGCTTTTTCAACCGAAAACTGGGGAAGATCGATGGAGGAGGTCGATTTTCTGATGACACTATTTGAAAATCTATTTCAGGTAGAATTGGCGGAAATGGTTTCTGAACAAGTCAAATTGGAGGTCGTTGGTAACTTAGCAAATTTAACGCCATCACTCTACAATGCGATCGATCTTGCTAAAAATGCTACCCAGCACAATCAAGGTGTCCGATTTACCGTCGCGATCAACTATGGCGGTAGACAAGAAATCGTCAGAGCTTGTCAGGCAATTGCCACTCAGGTTCAGGAGGGGTTAATTAAGGCTACTGATATTGACGAAAATCTCCTCAGACAGCATTTAGATACAGCAGCTTTACCCGATCCCGATTTATTAATTCGGACTAGTGGCGAGATGCGGATTAGTAACTTTTTGTTGTGGCAGTTGGCGTATGCTGAAATATATGTTACTGATACCTTATGGCCGGATTTCGACAGGCGAGCATTTCATCACGCCCTACTCAATTATCAACAACGTCATCGTCGGTTTGGCAAAGCTTAAATTTAGTTGATAGTTGATAGTTGATAGTTGATAGTTGATAGTTGATAGTTGATAGT
>ENA-OFCD01000417-OFCD01000417.1-metagenomes-genome-assembly--contig:-NODE-417-length-27296-cov-4.039463_pt1 | contig 27296 bp, 28 predicted proteins | sample MGYA00153392_OFCD01 | MGnify analysis MGYA00153392
GAGCGAAATCCAGGATGAATCAGGGACCACACAGTCCGGGCTTGCCGCCGCCGCCTCGACAAACCGCGCTTGTTTCGCTTACGCTCTCAGCCGCGAGTCGAGCAAGGTCAGTGGACATCCGCAAGAGTTGGAACTGAGGGAGACATTACATGAAAGTGACCGCTCGTCTTTGGGGCTTGTGCCTTGCTGTCATTGGTGGAATCGGACCGCCGATCGCATGCCAGTCATATGTGGAAGAGCGGCGTCGGAGAGTTTAGGGGAGCACCTCAATGTGGACTCACAAGCACCCGTACCGTCGGCGCAACGCCTCGATTCGGGTGTGTGGCTCTTTGTGCACCCCGCTCGTCCCTCACCAACTTCGCTCGTCCCAGAGGCAGGGACCGTCGTTTGGGTAGAAGCCGGAGCCGTCGTGGCAAATCCGAAGTCCAACTTGACAGCCTATGACGCTGCGGCGGGAGACGCATCCAATGATCATTGAACGCAAACTCGTCGCGGGCTTAGTGGCGGGACTTGTTGTAGTCGCACTAGATCTGACGCTCGCTGACGCCGCGCATGCCGCCTGCCCAACCTGCGGCGCCAACAATCCGGCCCCGATGGCGATCAACTGCAACTCTAGTTTGTGCGACCCATATCTATGGCGAGCAAATATCATCTCGTACCCGCGAGTTTTCATCCTGTACTGGGGATGGAATGGTGGGGCCAACGATCCAAACAACGCGCGCGAGGCATACCTGACCTTGTTGGAGGGCAACTCCGCCAGTCCTTCGCCATCCTCCTCGATTGGAGGAACGCGGTGGCTCGACACGGTGACGCAGTACTACGGCAACGACAACTGGTATCCATTTGGCTCGCCGACTTACCCGACCTCGACGTACGCAGACACCACCCTCAACCTGGTCGGTGGCGTTACAGCCGAAGCCTGGGACGACAACTTGGCGGCTCGCCCCGTCAAGTTCAGTGGCGTTGGGGGCGCGCCGGATGAAGCTTTGTGGGCAAAGACAAATGTCTTCGGCAGTCAAATCCCCGAGGGCGACGGAGATGCGATCATCATTATTGCGTTTCCAAACCCTGGCAATGGACCGTGCCCCTGGTGCTCAGGAGGTTCCGATCACACCTATACCGTCGACAATAGGGATCCGACGAATTTCCCTGGCGGTGTGCCGCTTCCACTTGCGAGAATCCAATATGGACAGCAAGCGAACGAATCTGCGACTTCGTTTCACGAAGTCTCCGAAATCATCACTGATCCGGACCAGGCCACATGGTTTGCATGCGGAAATTCGCAGTGTGAATTAGGCGACCTTTGCAATGGTGCTCAAAACTGGGCCGTTCGTGTGGGGCCGCAAACGACCAGCCGCGTTCAGACCTTATGGAGCAACGAGGCTAACGCGTGCGTCCACGGCCGAGCGACGGACGCGAATCTATTTGTGGTAGGTCAGGATCAGCACCTATGGCAGCAGTATAGCTATGTCCCAACCACCATCACCCAGTATAATTATACGTCCTGGGGCGCCCCAAACGGGGTTTCGTTCGCCTACTCGAAGCCCGCCACCGTGTCTTGGGGGCCCCAGCGCATCGATAACTTTGTTGGGGGCACGAACAACGCCGTTTATCATGCCTGGTCGGACAACGGCGGGTACAGCGTTGGGTGGGAATCCCTCGGAGCGCCACCGCTTGGCTACTATCTCAACAGCGGAATCGACGCAGCGTCATGGGGCTTCTCCCGCCTCGACGCGTTCGTAAATGTTTGGAGTTACCTCACTGGTAACCGCATCTGGCATAAGGCTTACGATTCCTCTGGTTGGAGTGCCTGGCAGTTCATATCGGCGCCGAACGGCGTGACGATGCAGAGTGCACCTGCCGCTGCGTCCTGGGGCACTTGGGACGTCACGCAAGCGTCGGGACCGAGGGTGGACATCTTTCAGATCATGTCGGATGGAAATCTCTGGCAAGCCACCGCGACCGACTCTGCGGGAAGCAGTTTCTCATGGCAGAAGCTTGGTGCGCTGCCATATTGTTGGCAGGGCGATCCGGATGTCGCGGCTGGATTTGATATGAAGGCGGTGCAGTATTCGGACTACGAGCGCTGGGACGTCTTTGTTCGCGACTGCAACGGTAACCTATGGGACGGTGCCATCACGCAGGACGTTGGTGGCAGTCCGATTTTGCAGGGCTGGGCGTCGTGGGGACATCCGGCAAGCGTTCCATTTATCGATGGCCCATCGGTAACTGGTCTCGGCGATGGTCGCTTCGTGATCGCGGCAAAAGGAAACGACCTGAACGCCTATATGAATAATTGAAACAACGGTCGCATGTACGGGTGGACTCATATTGCCGGTTCGCTTGGTAGTGCACCCGATCTCTCGGCATGGTAACCTCATGGGTGGCATGAGATTGTGGGCCGCTATGATCTTGACGGCGACGTTCGTGGTCGGGGTGCTTGCGTGCGGCGGCGAGACCCTAGTGTCACCCAGCGACGCTGGTGGTCACTGCAGGGGCGTTGAGTCTCCCGATGCAGATCCTTGCGTGAACCACTGGGTCCAACTCGAAGGCGACCTCAGCACGTGTGGCTTCCTGCCTAACGGCGTTGTTCCGATTGATGCATGCATTGCGCTCTGCAATAATCCAAATGCCTCTGTATGCGGCTATCGTGACGCTGAAGTCTTTTGCCAGAGCGGCAAATGCGAACGGGATGCAGCGTCGGAGTAACTCTTGAGTCGGTGCAGCGACGCGCCCGAACACATAGAACGGCACGAAAGCGGAGGTCGCCACTTCGACGACCTCCGCCCAACCATCATCGATGCGTCTTGACCGCGACTAGAAGAGAGACGTCACCTGAGTGCCGCGCTCGGACTTGACCCATAGTGATTCTTGCACAACGTCTCGGTTAGCGACGCAATCGGCAACAGCATTGCTAGTCGACAATATGTTTAGCGAGCCCGCGCAGCCAATGCCGCAAAGCATTTTGCTTATTCTGCTGCTGACCTGTGAGGCCGCGGTACATAGTGATTCCCAGCGCCAGGAGTATTGCGGCTGCGATGATTGCCTGCCCAACTCCAAGTAGGGAACCGCGAGCAGCACTCACAATGACAGGTGCCGCGAGCTGTGGCAGCCCGATGAGCGTCACCACAAAGAGGCTCATGACTCGGCCCCGCCGTTCTGGTGTAACAACGGATTGCAATAGGGTGCCGAGGGTTGCTGTGAGCACTGTCGCCGACGCTCCGGCCGCAACGAGCGCGGCAATCCCTAGGTCGATACGTCGGAGTGACCCAAGCAAAACGAGCGACAGCGCCAGCACAATCCCCGCACCGAAGACCACGTTCGCTGTGGCGCGCAGCTGCGGCATAGCTGCCGTGCCGACGCCGCCAAGCAAAGCGCCAGCTCCGCCAGCGGCTAAGAGCGCGCCATACCCAGGCGCTCCGACATGCCACACGTCATTGGCGAAGACAGGAAGAAGCTGAGGGTAAGAGCGCCCGCAGATTGCTACGAGCGCCGCAACGGCCAGCAGCAGGACTACGGGCCTCGGCCCCAACGCAGGTGGGAGTCCGGTATTCGTGAGTCTGCCGACTGGCTTGCGGTGCTCTGGAAGGGGTGGCAATGACCGAAGCGCAACGATCATCGAGACGAAGCTCAATGCGTTCAGGAAAAACAGGGAACCTGCGCCGAGGCGCACGAGTAGCACCATCGCGACCGCCGACTCCTTAGGAAACGAATGACGACTCCACTTCCCGACCGCACTACTATCCCATTACTTCGACGTCCTCGAGAGCGACTCGCCGCAATCGTTGGAGTCACGCCCGAGGCCCGAGTCGCGACGGTTCGCGCGATGAGCGCGAGGCACGGCAACGATCGCATCGGGTACTGGCTGCAGCTCGTTCTTTCGATGGGGATTGCCACTTACGGTCTCGTGTTGGGCAGCACGGGAGTGGTGATTGGCGCGATGCTCGTCTCTCCGCTCATGGGCCCGCTCGTCGAGATCGGGATGGGGCTCGTCGTCGGCTCGCCCATGCTTGTCTTGCACTCGACGCTCCGCACGACCGCGAGCGTTGCAGTCGTCATCGGGTGCTCTGCGGGCTTGACGTTGCTGCTCCCGTACCACGAAACGAATGGCGAGATCCTCTCGCGCGCGTCACCCACGTTGCTGGACTTGTACGTCGCGTCATTCTGCGCGTTGGCTGCCGCTTACACCACGGTTCGGCAAGGCTCCGACACAGTTACCGCCGCGGCTGGGACCGCGATCAGCATCGCCTTGGTCCCCCCGTTGTGCGTCGTGGGTTGGGGCCTCGGAGCAGGACGGTTCTCCATCGCCAGAGGGGCGGCGATGCTCTTCACCGCGAACCTGTGCGCCATCGTCTTCTTCACGGTCGTCGTGTTCATCCTGCTCGCCTATGACGCGGTGGATGTAAGATCGGTGGAAGACGGGGTCGGTAAGGAGCCGCGACTGCTCGATCGGGCCGCGCTCCGGCTGAGGGGCCTGTTCGGTTCGAGATACGGATTTGCCCTCCGCCTGGTGATGCCCGTTGCCCTCGTTGCCGCGGTATTCTTTCCCCTGCGCCGAGCGCTCTCGGAAGTGGCCTGGACGGCGCACGTGCGTGGCGACGTGCAGCACATCCTCGATGAGCTACCGCCGGCCAAGCGCGCGGTGCGTTCGTCGGTCAGCGTCGAACGGCACGAGATAGCAATCCGACTTGTGATCGTCGGAGAGGCTGCAAGCGCGCGCGATCTCAAGAGCGAGATCGAGACCAAAGTAGCGGCCGTAACGGGCGTCGCACCCAGCGTGGAAGTGATCGCTGTGCCGGATTTCGAAGCCGTGCGCATCGCTGCCGAGGGATTGACCAACGCACCGACAATCCCGGCCGCTCCGAAGCCAGACGTGGATCTTGTCCAACATGAGATTGATGCCGAGCTTCGTCACCGCTGGCCCACGGGCGTAACGGGCGACCTCGCCAGCTGGCGACTCTCTGTCGGCTCCGATGGCACCGCGGAGGTAGAGGTCGTGCACTTCGGTGTTCCACTGGGTGATGCCGGCGAGCGAATGCTAGGTAGCGCGTTGAGCGAGCGCATCCTGCATACAGTGGTCGTTCGCGATCTACCGCTATCGACGGTCGCCGCCGACGCGCCTCGCGAAGGCGGAGTCGAGTGGTTGTCATCGCTGACGCGTCTTGTGGACGGGGCTTTGGCTGCTCGCCTTGGTACGATCTGCATCACGAGCGTCGACGTCGATCCCAAAGCGAAGGACGCGAAGATCATCGCCAAGGTGAACTCATTGCTCCTCGAGCAGACGGCCCGCCTTCCGTCGGCCCGTGTGCAGGTGATGCACGGCGCGCAGTGGTCGGCGAAACTGTCACCCGACAAGTGTCCGATCGTCGATAATGCGGACACCGGCGCCGCACCGGGTGACTTCTAGACGAGCGCGCGCGGAGAACGATCGGACGCTTCGAGGACTCGCCGTGCTTCACGGGCGATGGTCAATTCCTCCTGCGCCTCCAACAGCAAGATACGTCCGACGGAATCAGCGGCGGCGACGTCTGAATCGGCGTGAGCAGAGAGATTCCTTCGAGAGTCCAGCGTCAGACCCACGCACTCGAGCCCCCTACACACGGCCTCACGAAGTGAAGCTGAGTGCTCCCCCACGCCAGCTGTGAACACCAATGCATCCACCCCGCCCAGCGTCACCGTCAAAGCGCCAACAGCGGCGCGAATACGTGTGGCGTAGATTTCGAGCGCGAGATGCGCACGCTCATTGCCGTTGCGCGCCGCAGCTTCGACCAGTCGATAGTCCGACGAGATCCCGGAGATCCCTTTCAGTCCGGCGTCATGGTTGAGCACGTGGTCGACCTGGGCCGCGGACATTCCGTGCTTTCGCTGCACGTACAAGGTGATTCCAGGATCGAGCGCGCCAGGGCGCGTGCCCATCATCAGGCCGTCGAGCGGCGTGAACCCCATCGTCGTCGCGACGGCCCGGCCGCCGAGGCTAGCGGTCGCGGAACAGCCATTGCCGAGATGACAACTGACGACGCGTAGGCCACCCCTTGCATCGAGCATCTCCGCTGCGCGCCTCGCACAGTCAGAATGGCTAATGCCATGGAATCCAAATCGTCGAACGCCCCAATTGGAATACCACTCATACGGCAGTGGATAGACGTATTGAGTAGGAGGTAGCGTCGAGTAATAGGAAGTATCGAACACAGCCACTTGTGGATGCCCCGGCCAAGCGGCAGCGACCGCAGCGATCGATTCGAGGGCGGGCGGATTGTGCAGCGGCGCGAGCTCGCTCAAGCTGGCAATCTCCGCCTTCACGTCATCTTCGATGCGCACACTCTCGGAGAATTTCGTCCCGCCGAGGACGACGCGTTGACCGACGACCGCGACGTCTTCTGGGCGGCAGCCGAGCGCTTGCATGGCGCACGTGACCGCGGCGCCATAGCCCGAAACGGAATGTCGCGACTCCGCGGTCTTGCCGTCGCGCCGCACGGAGAGCTCTGCCCGCTTCGGGTCGGCCTCCCAATCGACGAGCCCTGTCGCGACCGCGCGGCTCGCGTCAGCAGGATAGAGCCCGAATTTCAGGCTGCTCGACCCCGCATTGAAGACGACGATCACTCGGTCCGTGCCCCTTCCATCGCAGGGCCGTATTCGCCGCGGCGTGCCGCAGAGTTGCATTGGGCTCGATGCGCAACCGCGCTCTGTGCTTGCTGCACGTGAGCCGCATCACCGCTCCAGATCTCCAGCGCGGGTTGCTGGATGGCGCGCGCAAACGAAAACGTCAGCGCCCACGGCAATCGCGACTTGAAGCGAACGTTCATCGCATTCAACCGAGCCGACGCCAGCTCACCTGCTTGTCCGCCCGACAAAAACGCTACCCCCACAACGGCAGCAGGAACGGCGCGCAGGAGACATCGGACCGTTGCGTCGGCAACTTCGTCGACCGTTTCCTGTTTCGGACATGTCGAACCCGCAAGCACCATGTTGGGCTTTAGAAGCATCCCTTCCAGTGCCACCCGCTGTGTGGAGAGATGACCGAACACCGCGCGCAACACTTCCTCGGTCACTTCGGAGCAACGCTCCAGGGAGTGATCGCCGTCCATGAGCACCTCCGGTTCGACGATGGGAACGAGCTCGGCCTCCTGGCACAACGCGGCGTAGCGCGCGAGCGCCTGGGCGTTGGCCTCGATGCAACCGCGGCTCGGAATGCGAGCACCCACGGCAATCACGGCCCGCCACTTCGCAAAACGGGCACCCATGCGAGCATACTCAGTCAGCCGCTCGCGCAATCCGTCTAGACCGTCGGTCACTTTCTCGCCGGGATGGCCCGCAAGGGACTTCGCGCCAGTGTCTACTTTGATGCCGGGAATGATTCCCGCGCTGACGACGGCCTCCGCGAAGACAACGCCGTCGCTCGTCCGTTGGCGGATCGTTTCGTCAGAGAGGATCGCGCCGCTGATGGACCCGCCGAGACCGGGCGTCGTGATGAGCAATGTTCGATATGCCCGGCGAGCGTCCTCTGTTTGTGGGATCTGCAACGCGGCAAAGCGCTTGTTGCACGTTGGATTGCTTTCATCCATCGCCAGAAGTCCCTTGCCTTCGGCGACGAGTGCTGTGGCGGTGTCCGTGAGCGTCGGTCGAGTCACTTGCGCCTCTGCTTGTTTCTGGTCCGCGGATTGATTTCGTCGATCTGTCGTGCCACTCGGCGACGATGCATCCGTGCAATGCGCGAGAGCTGCATCGGCGCAGGTCCCTGTCGCCGTTGCTGGATCGGGCCAGGCGACCATAGCCAGCCGAGGCCGCCTTGAGCCGCGCTCTTTCCATAGTAACCCCCGCCTCGCCCTCGAAGCAGGTAGGCGATCCCAACGGCTATGACGGAGCCGGCCACGGGTCCGACCAGGTACGCCCACCACGCGCGCCCCTCGCCCAAGACGAGCGCCGGTCCCAGCGAGCGGGCAGTGTTCATGGATGCACCGCTCACAGGTCCAGCCCAAACGCCGGCGAGAGCGATGTACGCGCCGACTGCCATGGCATTCATCGCACCAATGTTCTGCGAGCCTGAAGCAGTTCCTAGGATCACGCTCACAAGTCCGATGGTAAGTACGACTTCCCATAGCATCGCTGTGGTCGTGCTTATGGTAGGTCCGGGAAGCGTGAGGCCCGCCGTTTGGTGCGCGCCGACCAGCGTCACGAGCAGGAGCGTGGCAAGGCATGCGCCCGCGAACTGCGCGACGACGTAGCCAGGGACGCGCTTCCACGGGAAGTCACCGCGCATCGCAAAGGCGAGGCTGACGCCCGGGTTGAGGTGCGCACCGGACACCGAACCCATGAACAAGATCACGGCACCGACCATCAGACCCGGCGCCGTCACCAGAGCAGCACGGCTTGTGTCGTCGCCGAACTTGGCACTCACCATCCCACCGCCTACGGCCACGAGCACCAGAAAGAACGTGCCGAGAAGCTCGGCGAAGAACCTCCGCCACTCGTTCTTGTCGCTCACGCCTTGCCACTCGGCGGAACTTGGAGCCGACACTGGCCCCAGCATCGCTACGCTTCCTCCTTAAGTTGTTTGCGTATCGACTGTAGCTCGTGCCGGCGACTCGCGGTCGACGCGGGGTACGTCATTTTTAGCTTACGGAAAACGTCGAGGAGAATCTCCGAGATGATTAGGCGTGCATTCTCTTTGTCGTCGGCCGGCACTACACACCAAGGCGCATCCTTGGTGCTCGTTGCACCTAAGCACGCCTCGTAAGCCTTCATGTACTGGTTCCAGAACTGGCGCTCCTCGATGTCTCCGCGACTGAACTTCCAATTCTTCTCCGGATCGTCGATGCGTTCGAGAAAGCGTTTCCGCTGCTCCTCCTTGGACAGATGCAGAAAGAACTTGATGATTCGCGTTCCGTTCCGGTGAAGATGGCTCTCGAGATTCACGATCGACTCGTACCGCCCGCGCCACACGTCCTTTTCCTCGAGCAGCAACTCGTCTGGTAGCCCTTGGGTCCGGAGGATCTCTGGGTGTACACGCGCGATCAGCACTTCCTCATAGTAGGAGCGATTGAAGATACCGATGCGTCCGCGTTCTGGCAGCGATCGGGTGGTCCGCCAAAGAAAGTCGTGCTCGAGCTCCATGGCGCTCGGATGCTTGAAGCTAAAGACCTCGCAACCCTGCGGATTGACGCCCGACATCACGTGCCGAATGGCCCCGTCCTTCCCCGCAGCATCCATCGCCTGAAAGATCACGAGCACCGCAAAGCGGTTGGACGCGTAATGGAGACGTTGTAGCTCGCTCAGCTCGTCTACCTGCGCGCTAAGTAATTTGCGGTACTCCTTCTTCGATCCATAGACTGGCTTGACCTGGGTTGGCCACGTTTTCAGGTCGACCGACTTATGTGGCAGCACACGAAACTGATCGGCGTCGAGTTTCCTTCTATGACTTGACACGACTGACTCCATTCGCGCGATGTGGCTTATGCTTCGAGAGCGCCTCGAAGCCGGCGACGACATCGAACAGCTCCTCGTCGATGCCGCTCTGTCGCAGGCGATGGAACTGCCCATGAAGCGTCTCGAGCAACTCGTCGATGTTCTTGTCAGCGCGCTCCATCGCCGCCAGACGGCTCGCGTTCTCGCTCGCGAGCGATTCTGCGCAGGCTCGGAAGAGCGACACGAAGAGAAAGCCACGAACCAACGCGGGCAGCGTCGTGTCCCGGCCACCGAGCACTTCGGGACGGCTCTTGGTCGGCCAAGGGAGGGCGAGCAGTTTGCGTCGCCAGTCCTTATCCAGCGGGAGCAGTCGTTCTTGCACGGGCGCGTAGGCCGAGCCGGACGTGGGGCGGTTGTAGAAGAGGTGGAGCTCGGTGACCTCGTGCACGCTGTGGCGCGCCTCACTCTCCAAGAGGATCTGCCCGACGAGCGGGGCGATCGCCTTCACGGAATTCGGCACGGCGAAGAGCCCCGTCATCGGCACCCCCGCGTTCGCGAGGCGCGCATGAGCACGCGCGCCCACAGCCCAAACCTCGGCCTTCATGTCGAGGGCGCCAAGAAATTTGGTTGCCTCCTCGGTGACCACCTCGTTGAACCGGCCCACCAATCCCTGATCCGAACCGAACACGACGGCGCCGACCACCCTCGTCTCCTTTCGCGCGGTCTGATCGACGAGCGTGGCTTGTGGATCGCTCTCTCGAAAGCACGCCGAGAGTCCGAGCTCCACGGTGCGGTAGTAGTCCGACAGCGCACGCACGGATCGCTCGTACTGGCCAATGTTCGATGCGGCCAACGCCTTCATCGTGCGCACCACCGATTGGAGATCGCTGGCACTGGCGATCTTTCTCTGCAAGCTGGCCACGGTGTCGCTCATGGCTTCTCCTCGGGCGGCGCCTTCGTTGCGGCCGCGGCGTCTTGCTGCTTGGCCGCTGGTTCGACCTTCGCGCCAGGCTTGGGGTCGGCTTTGGATTCTGACTTTGGAAGGAACGGCGCGAGCGCCTTCTTCGCAATGCCGACGATCGTGCTGCGATCCTCGTCGCTCAACTTCGGGGCAGCTTCCAATCGCTCGCACGTGTCGGCTGGGATGTCTGCCGCTGCAGTTCGCACGGCCTGTTCGGCGTCGATCATCCGATCGAGCGGCACCGCGTCGAAGAGGTTCGCGGTCAACGCCAACAGGATCGCTATCTGTTCGGGCACCGACACCGGAGCGAGCTCTTGTTGTTTGAGGCAAGCACGGATTCGCCGCCCATGCTCGATCACCTTGCGCGTGTTCTCGTCCACGCGCGCGCCGAACCGCGCGAAGGTCTCGAGCTCCTCGAACTGCGCATAGGCGAGCTTGAGGTCACCGGCCACCGCGCGGTACGCCGCGCGTTGAGCCTTCCCGCCCACGCGAGACACGGATTTGGCGACGTCCACGGCAGGCAGCACCCCGAGCTCGAACAGCGATGGGGAAAGGTAGATCTGCCCATCGGTGATGGAGATCAGATTGGTTGGAATGTATGCGGAGATGTTCTGCGCCTCGGTCTCGATGATCGGCAGCGCGGTGAGCGAGCCGTTCCCGAGCTCCGCGCGTAGGTGGGTTGCACGCTCGAGCATTCGAGAGTGGATGTAGAAGATGTCGCCGGGGAAAGCCTCACGGCCCGGAGGTCTGCGGAGCAAGAGCGAGAGCTCGCGGTAGGCGCGAGCGTGTTGCGTCAGATCGTCATAGACGATGAGGACGTCGCGCCCCGCTTGCATGAAGTGCTCTGCGATGCTCGTGGCGGCGTAGGGCGCGATGTATGTGAGACCGGGAGGGTCGTTCCCCTCGGTGACGACGACAACGGTGAACTCCATCGCGCCCTTGTCCCGCAGACTGGCGACCGTCTTCGCTACTGCGGAGGCGCGCTGACCAATGGCGCAGTAGACGCACAATACGTTTTGGCCACGCTGGTTCAGGATCGTGTCGGTCGCAATGGCGGTCTTTCCCGTCTGACGATCACCCAAGATCAATTCGCGCTGACCGCGCCCGATCGGAATCAGCGCGTCGATGACCTTGAGGCCGGTCTGGAGCGGGACGGTCACCGGCGCGCGGTCCATGATGAGCGCAGCTGGGCGCTCGATCGGCAGTCGCTGGCTCGAGTCGACGGGCCCTTTGCCGTCGAGTGGCCGACCCAGCGGGTCGATGACTCTCCCTAGCAATTCATCACCCACGGCTACGTCCATGACGCGGCCCGTGCGCGTAACCTCGTCTCCAGCACGCAGCTGCCAATAGTCGCCGAGCAGCACGACGCCGACCTCGTCCTCGTCCACGTTGAACGCGATGCCAAAGACGTCACCCGGAAACTTCACGAGCTCTTCGAAGCCCACACTCGGAAGGCCTGACACCTTGGCGATGCCGGTGGTGATGGTGGTGATGGTGCCGACCTCGCGAGACACGAGCTCCGCCTTGAAGCAATCTCGCGCTCCGCTCATGCTCGCGAAGGCGTCGTCGAATGCGCTCAGCATGGTCTCAGGAGGAGTGTTCATGGGCTCTTTGCAGCGGGCTCGTTCGCACGCTTGGGCTCGGGCTTCGAGGCTTGTGGAGTGGGTTGGGTCACCTTTTCTTTAAGGAGCTCCGCGACTCCCTTCTCCAGCGAGCCGAGGTAGTCCGCGATGCTCCAGCCCACCTTGTGTCCGTCGGTCGCGAGCTCCATCCCACACACCAGATCCGGCGCGGTCTCGAAGCGGATGCGGACCTCTGCTGAGAACGCTCGGTTCAGTGCGTCTTGTATCGCCGCACGCTGCTTGTCGGGGAGATCGAACGCGCTGCGCACGACGGCTGGGCCCTCTGCCTTCTTGATAGCGTCGCCCAGGGTCGCCTTCGCCGCGCCATCCATCTCTCCCAAACGGCGAGTGAATACCTCCGCCATTCGTTGTTCCAGAGTCGTCGAGGAGAGATCGGTCAGCGCCTTTCGCGCGATCGCAAACACCTCTTCCTGAGCGCGGCGACGAACGGCTTGACTGAGGTTGCGGGCGTCGTTCCTCATACTCTCTCGTCGCTTGTCACCCAAGTCGTCAGCGGCCTTCCGCGCCTCGGCGAGGAGCCGCTCACGCTCTGCGGTTGCGTCGTCGGTCGCCTTCTTCAATAGGGCGGCGCGCTGCTGGTCGAGCTCCTCGCTCTTGTACTGGAACTCGTCGCTCTGCTTCTTTGCTTCGACCTGCTTCGCGGCCGCGTCGGCGAGCTCAGAAGCGACCTTCTTCTCACGCGCGTCGATGGCCTTGAGGACGGGCTTGTAGAGAAAGCGCCACAGCAACCCCACCAGGATGATGAAGTTGAGCGCCTGAGCCCCGACGGTGAACCAATCGATGAGCATCGGTCACTTCCCGGCAGCTTGGGAGGTGGCTTGAGTCCAGAACGGATTGGCAAACAGAAGAATCATCGACACGACGAAGCAGTAGATGGCTAGCGACTCGATCATCGCCAATCCCACGAACAAGGTCCGCGTGATCGTCTTGGAGGCATCAGGCTGTTGGGCGAGTGAGGTCAACGCCGTCGCCACCGCCTTCCCTTCCGCCAGTGCGGGTCCCAAAGCGCCAATGCTGATCGTCAACCCGGAGATGACGATGGAAGCCACCGCAATAGTAGTCTTGTCATCCATGGCTCGTTCCTTCGGCTAATTCGGTCTTGGCTGGGGTTGTCTGGGAGGGCTTCCGCTTGCGACCACCTATGGCTGCCGCGATGTAGACGCCGGCCAGGATGGTGAAGATGTATGCCTGCACCATGCCGGTCAGCAGCCCGAGCGCTGTCATGACAATCGGAAAAATGAAGGGTGTAATGGTGAGCAGAATGCCGATGATCATGGCCCCGCTCATCATGTTGCCGAAGAGGCGAACGGCCAGCGCCAGCGTCCGCGAGAGCTCGCTGATGATGTTGAACGGCAGCATGATGAAGGTCGGCTCCACATAGGACTTCAGGTAGCCGCCGAGCCCTTGCTCGGTGATGCCGTAGTAGGGGACCGCTACGAAGACGCAAAGCGCGAGCGCTACCGTCGTCGAAAGCGAGCCCGTCGGCGGCTCGTATCCTGGAATGATGGTGCAAACGCTGGCCGTCGCGAGGAACAGAAAGAGCGTTCCGAGAAACCCAATGAACCTCTCAGGATGCTGAAGGCCGACCTCCTCGATTTGTTCGCTGATGCCGGTGACGACGATCTCCAGGACGCTCTGCCAGCCCGAGCGCTCGAGGCCCATGGAGAGTTTGCGCGTGACGAGCTTCGAGCCGACGACCAAGCAAAACATCAATGCCCAGGTAAACGCGATGGTGGCGTTGAGCTTGACAAAGCCGTAGTGCCAGAAGATCAGCTGATCAGGCGTGAGGTGCACCACCGACCTCCTGTTCTTCCCTCGGCCGCGTCACCCTCATGACGAGGGCGCTTGCCGCGACGAATCCGACAAGGCAGGCGACCAGCCGCTCCCAACGACCGCCCGAGACGAAATAGAAGCCGGCCAGCGTCACGCTCGTCCGCAGCATGAGGCTCCCAAAGAACCAGAGCGCTGGCTGCTTGGACGACATGCTGGTGCGAACTGTCCACCACAGTCCGCCGAAGAAGAGCGTGCCGAGGAAGACCCCAAGGACGCACGTCAGCGCCACAATCGGCAATTCACTCATCCTCGTCCTCCTGCATCGCCTTGTCTTCCTTGGCGACCCAATGCCAAGCGTTCAAGCAGCCAAGCACGAGCCCGGCGACCAAGAGCGCCAGCGTCCACGAATGGGTGCCCGGATGGCGCTTGTCCAACCAAAGGCCGAGCGCCGCGCCGATCAGGGTAGGAACGACAACCGACCAGCCAATGAGACCCATCATGCCTAAGCCGAACCAGACCTGGGTGGGGTTGCGACGCGCCTTGAGCTTGCGGGCTTCCTGCGCGCCCACCTTCGCGGCAAACGCCAGGTCGCTCTTCGCAGCTTTCTTCGTGGGCTCGTCGTTCATATGGGCTCGTCATTCACGTTGAAGATTGGCGAAGCGTCTCAAGACGCCTGCTTCCAGCTTGGCCATCACCGTGAGCACGCTCTGCTCGCTATCGTTCAGCGTGACGAATTCCTTCTCCACGGACTCGCGCAACTGGCCGAGATCCTTTCCGCCGAGCGCGCGCCGCACCGAGACCAGCACGTCAGCGCCCGTCTTGATGAGCACGCCTTCATCGACGGCCACGTTCACCTCGCCATCTCCATCGGTCTCATAGGTGAGAATTCCCGGCCCTAGCGCGGCCACGCAATCGAGTCGGTTCGGCAGGAGTCCAAAGGAGCCCGCGAGCGTCTCGGCGACGATCCGTGACACGCCAGTCTTCTCTGCAAAGACTTCGAACGGCAGAAGGACCTTCAGGTTCATGTGCGTCGTTGCCATGTCAGGCCTTTGCTCCTGTCCCTGTCGGCTTCGATTTGTTCGCCGGAGTGTCCTTCTTCGCCTTGGCTTCGGCGATCGGTCCGATCATGTAGAGGGCGCTCTCCGGGTAGTCTTTGAACTCGTCCTTCAGGATTCGTTCGCAGCCGTCCAGCGCGTCGGCGAGGCTGACCAGCTTGCCTTCGAGACCCGTGAATTGCTCGGTGGTGAAAAAGGGTTGGGTGAGGAAGCGCTCCAAGCGGCGTGCGCGCGCGACCACCTTGCGGTCCTCCGGCGAGAGCTGCTCGAGGCCAAGCATGGCGATGATGTCTTTGAGATCTGCGTACTGCGCGAGCGTGCGCCGAATCTCTCGAGCCAGTCGATAGTGCCGCTCGCCGACGATGCTCGGCGTAGCCATCTTCGAGTTGGATTGAAGCGGATCGATGGCGGGATAGAGGCCTTCGCCGGCGCGCTTGCGCGACAGCACGATGGACGCAGACAGATGCGAGAACGTATGAACGGCTGCCGGATCGGTGAAATCGTCGGCTGGCACGTAGACGGCCTGGATGGAGGTAATCGCTCCGGTATCGGTGTTGGCGATACGCTCCTCCAAACCTGATAGCTCGGTGCCCATCGTGGGCTGATAGCCAAGACGCGATGGCATCTGGCCCATAAGGCCGGACACTTCCATTCCGGCCTGGATGAACCGAAAAATGTTGTCGATGAGGATCAACACATCGCGGTGCTCGTCGTCGCGGAAGTACTCAGCCATCGTCAGCGCGGCGTGCCCCACGCGAAACCGACTGCCTGGCGGCTCGTTCATCTGGCCGAAGACCATCACCATCTTCGGCAGCACGCCGGCTTTCTTCATTTCGCGGTGGAGTTCCTCACCCTCGCGACAGCGCTCACCGATTCCACAGAAGATACTGACGCCGTCGTGGTGACCGACCATGTTGTGAATCATCTCGGTGAGGAGCACCGTCTTGCCCACGCCGGCGCCCCCAAAGAGCCCCGCCTTGCCGCCGCGCTCGAGCGGCATCAGCACGTCGATGACCTTGATGCCCGTCTCGAAGACTTCGGACTTGGTCGAGCGCCTTGCCAGTGGAGGTGGAGCCCGATGCACCGAGCGCCATTGAACGTCGGACAGTGGGGCTTCGCGATCGATGACGTTGCCGAAGACGTCGAACATGCGCGACAAGATGCCCTTGCCGACCGGTGCTTTCAGCGGCCCACCGGTATCCTCCACCGACATGCCGCGAGCGAGGCCTTCCGTCGGCGTCAACGCAATGCCGCGGACGTGATGCGCATCACTTTGCGCCAATACCTCGATCACGATGCGCCCTTTGTCCCCAGCGTGCAGCACCGAGTAGATGGGGGGCAAATGCGTGTCGAACCGGACGTCCACGACGCTGCCGCGCACGGCGACGACGGCGCCGAGGTTCTTGGGCTTCGCGTCGTCATTCATGTGCGCACGGCGTCCGACTGCGAACGAGAGGTATGCGTGCGGTGTGCGACGGCCCGGTCGCGCGGAAGATGTGCCGGCACGTCGAGGCGCGCCACGCCAATGCGATTGTCTGCCATGCCGTAATAGACGTCGATGCGGTCTGGTGTGCCGAGGTCGTCGCGACGGTCGATGCCGGTCGGGAATACGACGTTGGAGATCACTCCCTCGCGTTCCTTCAGTAGCAAGGGCGCAAGCACTGGCTCTTCCGACCGGTAACGGAGCATTTGCGGATGCTCCGTCGAGAGCACCATCACGCCCGCCGAGTAGCAGAGACTAACTGGGTGAGCCCCAAGCACCTCGCTGACGCCGTGATAGACGACCAACCAACCGTGACGAGTGAGGATGGGTGGAGCACCCCCACCGATCTTCTGCATCTCCCAACGCGACACCGGTGTGGCGAGCCGGTGATGTGAATTGAAGACGCCGAGGTGGGGCTCCTCAAGACCTTCCAGCGTCATCGGGCAGTAGGAACTCCAAATGCTCTCATAATCGAGATCCACGAGTCTGGACGCCGTGCGAGAAGCCTCCTCGGGGCGCGTCCCCGCAAACAGCGGCCGATGGATCATAGCGAGCTGCATCTTTCCCGCGTGATTGGGAACTGCGATGGGAAAGAGACTGGCCTCCTTGTTATCCACATGAACGAAGTCGGTGCCATCGAAGGGAGCGAAGGTCGCGAGCCCCATTCGCTTCCACGTGAGCAGGTCCGTCGAGGACGCGAGGGCGATCCGCGGGCCGACGGGCGAGAACGCCGTGTACGTCATGATGTAACGCTGGAGCGGCTCAACGAACGTGATCCGAGGATCTTCGCAGCCGCCGCCGTCGGGCCGCCGCTCGCATGCTGTTTCCGGCTCCAGCGCGATGCCGAGTCGCTCGACTCCCTGAGGCTCGCCGGCCTCATCGAACAGAACGCGCGCGATGCCGATGCGCGAGTAGTTGCCCTCCGCGACGAGCCGCGGAAATAGGTAAAGCTCACCATCGGGGCCCCGAGCGGCAGCCGGATTGAGTACTCCCATAGCCTCCTCAGGGTTGCCCGCCTCTGGCTCCATCAACACCTTGAGACGCTGCAGTTGAAAAGGGTTCATGACGTCTTCCCCACGCCGTCGGCGCGAGGCTCCAAACATGCGATGAGCGTCTCGATGACTCGCTTGGTTTCATCGGGGTCGCGTACTTGGATGGAAGTGACGCCGGCGTCCATGGCCGGACGGTCGTTGCCGCCGACGAAGAGTGCGTCTCCTATGAACAGCATGTCCTCGAGCGATATACCCAGGATGTCTCGCAGCTTGTGGATGCCATAGGCCTTGTCGATGCCAAGCTTGGTCACATCGACAGACGTCGTGCCCCCCAAGCGCACGGAGAACTCGGGAATGAGCCTGTCAAGGATCGCTTTGATCTTCTGCCGTTTGACGAAGTCTGGACCACCCCAGAGCCGATACTGGAAGATCGGCGCGAAGCGCAGTGGAACCATCGAGGGCTGAATCATGCTGGCGCGCCCCAGGTCCAATTGCGAATCTCGGGCAAATCCTCCCCGTTCTTGTCGATGTATTGCTTGTGCTCGACGAGTTTGTCCTTGAGCTGTTGCTTCAGGTAGATGCCCGCTTCGCCGGTCTGCGGAAGGCGATCGATCGTGTCCATCACGAGGTGGAAGCGGTCCATCTCGTTCAACACCGTCATGTCGAACGGAGTGGTGATGGTGCCCTCTTCCTTGTACCCGCGGACATGAATGTTTCCGTGGTTGGTGCGGCGATAGGTCAATCGGTGGATCAGCCACGGGTAGGCGTGGAAGGCGAAGATGACTGGCGTGTCCTTCGTGAAGAGCTCGTCGAAGTCCATGTCGGAGAGCCCATGCGGGTGCTCGGATTGCGGTTGCAACCTCATAAGGTCGACGACGTTGACCACTCTGATCTTCAGGTTCGGTAAGTGCTCGCGCATGATCGACACGGCGGCGAGCGTCTCGAGCGTGGGCACGTCGCCGCAGCAGGCCATGACCACGTCTGGGGCTTTGGCCTGGTCGCTACTGGCCCATTGCCAGATTCCAATGCCTTCAGCGCAATGCTTGACGGCTGCGTCCATCGTGAGCCACTGCGGCGCCGGGTGCTTTCCCGCGATGACGACGTTCACGTAGTGGCGGCTCCGCAGGCAATGGTCCATCACCGACAAGAGGCAGTTCGCGTCCGGCGGCAGGTAGACGCGCACGACCTCGGCTTTCTTGTTGACGACGTGGTCGATGAAGCCTGGATCTTGGTGCGTGAACCCGTTGTGATCTTGGCGCCAGACGTGCGACGCGAGCAGGTAGTTCAACGAGGCGATCTTTCGCCTCCACGGCAGGTGCGACGTGACCTTCAGCCACTTGGCGTGCTGATTGAACATCGAATCGACGATGTGAATGAAGGCCTCATAACAGTTGAAGACCCCGTGACGCCCAGTGAGCAGGTAGCCCTCCAGCCAGCCTTCGCATTGGTGCTCGCTGAGCATTTCCATCACGCGCCCCGCGGGTGCGAGGAACTCGTCGTTCGGCACCGTCGCCGCGGCCCACTGGCGGTTGGTCACTTCGAAGAGGGCTTCCAAGCCGTTGGACATCGTCTCGTCAGGCCCGAAGACCCGGAAGTTCCGTTGGTCGCGATTGACCTTCGCGATGTCGCGCAAGAATCGCCCGAGCACGTGCGTGTCGCCAATTCCGCGAACCCCAGGCGACGTTACGCTCTCGGCGTAGTCGCGGAAATTGGGCATGCGCAAGTCGCGAAGAAGCATTCCGCCGTTGGCGTGGGGATTCGCGCCCATTCGGCGCTCGCCTTTCGGTGCAAGCTCGGCGAGCTCGTGCTTCAGGCGTCCGCGATCGTCGAAGAGCTCCTCGGGTCGATAACTTCGTAGCCACGTGTCGAGCAGCTCGAGATGTCCGGGATGAGTGGCCGGATCGGAGATAGGCACTTGGTGTGCGCGAAAGGTTCCTTCGATCAGATGTCCATCGACGACCTTCGGCCCCGTCCAGCCTTTGGGTGAATCGAGAACGATCATCGGCCAGCGCGGGCGCGTGAGGTCGCCGTGAACGCGGGCATTCTCCTGAATCTTCTTGATCTGCTCGATGGCGACGTCGAGCGTCGCGGCCATGGCCTCGTGCATCTGCGCGGGCTCGTGACCCTCGACGAAGTATGGAGTCCATCCGTAGCCGCGTAGCAACTGCTCGAGCTCCTCGCGGGTGATGCGAGCAAGCACGGTCGGGTTGGAGATCTTGTAACCGTTGAGATGCAGTATCGGCAGCACCGCACCGTCGGTCGCCGCATCGAGGAACTTGTTCGAGTGCCATGCGGTCGCAAGCGGGCCTGTTTCCGCCTCACCGTCGCCGATGACGCAGGCAACGATCAACTCCGGATTGTCGAACACCGCACCGAACGAATGGCTGAGCGAATACCCGAGCTCGCCGCCTTCGTGGATCGAGCCGGGACACTCCGGCGACGCGTGGCTGGGTATCCCTCCAGGAAAAGAGAATTGGAGGAACAGCTTCTGGAGGCCGGCCTCGTCCTGGCTTATGTCGGGATAGATCTCGCTGTACGTTCCCTCGAGGTAGGTGTTGCCCACGACGGCCGGACCGCCGTGCCCTGGGCCCGAGACGTAGATCATGTCGAGGTCGTACTTCTTGATGACCCGGTTCAAGTGCACGTAGATGAAGTTCTGCCCGGGAGTCGTGCCCCAGTGTCCGAGCAACATGTGCTTGATGTCGGCGAACGTCAGGGGTCGCTTCAACAAGGGATTGTCATAGAGATAGATTTGGCCGACGGACAGGTAGTTGGCTGCACGCCAATACGCGTCCATCTTGTGGAGAAGATCCGGCGTGAGGGTCTTGGCAATCATCGCATCATGCTTTCCGGGGGCGAATCCGACAGCGGCAGCCCGAGCGAGGCCAGCGCCGCGCGTGTCGAGTCTGCATTCACGTGAACGACGCCCCGAATCCCGAGCGCACCGGCGATCTGGACGAACATCGGAGTGTTCTCGACGTAGGCGACCTGTCCTGCGGACACGTGCGCGAGCTCCAGCGCGAGTCGGAAGATCCCGGGATCGGGCTTGCGCATTTGCACACAACAAGACGACACGAAGAAATCCACGCAGGAGTCCAGCTTGAACTTTCCGATCCGATAGTCATTGAGATCTCGCGCTTCGTTGTTGACCGCGACGACCTTCAACGCGTGTTCAACTCTGAGTCGAGCGATCAACTCGATCATCTTCGGGAAAGGTTTCGATTGCTCGAACATGAACTCTCGAAACTTCGCATGGGAGAACGCTCGTCGCTCGTAGAACACGACCAGGTCGAGGTACTCTTCTAGTGTGAGCTTCCCTTGCTCATGCGCGTCGAACGTGAGCTTGTGGCGAGCTTCCATCTTGGCCCACTCCAGGTCGAAGGTCGTCGCTGCGCGTCTGCGGGCGCGATGATCCCAACCGTCGGTGAGCAACACTCCGCCGACGTCCATGAAGAGCGTGGTGATTGGAAGCTTGGCGCCACGTTTGGTCCGGGCCTTCATGCGGCCGCTAGGGTTGTGAGAGTTGTGAGGAGGCGTTGGGCATACGGCATCTTCTTGACCCCCCGGACTGCACGAACCGAACCGCCATCAAGGTCTGAGCAGCTCCCTCAGCGTCACGCTGGAGCCGCATTCGACGCTCTATTGCGAGCGCGCGAGTCGGCACAAATGTCACGGCGTGACCTTGTTGCTGGTGCAGACCCGCGAGATCAGAGCGCTGTGATCACCCTGCTCGGCGCCACGTCCGCCGTTCGACTCTGCGGGTCCCAATAGACGGGACGTCCGTAGTAGTCATAGAGACGGGCTTCGTATTCTCGATTGACGCCTGCATCGGGCTTCCACTCGGGGCTGTCTTTGATTTGCTGGCGAGACAGGTCGACATGGACCGTGTCCTCGAGCCAGCTGATTCGACTGGTCCAATGCGGCGAGACGAGGACCTTCTTTCCGAACCACCAGTTCGTCGTGTTGATCACCAGGTAGCGCACTTCCCACGTCACATCGTCGACGATGAAGTCGTCGATGTGACCGATCGCTTGGTCATTGCCCTGAACGTGATACCGGCGGACCTCGCGCGCGCTCCGCAAGTGGACGTCGGACGGCTTGGTTGTGACATGCGACCCGTATGGGTTGCCTTGGGTCAAGCCCGGATAAGCGCCCATCCCCGAGCTTTCCCAATAGGACGGATATTTATAATAGCCGTAGTAGTCCGACTCGTGCTGGCGGGAAACCGGCTTGTCCACGTCGACGCTAGGGCTGTGCTTGATCTTGTCTTTCGTCAACGACAGGTGAAAATGCCGGGTCGCCCAGTCCGCCTGATGAAACGAAATGGGCGAGATGAGAACGGGGTGTCGTCCATCGAGGAAGTTGCCCGTATCGACGACGAGATGGCGAACGACCCAACGCTCGTCGTCAAAGAGAAAATTGACGACGCTTCCGACGTCCCCGTCCGTCGCCGTCACCGCGTAGTGCTCCAGATCCTTCAGGCTTCGTAACATGGCGTGGGTTCCTCTGTTGCCCGCGGCTCAGCTCGGCCACGGGTAGACGTGTGAGTGGGACTGAGCACGATCGATGCCATGCGTGAGACGAACGACGGCGCGGGTCGTGGGTCAACGCCCGACCCGGCGACGCCCTCAAAACCGCATTTTCGCCGCACCGTGTAGGAAAGACTCGGCCATGCGGCATGGCGCTCCTTCACATCAAAGGCAATCGCTGGCTCTCCACCTAGTGGACCGAGTGGAGGTTAGTTATTAGTAATCCTCCCCGCGAAGGAGCCTTGTAGTTGGCGCCGACGTGTTTGGGCGCGCGGTTCACTTCTTGCGGTGGACCACAGCGAACGAAAGCGAGACCGCAAATGTTGTTCTCCTGGTGGTGGCTTTGGATTGTCTTCATGTTCCTCGCTGTGGCCCCCATGGGTTACGGGTGGGGTTACCGCGGCTGGGGCGCGCCATATCCCCGGTACATCCAGCGACGCCGCGGGCAGCGAGCGGCCAGCGCAGGGGGTCCAGTAACATTCGACCATCACTCTTGGGGGTGGGGCGGCGACTTCGTGTGGATGGTTTTCTTCTTCGGTATGATCTGGGCATTTTGGGGGTTTTGGTGGCGCTGAAGCCAACGCGAACGGCTCCAATCCTGGGCCACGGGGACGACGATCAGCAGGGTCACATGACGGCAATGCCGGAACGAACTTTGTCGCAGAACACGAAGGAGATCCGATGAGAGTCCTCGTCGCTACGGACTTGAGCGAGTCAGCGAACGAGGCCATCCGCCAGGCCCACGAGTGGGCTGGGTCGGCAAACACGTTTGCGACGTGCCATGTGGTGCCGAACCTTCAGCCCATCGTGCCTCTCTTTCCGCAAAGTACGGAGCACACGATCGTCGATGTCGCCGCGTTTCCCGCGCGCGCCGAGGCTGCGGTGCGCGCGCGCGTCGGCGAGGTGACCGGTCGTGGCCAAGACGACTTCGAGGTATTTGTCGATCAGGGCGTCGACTATGCGGAGATCGCGCGCCGCGCGACCGCGTGGAAAGCGGACCTTGTCGTTGTCGGCAGTCACGGGCACACCGGCCTTTGGCGCCTTCTCCTCGGAAGCGTCGCCGAGCGCGTCGCGCGAGTTGCGCCGTGCCCCGTTCTCGTCGCACGCCCGAGTCCGGCGGACGGTCCTGTCGTCGCTGCGACCGACTTGTCGGATCCGTCGCTCCCTGCGATCGCAGAGGGTCATGCACAAGCAACGCGACGACGGGTCCCGCTCGTCGCGATTCACGTGGTGGACCTGATTCCTTCGCTCGCATCGATCGCTGGAGTCCCATTCGGAATCGTGCCGGGGACGGTCTCCGCGGCGGTGCTGGAGGAAGTACGAAAGGTCGCGACCACTACGCTGTCCGAGGCCCTCGAGCGCGCACACTCGGAAGGGGAGAGCCATGTCGTGATCGGTGACGCTGCTGCCGGCATCGTGCGGGAAGCGGAGAGTCGACACGCTCAGCTCGTCGTGGTGGGAACTCACGGTCGGACGGGCCTCGCCCAGATGGCTCTCGGTAGCGTCGCCGAGAAGGTGCTTAGAGCCGCGCCATGTTCGGTTTTGGTTGTCCGCTTTGGTGGCTGAGAGCTCAGCGCTCAGTGTGACGACGAGCCCGGGTTCAAGATGGTCAGCCGCAACCGACGCGACGACCGAGCGCATGAAGTGCCTGTCTCGCGCGTCCGAGCGGCTCCACATCGACGCGATCACGTTGGTCGCCCACGAGGTCAACCCAGTCGACGCGATCCTTCGCACGGCCCGAGTGCGCGACGCGGACATCGTCGTGGTCGGGACGCGCCCCAAGTCGTGGTTCGATCGACTTCTGAGCGGCAGCGTGGCCGCGCAGGTCGTCAATCGCGCGCGCCGGTCCGTGCTCGTCACACCGCTGGATTCTGCGCGAACCACGGGCGCCCCCCCGCTCGCGCGCACTCGAGTCAAGCAGGTCATTGGAGGACTTCATGATGGATATGGGATCTGTTCATTCATCGCGCGGACTGCCCGCGACCCGTCGAGTGGCCCCTCGTGTTCTCGTCGCGGAAGACGACACCGAGATGCGGCAACTCGTCGCCGAAGCCCTCCGAGAGGATGGGTACGATGTCTACGAAGCCGCGGACGGCGGAAGGCTGCTCTTCGAGGTCACCTCGAGGGACGCACCCTCCCGAGGCGATCTCGACCTCGTCGTCACCGACATCCGAATGCCGATCGGCTCAGGCCTGCGCGTCATCGAAGCGTTGCGTAAGGCTCGATGGAAGGTCCCCGTCATCATCATGACGGCGTTCAGCGACGAGGTCACACGCGCAGACGCCGCAGCGGTAGGCGCCATCCTGTCCTCGACGACTGGGAAGATCACTTGTGCAGGATGCAGAGCGCTGATGCGGAGCATCTCCTTCGCGTTGGTGCCTACGACGAACGTCGCGAACGGTCGCGTGCTGATCAACCCACTGAGCTTGACGTCTTCGAGCGTGTCCAGCACGCCGTGCGGTCGCAGATGGACGCCATCCTGCGCCAGCAACGCCTCGTAGATTGGCTCGTGGCGCCACTGTCGGGCGATCGCATACGCGCTCATGTTCGCGATCATCAGCGGCAAGATGAGGCCATAGCCCGAGGTCATCTCGACGATGATGAGCACGCTCGTCATTGGGGCGCGGATGGTGGCGCTGAAGACCGCCCCCATTCCCACCAACGCGAAGGCGCCCATCGTGTCGTCCGGGTGGTGAAAGAGCGTGCGGTCCAGAGAGCCGAACGCGCCGCCCAACATGGCCCCGATGAACAACGAAGGCGCGAAGATGCCGCCGGCGCCTCCACTCGAATACGAAGTCACGGTCGCCACGATCTTCACGACGCAGAGCGCGAGCATGATTTGAACGCTCAAGTGATCGGACAGAGCCTGTTTAAGCACGTCGTAGCCACCGCCCGTCACGCCGCCGGTACGGAGCGAGGCCATCATCAAGACGGCCAGCACTCCCGTGATCGCCCCGCCGCTCGCGGGCCGCGCCCAAGCCGGAATCCAGCGCTGTTCGCGATACCAGGCGCGCAAACCAAGTAGCGAATCCGTGAATGAGACCGACACCGCAGCTGCGGCGACTCCCAGCATCGCATAGAGGATCAAGGATCGCGCGTCGCCGAGCCCATAGTCATGCTGCACACCAAGCACGGGGTGCTCTCCGAGGATGCTCCGCTCGATGACGGCAGCGAGAGCGGCGGCGACGATCACGCCGGAAAGCACCGTCTGGTCGAGCTTGCCGACGACCTCTTCGATAGTGAAGGTCACGGCCGCGATTGGCGCATTGAACGCCGCAGCGATGCCAGCGGCCGCTCCGACGGGAATCAACCGACGACGACTCTGCGGAGACACGCGCGCGACGCGCCCCATCGCGCTCGCGATGCCCGCGCAGATCTGCACAGTGGGCCCCTCGCGACCGAGCGACGCGCCGCTGCCGATTTGCAGCGCGCTCAAGCCGAACTTCGCGAGCGCGTCGCGCAGGCGAACCGCGCCGTCGCGCGCGGCAAACGCGACTTTCACTTGCGGGATGCCGCTGCCGCGTGCGTCGGGAAACACGTATTGGAGTAGCAGGCCCGCGACGAGACCACCGAGCGTCGGCGACAAGATCGTCCACACTGCCCAGTAGCCGCTCTTGTCCTCCATCGCGCGCGCGATCAGGTGGTGCTCGAGGAACGTGATGGCGAGGTGAAAGGCTACCGCTGCCAGCCCGCAGACCACGCCGATGAGAAGCGTGAGGATGAACAGACGCTGCTGCTCGGTCGGTGCGATCCGGAACTCGAAGCGCAGCAGCTGCAAACGCAGGAGGTTGAAGCGGGCGCGCAACCCCGATCCCCTACGCCGTCCTTCGGGCGCGGGGGAAGACGAAGTAGTCATCGCCATGAAGAACCTAACACCTGGTGTCTTGTCCATGCGGGCGAGACGTGTCGTAGAGAAACGTCGTGGCAAAATGACACGCATCGCAATGGTGTGCGTCGATCGGTGAACGGCAATGGAGACCGGGTTTGCCTCGTTCTGCGGTGTGGGTGGTGAAGTCGCAGAGTGGCGCGGTCGTTACTGCACACGATGCGCCACGAAGCTGCACCTCAACGCGGGTCCGCCGTTCGATTGCGGATGCGGTCCGATCAAGACACTGCCCGACCCGCAATGCAACGGCGGTGCGCCGGTTCAGTGTGAGCAATTTCTCGCAGGCCAGTGGTCCATGCTCTGCAAAGCAAACGCGGGAGCGTGCACTGGGTCGAACAGCGGTGCAGTCGTGGAGTGCTTGACCAAAGGACAGTGCAGCGGCAAGGCGTGTTGCTGCACAGGTTCCGTCGGAGGGAGCAACTGCAGCACGATGATCAACACGTTCGTTGGAAGTGCGTGTGCAAGCACTTGTGGGTCTGGCGAAGCCGTCTGCACCAGCGACAACGATTGTGCAGGCAACACGCACTGCCTACCCGTGACTATTGCCAGCCCAAGCCCCGTACCATTTGGGCTAGGCCTCTAGTGTGGGAGGAGCGTAGGAAAATCAAAGCGGTTTCTCCGGGACTCGACTGAACGGAAGGCGGGGGCTTGAGAGCGTTGGGATGTATGTGGACGGAACTCGGTGTATTGGGCCGAGCGGAATGAGCGGGCGCGGCGCGCCACGCGACCCTGTGTCGCCTTGGTGGCGAGGCGCACGTTCGCCCCAGCGCTTCGAGCCCCCAGCGCGCGAAAAGCCCCGAAGGTTCGACAGATCGCCTCGCGGCATGCCGGCTGCAGGTCGTTCGGCATGACCTCCAAAATTTCGAAGCTCTTCCTCCTTGCCGCCCTTGGACTCCTCGCGGCGGCGCCCGCTTGCACTGCCAACGTCCACGACAACACGATCAACATCACCGATCCGAAGGTCTCGTTCGACACCGGCGTGAACAACGGCGACGTCAAGCCCGATCAGGATCTACCAATGACGGTCACGGCGACCAACGTCTACCTCGTCGACCCGAAGGCCACGCCGCCGGCGGACCACGTGTCGGACGCAGGGCACCTTCAGTTCTACTTCGACAGCGTGGACTCGGCGCCGATCATGATCACCGCGCAGGTGAAGGTCACCGTTCGCGTCCCGACGGCTGCGACGAAGGGCCCGCACAAGATGATCTGCCGCATTCACAAGCACGACGGCACGCCAACCGCCGCCATCTTCGAGGTCAACATCACGGTGAACGTGACGATTGGCGCGACGGACGCGGGGACGCCTGTCCTCGACGCCGCAATCGATTGACGTCGCTCCCCCCCCCAGGCCCCGACCTGGGGCCCAACCGAGGTGTCGCCATGGCAGGCTTCGTCGAAGACATCGAACGGCTCGTCGGGAAAAATTCGGAGTTTCGCCGCGTGCTCTACACGGCGAAGAACTGTCAGCTCGTCATCATGGCGCTGAAGCCCCAAGAAGAGATTGGTACCGAGGTGGAGCGTAGGAAAATCAAAGCGGTTTCTCCGGGACTCGACTGAACGGAAGGCGGG